>Ga0102593_1000671_pt1 | contig 49387 bp, 47 predicted proteins | sample AraplaCol_mMS_r2_2_FD_76862 | JGI IMG/M metagenome (GOLD analysis project Ga0102593, IMG submission 76862) | Arabidopsis root microbial communities from North Carolina, USA - plate scrape MF_Col_mMS_r2 (SPADES assembly) (version 2) | ecosystem: Host-associated > Plants > Roots > Endosphere... | reverse complement strand
CAGTGCCCGGCAACTATCTGACGGTTCGCCCCGGCGCCCGCTACTTCCATTCTGTCCGCCTGCTGCAGCGGGTGAAGGAACTCGATCCCACCATGTTCACCAAATCGGGCATCATGGTCGGTCTTGGCGAAGAGCGAAACGAAGTCCTCCAACTGATGGACGATCTGCGCACCGCCGATGTCGACTTCCTGACGATCGGCCAGTACCTGCAGCCGACGCGCAAGCACCATAAGGTCGAAAGCTTTGTCACCCCCGACGAGTTCAAGTCTTATGAGACCGTCGCCTACAGCAAGGGCTTCCTGATGGTCGCCTCCAGCCCGCTGACCCGCTCCTCCCACCATGCCGGCGACGACTTCGCGCGGTTGCGTGCGGCGCGGGAAAAGCGGTCCAACAAAACAACCGACGATCCGCGTCATGATGATCGGATGCGATCACGTCCTGGCGAGCAAGCTGTGACCGATCGGATTGTCACACACGAAAGCCGGGGGGAAGAATGTCACTGATTGCAATGCCACCGGCTAGCGCCGACATTCTCTCGCGTGCGTCTCAGATCGTTGCAAGCCTCCAGGCAGTCCTGCCGCTCGGGACCGTCATTCACGATATCGAGGAGACGCGGGCCTATGAATGCGACGCTCTGACGGCCTATCGATGCCCGCCGCTTGCGGTGGTTCTTCCTCGAAGTACCGATGAGGTCGCGCTCGCCATGCGTACGTGTCATGAGCTCGGTGTCCCCGTCATACCCCGAGGCGCCGGAACATCACTTGCGGGCGGCGCGCTGCCGACGGCTGACAGTGTCGTGATCAGCACCATACGCCTGCGCGACATCCTCGAGATCGACACGGCCAATCGCTATATCCGCGTCCAAACGGGGGTCACCAATCTAGCGGTTACCGCGGAACTGGAAACCGAGGGCTTTTTCTACGCGCCGGATCCATCCTCGCAACTCGCCTGCACGATCGCCGGCAACATAGCAATGAATTCCGGCGGCGCCCATTGTCTCAAATACGGCGTGACCACCAACAACCTTCTGGGGGTCCGCATTGTGACTGCGGCGGGCGAGATCGCCGAGATTGGGGGAACGTCGTTCGGCACCTTCGGCCTGGACCTTTTGGGACTGATATGCGGATCGGAAGGTCAGTTGGCAATCGTGACAGAGGCAGTGCTGAAGATCGTGCCGAAGCCGGAAGGAGCACGACCGATGTTGATTGCCTTTGACAGCGCGGAAATTGCGGGTGAGTGCGTCGCGCGCATCATTCGCTCCGGCATGCTTCCGGTCGCGATCGAATATATGGACGATGTGTGCCTGCGGGCCGTCGAGGCGTTCGCCAAAGCCGGCTATCCGGTTTGCGCCGCGCTCCTGATCGTTGAAGTGGAAGGCTCGGAAGATGAGATCAGGAACCAAACCGAAGCTATTCATTCGATCGCGTCCCAACTCAATCCCGTCGAATTTCGCAGCAGCAGAAATGCCGAGGAATCCCTTGCCATCTGGAAGGGCCGGAAGTCGGCCTTCGGGGCCATGGGCCGGCTTGGAGATTATCTCTGCCTCGACGGAACCGTTCCCGTATCGCAATTGCCCTATACGCTGAAACGCATCGGGGAGTTGTCGAAGGACTATGGCCTGGAGGTGGCAAACGTCTTTCATGCCGGCGACGGAAACATGCACCCACTCATCCTCTTTGATGCAAACACTCCCGGAGAGCTCGAAAAGGCCGAAAGGTTTGGTGCCGACATTCTCCGCCTTTGCGTCGATGTCGGTGGCTGCCTGAGCGGCGAGCATGGCATTGGAATCGAGAAGCGCGACCTGATGCCGAAACAATTCACGTCGGTCGATCTCGCCCTTCAGATGGAGGTCAAGAGCGTCTTCGACCCCGGCTGGTTGCTCAATCCGGCAAAGGTCTTCCCGTTGGATGCAAGCAGAGCCTTTCGCGAGGCGCGCACCGATGGTCGCTAAGCCCTCTTTCGAGGATAATTGCCTCGCGCCGACGTCTGAAGGCGAATTGTCGGACCTCGTCGCTGAGAGCGCTCGGTCCGGAACTCAGCTTCGCGTCATCGGCGGTGGTACGCGCCTTGAACCGATGAGCCTGGCAAGCGGACACAAGGCCGTATCCACGCGACTGATGTCCGGCATTGTCGACTACGAGCCTGGCGCATTGACACTAGTGGCGCGCGCTGGCACGCCGCTGCATCAGATCGAGACGTTGCTGGAAGGCGAAGGTCAGATCCTCGCCTTTGAACCGATGGACCATCGTCATCTGCTTGAAACGACGGGCACACCCACGGTCGGGGGTATGGTCGGTGCAAATGTCTGTGGACCGCGCCGATTGTTTGCCGGCGCCTGCCGCGACCATCTGCTCGGTGTTCGTTTCGTCGATGGATCGGGACGGGTCGTCAAGAACGGCGGACGCGTGATGAAGAATGTCACGGGTCTTGATCTCAGCAAATTGATCTGCGGATCGTTTGGAACCCTGGGAATTACGACCGAGGTTTCCTTCAAGACAGCGCCCGCGTCGGAAAGAGAAGAAACGCTGGTCTTCAGCGATGTCACGACTTCTGAAGCAAGTGCCATCTTTGCAACGGCGCTCGCAACGCCCTTCGAAATTTCCGGGGCGGCCTACATCCAACGGACGGCGACGATCCGAATCCAGGGCTTTTCGCAGCAGATTGCCTATCGCCGTGAACGGTTAAAAGAACTGTTTAACAACTATTCAATCGATGTTTTCGAGGGGGAGCAAAGCAGGCAGCATTGGATGGACATCCGTGACGTTCGACACTTTGCCGCAACCGAGCACCCCGTCTGGCAGATCCTGGTCCGGCCGACGGATGCGCCCGATGTCGTGTCGGGTCTGGAGCGGCTGGGTGGCACCACCTCGCTGGATTGGGGTGGCGGACTTATCTGGTACAACGGCGAGGCGCCGGCGGCCGACGTTCGTCGCGTCTGCGGGCGCGGCCACGCGAAAGCGGTTCGCGGCGCGACCCTTGGTCCCAAGTCGTTTTTTCCTCCTGAAAACGAATTCGTGTCGCGCGTCAGCCAGTCGCTGCGCACGGCATTTGACCCTGCCGGGATTTTGAATCCCGATTTGCTGGATCGCTGACATGCAGACGAATTTCGACAAGGCTCAGCTCGCCGACCCCGACATCAAAAGATCAAACGAAATCCTTCGTTCTTGCGTCCATTGCGGCTTTTGCACCGCAACCTGCCCGACCTACAAGGTTCTCGGCGATGAACTCGACAGCCCGCGCGGGCGGATTTATCTCATCAAGGACATGCTGGAAAACAGCCGGGATCCGGACGAGAAGACCGTCGGGCATATCGACCGCTGCCTCAGTTGCCTGAGCTGCATGACCACGTGTCCGTCGGGCGTTCACTACATGCATCTGATCGATCATGCCCGCGAATATGTCGAAACTCACTATAGGCGGCCAATTGTCGAGCGAGCGCTTCGGTGGATTTTGGCGCAGGTATTGCCCTATCCCGGCAGGTTCAGGCTGGCCCTTCGCTCAGCGCGGCTTCTTCGCCCGATCAAACGCCTGCTTCCGGACGCTCGGCTGCGAGCGATGCTGGACATGGTACCGGCGCATGTGCCAGCGCCGAGCCGGAACGACAAACCGCAGGTGTTTAGCGCCGCCGGCACGCGACGAAAGCGGGTGGCACTTCTGACCGGATGTGCACAGCGAGCACTGAACACGGATATCAATGATGCGACGATCAGGCTTTTGACGCGCCATGGCTGCGACGTCGTGATTCCGAAGGATCTCGGCTGCTGCGGTGCAATCACCCATCATATGGGAAAGGCAGCACAAAGCCATGCCGCCGCCGCCGCTGTGATCAACGCCTTCACGGCGGAAATCGAAGGGGAGGGGCTCGACGCCATCGTCATCAATACGTCGGGATGCGGAACAACCGTCAAGGATTACGCCCATATGTTCCGCGACGGCCCGCTGGCCGGGAGAGCCGCGCGCGTCGCGACACTGGCTAGGGACATTACGGAACTGATGAATGATCTCGGCGGACTTCGGCGACCGCTGGTGAACGAGCGGTTGCGCGTCGGCTATCACGCCGCCTGTTCGCTTCAGCACGGCCAGCAGATCAAATCGCTCCCGAAGGACTTGTTGAAAAGTGCGGGGTTTGAGGTTGTCGAGCCGAAGGATGCCCATATCTGCTGCGGATCTGCCGGAACCTATAATCTCATGCAGCCGGCGATATCGGCAGAATTGCGTACCCGGAAGGTAAAATCCATCGAGCTTGTCAGGCCGGATGTCATTTGCGCCGGCAATATCGGTTGCATGGTCCAGATCGGGTCGGGAACCGACATACCGCTGGTTCACACGGTCGAACTCCTGGACTGGGCGACCGGTGGACCACGACCGCGTTCGCTGCGGTCTGCCGAGCAGCAGCCGCCCGAGGGCGGGTCGAGATGAGGAGCTTACGACGCGCCGAGCCGGTTAGAAACGAGCCGGGCGGCCTCGATCACGCGTTGACCTATGCGCTTCACCTGCCGGTCGGATATCCGGTGCGCGGGCCCCGATACGGAAATCCCCGCGACTGCTTCACCGTGGATATTCAAAACGGGAGCAGCGACACATCGCATTCCGACGGCTTTTTCCTCATCATCGAAGGCATAGCCGCGTTGTCGCGTGATCTCCAATTCATCCTTGAGCTGGTTGATCGTGCGCAAAGTATTGGCCGTGAAGCGCTGGAGGGCCGCGCCCTTGAAAAGCACGCTGAGCCTCTCTTCGTCATAGGTGCTGAGAAGCGCTTTTCCGATCCCGGAAGCGTGCAAGGGCGAGAGCGTGCCAGGCGGAAAGAAGGCCCGGATCGATTCATGCGTTTCGACTTGGCTGACGAACAAGACCTTTCCATTTTGCTCTATTCCAAGATTGGACGTCTCGCCCGTCTCCAGCATAAGCTCGCGCATGACGGGACGGCTTCGTTCGATGACGTTCGTCCGTCTCAGAAACGCGGCGCCGAGGCGATAGGCCTCCGGGCCGATGTGGAAAATCTGACCGTCCGGGCTCATCTCGACATAGTCCCGTCGTTCAAGGGTTGCCAGAACGCGGTGCATGGTCGCTGCGGACTGGTCCAAATGTTTTGCAAGCTCGGACAGCGTCATTCCCTCCGGCGACGCAAGCGCCTCCAGGACGTCCAAGGCGCGATCGAGCGACTGGACGACATTCTGCGTCTGGGGATCGTTGAATCCTTTCGGCCGCCCCCGGCGGCGTACCGGCACAGTCATCGGCTTCTCCCTTGCAACAACGGAATTAAATATCTGATGCACTGAAAAACATTATCATACAATGAAAAAATATAAAGTATTGAAATATATGATATTTTTAAGTGAAGTTACTATTTTGAAAAACATTTTCAAAAAAATATACTGCCGGTCGACGTCGTGCTAATCATGAGTTATCGCCACCAGGAAAGCTTGGAAAATGTATACGCAAAACCCCGTCTTCATACCTGGCCCGACAAACATGCCAGAAGTCTTGCGCAGGGCAACGGATCTTCCGACGATCGATCACCGATCGGCCGCCTTTGCAGACATCCTTCAGCCGGCGCTTGCCGGCGTGAGGAAGGTCGTGAAGTCCGAAAACGCGGAAATCGTCGTATTTCCGGCGACCGGGAGCGGGGGATGGGAAGCAACGATTACCAATCTGCTGAGCCCGGGGGACAAGGTTCTCGCCGCCCGCAGCGGGATGTTCAGTCATCGCTGGATCGATATGTGCCAGCGCCACGGATTGCAGGTGGATGCCGTCCACTCATCCTGGAAACAGCCGCTTCCCCTGGCTGAATACGAAAAGAGGCTTGTTGCCGATAAGGGCCACGAGATCAAGGCGGTGCTTGTAACGCACAATGAGACTGCGACCGGGGTCAAGTCGGACGTCGGTGCGGTCCGCCGCCTGCTCGATGATGCCAGGCATCCGGCGCTGCTTCTCGTTGACGGCGTCAGCTCGATTGCGTCCATGGATTTCCGCATGGACGAATGGAAGATCGACGCAGCGATCACCGGTTCTCAGAAGGGCTTTATGCTGCCCGTCGGCCTGGCGATCCTTGCGCTATCGCCGAAGGCGATGCAGGCGACCCAATCCGCAAAGCTCCACAGGGCGTTTTTTGACATCCGGGAGATGGCAAAAGCCTATCCTTCGAGCGGCTATCCATACACGCCGTCCGTCGGCCTGCTGAACGGATTGAAAGTGTCGACCGAGTTGCTGCTCGAGGAGGGACTGGACAATGTTTTCAAGCGCCATGCCCGCATTGCATCGGGCGTACGTGCAGCTATTTCAGCCTGGGGACTTCACCTTTACGCGCAGGAAGCAAGCTCGTACTCGGATACTGTAAGTGCGGTCGAGACCCCCGAAGGGTTTGATGCGACCTCCATCGTCACTCATGCTGCGCAGAAATACGCCGTTGCGTTTGGCGCCGGTCTGGGCGACGTCGCCGGCCGCGTCTTCCGCATCGGCCATCTCGGAAGCATGAGCGACGTCATGGCTCTTTCAGGAATCGCAACCGCCGAGATGGCGATGGCCGATCTGGGCTTGCCGATCCGCCTAGGCTCCGGTGTGGCGGCGGCGCAGGAGGTCTACCGCAATACCGAAGCTTCGCCTGTCCGCAACGCAGCCTGAGGGGTCAACATGTATATTCCGACGATCTCCGACATGTTCGAGGCGCATGATCGCATTCGCCCTTTCATTCACCGGACGCCTGTGATGACCTCAGGCTACATCAATTCGCTGGTCGGCGCCGAGCTCTTCTTCAAATGCGAGAACCTCCAGAAAGCCGGCGCCTTCAAAGCCCGTGGAGCATCGAATGCGGTCTTTGGTATGAGCGCCGAACAAGCTGCCAGGGGTGTCGCGACACATTCGTCCGGCAACCATGGGACGTGCCTATCCTATGCCGCAGGACGCCGTGGTATTCCCTGCACGGTCGTCATGCCACGTAGCGCTCCGCAGGCTAAGAAGGACGCCGTGCGCGGTTACGGTGGCACGGTGGTTGAATGCGAACCCTCAACGTCTTCACGAGAGGCGGTGTTTGCCGAAGTCGTCGCGAAATCCGGGGCGGAATTCGTCCACCCTTATAATGACGCACGCGTTATCGCCGGCCAGGCGACATGCTCGCGAGAGCTTCTGGAACAGGTCGATAGTCTCGACGCTGTCATCGCGCCGATCGGCGGAGGCGGCATGGTTTCGGGCACGTGCCTGACCCTGTCAAACCTGGCCCCGCGCATCAAAGTCTACGCTGCCGAGCCGGAACAGGCCGATGACGCCTACAGAAGCTTCAAGGCGGGCCACATCATTGCCGACGACGCGCCGAACACGATTGCTGACGGGCTCAAGGTCCCGCTCAAGGAACTGACGTGGCATTTCGTGAAGCGTAACGTCAGCGATATCGTGACCGCTTCCGAAGAGGAAATCATCGAGGCCATGAAGCTGATCTGGAAGAGAGCAAAGCTTGTCATGGAACCGTCGAGCGCCGTTCCGCTCGCCGCCATCTTGAAAAACAAGAACATTTTCGCCGGCAAGCGTGTCGGCGTCATCATCACCGGCGGAAATGTCGATCTCGACACCCTGCCCTGGCAATGAAGGGGAATCTCATGAACGCGGACGCAAAATTCAACCAGATGGACGTGGGTTACGATGTACCGGCGGTGCCGGGCATGTCGGTAGACGAGATTCAGACGCCGTGCCTTGTCCTCGACCTCGACGCGCTGGAGAGGAATATCCGAAAGATGGGCGCCTATGCGAAGGCGCACAACATGCGTCATCGCGCCCATGGCAAGATGCATAAGTCGGTTGATGTGCTGCTGCTGCAACAGGAACTTGGCGGCGCGATCGGCGTATGTTGCCAGAAGGTTTCGGAGGCAGAAGTGTTCGTGCGCGGCGGGATCAAGGACGTCCTTGTGTCGAACCAGGTCCGCGATCCGGCAAAGATCGACCGTCTTGCCCGACTGCCCAAGCTCGGCGCGAGAATAATCGTTTGCGTCGATGACCCGCTTAACGTCGCAGAGCTCGCGAACGCTGCCCGCAAGCACGGTACGACCATTGAGTGCTTCGTCGAAATCGACGTCGGCGCGGGGCGGTGCGGCGTGTCGTCGAGCGCCGCGGTGGTTGATCTCGCGAAGGCCATTGCAAGCAGTGAGGGGCTCCGCTTTGCCGGTGTGCAAGCCTATCAGGGTGCGATGCAGCATATCGACAAGTATGTTGACCGAAAGGCGAAGCTCGATCTCGCAGTCGCGCAGGTAAAGGAAGCCGTCGACGCTTTGAGGAAGGCTGGCCTGGAACCGGAACTCGTCAGCGGCGGCGGAACTGGCAGCTACTATTTCGAAAGCACGTCCGGTGTTTACAATGAGCTGCAGTGCGGAAGCTACGCTTTCATGGACGCCGACTACGGTCGCATTCTCGACGAGAACGGCAAGCGCATCGACAAGGGCGAGTGGGAAAATTCTCTGTTTATCCTGACGAGCGTGATGAGCCATGCAAAAGCTGACAAAGCAATCTGTGATGCCGGTCTCAAGGTTCAGTCGGTGGATTCCGGATTGCCATTCGTCTACGGGCGCGATGACGTGAAATACATTAAGGCGACTGACGAACACGGCGTAATCGAAGACATCGAAGGCGTTCTGAAAATCAATGAGAAGCTGCGTCTTGTCCCTGGGCATTGCGACCCGACCTGTAACATCCATGATTGGTATGTCGGCATACGCAACGGCAAAGTCGAAACGCTTTGGCCGGTATCGGCTCGCGGCAAAGCCTACTAGTTATACCCATCTCATTTCTTAGGACCAATCCGAACATGATCATTGTTCCCGAGAGCGCAGTTCGTGACCTCGTTTCACTTGAAGATTGCGTGAACGCAGTCGAAAAAGCCTTCGTCTCCATGGCAGAGCGTTCGGCACAAAATTTTCCGGTCGTCCGCGAAGCGATCGGATACGAAGACGCGCTTTTCGGGTTCAAGTCGGGCTTCAATCGAGAGGGGCTAGCACTTGGTCTAAAGGCCGGCGGGTTCTGGCCGAACAACGCGAGCAAGGGACTGACGAACCATCAGTCGACGGTATTTCTGTTCGATCCTGAAACGGGCAGATGCCGCGCTGTTGTCGGGGGCAATCTATTGACAGCGCTTCGAACGGCGGCTGCTTCGGCGGTATCAATCAAGTATCTCGCCCGCAAAGACGCCAAGGTGCTGGGCATGGTGGGTGCAGGGCATCAGGCGTCGTTCCAGCTCCGCGCCGCGGTCCAGCAACGAGCCTTCGAGAAGGTCGTTGCCTGGAATTTCCATCCGGAGATGTTGCCCAAGCTTGCAGCTGTTGCAGATGAACTCGCAATTCCCTTCGAAGCCGTTGAATTGGATCGTTTAGGCGACGAAGCGGATGTGATCATTACGATCACTTCGTCTTTTCAGCCTATTCTCAAGGCCCAGCAAGTTCGCCCCGGTACACATCTGGCATGTATGGGAACGGATACGAAGGGCAAGCAAGAGGTTGATGCTGCGCTTTTCGCGTCGGCAACTCTCTTTACCGACGAGATCGCGCAGGCAATTTCTATTGGTGAGTCCCAGCATGCGATCGCGCAGGGACTGGTCGCTCCGGTGGATATTGGCGAGATCGGTGCCGTTATCAGCGGGCGTATACCCGGTCGAAGCTCGGCCGATCAGGTTACGCTTTTCGACGGCACTGGCGTCGGCTTGCAAGACTTGGCCGTCGCGCAAGCGGCTGTTGAGCTTGCGATCGCGCGCGGCACAGCAGTCGAGATCGAGATCTAGGCCGGCGCTATGACACTTGCTCCGCTTCGCGTTGCCATAAACGGGTTCGGTCGTATTGGCCGAACCGTTCTTCGCCAGGCTTTAGCTAGGCCGTTTGTCGACGTAGTGCTGATCAATGATATCGCCGCGCCAGCGCTGAGTGCGTATCTCTTCCAATATGACAGTGTCTTCGGCCCGTGGCAGGGATCCGTCCAATTGGCAGATGGAGACCTTGAAATCGATGGGCGATATATTCGCATGACAAGTGCGGTTCATCTTTCAGAACTCGACCTTGGTGGTATCGATGTTCTCTTTGAATGTACTGGGTCAAGCATTTCCGCCGCCAATGCCGTCTGCAGTCTGGAAAAAGGTGTCTCGCAAGTCATCGTATCCGGACCGGCGGATTGGGCGGAAAAAACCTTGATCCTTGGTGCAAACGAAAGCGCGTTCCGTGGCGAGCGGATCATTTCGAACGGGTCGTGCACGACGAACGCGTTAGCTCCCCTTTTACGGACGATCGATGAACTCTTCGGTGTGGTCGGAGCCCAAATGACGACGGTGCACTGCTATACCGGCAGTCAGCCTACAGTCGATCAACCCCGTGGCGACTTTGCCCGCAGCAGGGCCGCAGCAATGTCCATGGTTCCGACGACAACCAGTGCGCATCATCTACTAAAAAACGTCTTACCGGACTTGGCCGAGCTTGTGGAGGCACGTGCCATTCGCGTTCCGACCGCGAGCGTTTCAGCAATCGACCTGACGGTTGCTCTTCGTGACCTCCGTTCCGAAGAGCAGATAATCCACGATCTCCGGGCAGCCGCAGGCTCGTCCCTCGTGCTCGGTTGGACCGAGGAGCCCGTCGTATCCGTCGATCTCCGCGGACGGCCGGAGTCACTTGTTCTTTGCGGCCCGGAGATTTCGTTGGGGCGGAGCGGATTGCTCAGGGTTTTTGGCTGGTATGACAACGAATGGGCGTTTTCCGCGCGAATGCTTGATATGGCCGAGCACCTACGGAAAAACGAAGATAGGTAAATGTCGATGCGTGAGCCCATTGTCAACCGGTCGCCCCCATCGCCACACAAGAAGAAGCGGCTGATTTTCGCTGAGGGCCATGATGCGCGCGTCCTGCAAGCTATCGCAACGATCGTGAGGGATCGCACCGCCGTTGCGTTCGCGGTTGGTTGCGAACAGGATATTCTTAAAAGAATCGCTGTTGCTAAGCTGAGTATCAAGGTTGGCGATGATTTTGAAATCGTCGAGCCTACGGATGAGCGCCAGTTTTTCGATCAGTGGCTGGCTTTTCGCACGGCGCGAATGTTGCATTGGAATGTTACAAACCTTCCTGGCTTTATCAGAGATAATCGCAACACAGCTTTTGCGGCGCGACTTATCAATAGCTCGCGTGCTGACGCGATGATTTGTGGTGCAAGTGGAGAGTTCGGTTGGCATCTTTTGCAATTGCAGGAGAATCTAATGTCGCTGCAGCGGCAAACCGCCGGAACACTGCAAATGCTTTATTGTGCCGGAAGAGTGATATGTTTAGTCGAGGCACTACAAGACTGTCTCCGTCATCCAACGGCCATCGCTGAAATTGCCATCGCCGCCGCGCGGCATGTGTGTGCATTCAATCTCAGCCCAAGTGTCGATCTTTGCCAAGACAGCTATTGGAAGGATCTGAACTCGCAGGCTGAAACCCTCAGGGCGGCGGCGGCCACAGTCAGGGCGATCGCCCCGGATTTGGTCGTTCGCGCTCCGGTGGCGCTTGCGGATGCGATCCGCCCTGAACGGTGCCAATCATCGTGCAGCGCGTCAAAGGCTGCCTGCGAAGTTCTCGTTTTCCCCCGTGTCGGTCTAGCCGCAGCGATCAAAGATACCTTGCTTTCCCAGGCTGACTGGCAGTGCGTTGGGCCATTCTTACTCGGGACTGCAAATCGCGCCCATATCGTTTCGCCGACAGTATCGTCCTCGCTCCTGACACGGATCGCGGCTCATGCCGGAACACCCCTAGACGAAAGTCACGACCTGCTTTCGTCAAAATCAGTATCTTACTCAGATCGGAGAGGACCATGACTACAACGAAAGACGAAAGAAAAGATGCTTGCGATTTGCGGGCACGTTACAGACCTATCGCGTTGCGAGCAGTCGTGGCGGCCTTCAGCGTCCGCGGTCAATCTGCGGAGGTCCGGGAACGCAATAGCGAAAGATCCGTGTGGGACCCTGATGTTTACGGAGAGCAAGTCTCGTAACGGTGTCTTCCAAAACTGAGCTTTGATAATCCGATGTTGTCTTTGGTGTCGAAATGGAAGAGCGGTCGAGCCAGCTTGTGAGACTTGTTGAGGCACTGGCGCCTGCGATCGGGCATCACTCTACGCTCGCGCCCACGGTCAAAGTGCAGAGGGCGGAACATTCCGTCAAAGCCGACCCAGTGTTTCAACCACCCTGCATCTCATTGGTCATCCAGGGTCGAGCCATACTGTCGTCTAATGTTAACGTTCACATGATCGATCGTGACCATTTTTTTCTCGCATCCGTGCCGGCGCCTTTCGAGCTTGAAACGAGCGCCAGCCCCGCGGTTCCCCTGCTAACGATCGATGTGGAATTTGAAACACCATTGGCGCTGGAGATCGCCTCTGCATTGGGGCCCCGGGATTCGTCTTACCCAAAGACGAACGCTTTGTGCTGCACGTCAGGACGGTCAGATCAGGGGATCAAGGAGCTTGCGGCGAGGATTGTAACAGCGCTTCACGATCCAGCGGCTTGTCGCATCCTAATGCCAGGACTGATACGCGAACTGCATTTTCATCTGCTGAACAACGACGAGGGTTTGGCGGTCCTAGCGGGCATGAACGGTGTTGGAACGCGCAGCAAGGTACTTAAGACCACCGACAAACTGCTGAAGCCGGCAGAGGCCAGCGTCTCGATCGATGCGATCGCGGCATCGACCGGGCTTAGCCTATCTTCCTACCATAGCCACTTCAAAGCCTTGTTCGGATGCACGCCACTCGAATATCAAAAGGCGGCAAGGCTGCATGAGGCGAGATCCTTGCTTCGTTCGACGAGCTTGAGCATCGCCGCGATCGGCCGCGCAGTTGGCTATACAGGACTTTCGCAATTCAGCCGAGAGTTCAGGCGACATTTTGGACATACCGCGCGTGAAGAATCAGGTTCAAAGAACATAGACGGTCCGAGCATAGCAGGCGCTCTCCCTTCGATGAGTGATTAATTGCAAGCTATGGTGAGTGTCGCAACTGACAACGATAACACCTGTATGACGATACCTGATGTCGAAGGGGATCGTCCCCGTGCCCTGAATCTTGGGCGAGGATTTGGATGGTGTCGAATTTCAACACCGAGCTCCACGCCCGTCCTCCAATCTATTTTCCGGGCCGGCTACTCACGAGAAGCGCGTTAACTTAACCGTCGTAAACGCTAATGGAGTTCTAATGGTCGAGGCCACGAGCTGATCGTGGAAGCTATCAAAATCGAAGTCGTAAGCATTCACGGGGCAGACGATGGATTCATGGGGTCTCGCAGCCGAAATCGCGTCAGGCGCGTCGATTGAGCGTGCAATAGTCCCACAAATAGGAGTTATGCTTGGAAAGCCGCTTATCAAGCACTTAGCTCATCTGCATGAGGTGCGGCCGTTCGACACCCTTGGAGGAAGTCCCATCCGCCCCGCAGGCAATGGGCAGCGCGATCCCCATTGCCTCCGCCCTCCTTGCCGCATCGGCGCAGATCCTCGCTCTGTTCGGCCGTCGTAGATCCACGAGCGTGGCAGGGATCGATGCCCGAATAGGGAATGGCGAAGGTCCGACTACGAGCCAACGTGTTTCTCCTGCCTCATGACGGGAAAGACCAGATCGTCGCATTCGTAAGATCCCGCGTTACCTCTCCGAGCTCGGCAGTGAACCTTCGTTCGTGGAGCCTGACGGCCAACTAATCCAAACCGCCACAGAAAGGAATTCATCCATGACAAGAATAGCAGGCGTCGTCGTGTTCAAGGCCAAGCCAGGTCTGGGCGAAGAAGCAGCAAAAAGAATCGCGGCAGCACTGCCCGCAGTCGAGGCGGAAGCAGGCACGACGCTCTGGCTCGTCCTGCGTTCGAACGCCAGTGCGGATACGATCTTCCTCGTAGACCTCTTCGACAGCGAAGGAAGCCTCAACGCCCATATGACGGGCCGCGCGGCAAGCCAGATCTTCGCAACCGTACCCGAGTTGCTGACCGCCAAACCCGAACTGCATCCGAGCGCGGTGATCGCGTCGAAGCCGGCGGCGTAGGCAGCCCAGGCCTCGAATCCCACCTTGCCGACCGCATCGGGGCACCGAGAGCCGCCAGACAAATATTTCTCCGAACGCGCGTTACCTCGGGGGAACTTGCACCGAACTTCCATACAGACAGGTCGAACCCGGCCGTCGCCGCCAGCAATCGAAAGTGCTGGCTTAACCTTCAGGAGAACCAATATGTCCGATCGTCTGATTTCTACGCTGGTAGCTGGTGCCTTCGCGGCCGCCTTCGGTACGCTTGCCGTCGTCCCGGCCCATGCCCAGGACTTCACGGAGCAGCAGAAGAAAATTCAGGCCGACAACACCGTCAAGGTAAAGTCCGGCAAAGTCGAACCTTGCTTCGGCGTCGCGCTCAAGGGTCAGAACGATTGCTTTGCAGGCGCCGGCACGACCTGCGCGGGCACCAGCGCCGCCGACTACCAGGGCAATGCCTTCAAATTGGTTCCGACCGGCACCTGCACGGGCATCTCGACCCCGAATGGCGCAGGCAGCCTGAAGCCCAAGGTCTAATCGCCTTTCCGGCCGGGCCCCTAAGACCCGGCCACCCCCCGATGTATCGGCCCTGTATAAGTCAAGGTGAACGCATGCCGGAGCGAACCCTTAAAACCTCGCAGACAGTGATGCCGAAACGCGCCGGCGTCGGCCTGAAGGCTGAGCACTACCGGACGATCATGCAGACCTCGCCCGATGTCGGCTTCTTCGAGGTTCACGCAGAGAACTACATGGGTGCAGGTGGCCCGCCTCATCGTTACCTTTCAGCGATCCGCGAGCGCTATCCGCTGTCGCTCCACGGCGTCGGTCTGTCGATCGGCGCGGCCCGTCATTTGGACAAGGATCATCTCGCACGCCTGAGACAGTTGATCGACCGGTATTCCCCGGCGCTTTTCTCGGAGCACCTCGCCTGGTCCAGCCACGACGTCGGATTTCTCAACGACCTGCTTCCACTGCCCTATACGGACGAGACACTCATGCGTGTCGTGGAGCATGTCGATCAGGTGCAGGAAGCACTTGGACGCCAGATGCTGCTGGAAAACCCTTCCACTTATCTGGCCTTCGCCGAAAGTACCTGGACAGAGACCGATTTCATCGCCGAAATCGTCCGACGGACCGGCTGCGGTCTTCTGCTGGACGTAAACAACATCCACGTCGCCTGCACCAATCAGAACTGGAACCCGATCGCCTATCTCAATGCCTATCCCCTTTCTCATGTGCAGGAGATCCATCTTGCCGGCTTTGCGCCGGACGCCGACGAGGAGGGCCGCCCGCTGCTGATCGACGCTCACGATCGCCCGGTTGCGGAGACCGTTTGGGGTTTGTTCGCCCATACGATCGAGTGCATCGGCCCGGTTCCAACCTTGATCGAATGGGATGCCAATCTGCCTGATTGGTCGACACTGAAGGCCGAGGCGGAGCGCGCTGAGCTGATCATGGCCGACATCGGCAACATTCGCCAGCATGCAGCCGTTTTGGCTCACGCGCGTTAACTCTGGAGGATTCGCATGTCGGTACCGATAACTGCGGTCTATTACGCCTGGACCGGCCAGACGAGGCGAAGGCTCCCGTGACCGGCTCGATGCGCAAATTGGCTCCGAGCTTGGCGGGCTCCGAACACGGTGCTGGCATGAACGGGTTCGCCGACCGGCAAGCCGACTTCACCAGAGCACTGCTCCATCCGGAATTACCCACCCCGTCAGGTCTGGTCGGTCCGGACGGACTGCCAAGCGTCAAGCGTTTCGCGGTCTACCGCAACAATGTCGTGGTCGGGTTGATCGAGACCCTGAAGGCGGGGTATCCTGTGGTACACCGCCTTGTTGGCGAGGAATTCTTCGCTGCCATGGCGCGTATATATGTGCTGGCAGAACCTCCGACCTCTCCGATCATGCTCGACTATGGCGCCGGCTTTCCCGCTTTCATCGGACGCTTCGAGCCTGCCGCCGTGCTTGCCTATCTCCCCGATGTCGCGCGTCTCGAGCGGGCATGGGTGGAAGCCTATCACGCGGCCGAAGCGTCGCCGCTGCCGCCGTCCGCCCTCGGCCAAGTGCCGCCGGGCGATGTCCCTACGATGCGGCTCGTCCTGCACCCGTCTGTCCGCATCGTAAGGTCTGTCTTTCCGATCGTGGGTATCTGGCAGGCGAACATTGACGGCAACGACCTCCGGAGTGTCGATCTCGGCGAGGGCGGAGACGACGCGCTTATCGTTCGTCCCGAGGCGGAGGTCGAGGTTCGACGTCTGCCGGCGGGCGCCGCCGCATTCATCGAGGCACTGCAGGCAGGTTCGCCAATCGTCGACGCAGTGAAGGAAGGGCTGATCGTCAGCCCGCGCTTCGATCTCGCGGATGCGCTGCGAGGCATGATCGAGGCAAACATGATCGTCGGCTATGACATGCAGCCGGCCCCACCGATGGAGGCTGCATGAACTCGCGACCGACACTGCTGGGCAGGGCTGCCGCAATTGTCCGTCATGTGCTTGGCCGGATCGAAGCGATTGCGTGGCACATCGCGCCTCCGTTGTTGCGCATTGCCTTGGCGCTTCCCTTCCTTCGCTCGGGTCTGACGCGATGGGACGGCTTCCTGTCCCTCTCGCTGGGAACACAATTCCTGTTCGAGGAGCAGTTCAAGCTGCATGTCTTCGGGGGAGAGTATGCGCTTCCAGCACCTGACCAGTTAGCGCTGGCAACGGCGATCGCTGAGATCGTGCTTCCCACCCTGCTGATCATCGGTCTCGGGACGCGCCTTGCTGCGCTCGGCCTGTTGGTCATGACGGGCGTGATCCAACTGGTGTTTCCCGACGGCTGGGCCAATTTCCACTTGTACTGGACAGCTTTGGCAACAAGTATCCTAGCCATTGGTCCTGGTGTAGTCTCCATTGACCGCTGGATCTCTAAACGCGATGTTCGATTTTGTTCGCCGGGGGCAAGATGATAATGCACCGCAACCTCCATATCGGGTCCCAGGGCGATTGTTTGCTTGCATCCGCAGCCTTCGGGAGTTGGCGCGATGCAAGATGATGGGCGGCAGCGTCTGACACTGGTGGCCTCGGATGGCGAGGCGACAGGAGAAAAAGCGAAGCGCACGCCGCGGGATTCGGAGGCTGCTTCTTCGCGTGATCTCGACTGGACAATTCTCATGGCGCGCGCCCAGGACGGCGATACGGTCGCCTACCTGCGCCTTCTCCAGGAGATTACACCCTATCTCAGGTCACTGGTCAGGCGATGGCACAAGGACCATTGGGACATCGAAGATACAGTGCAGGACATATTGCTGACCCTTCATTCGATCCGGCACACCTACGATCCCGCGCGGCCGTTCGGTCCCTGGCTGGTCGGCATCGCCAATCGTCGCGCCATAGATCGATTGCGTCGACGTGGCCGGCAGGCGTTACGCGAGGCGCCGCTTACCGCCGAGCATGAGGCAACCGCCACAGCGTCCGACGACAACGAGAATGTGCTCGACAAGCATCGCCTGAACGAGGCCCTCGGTGGCCTGCCGCCGATCCAAAGGACGGCTGTCGATCTCCTCAAGCTGAAGGAAATGTCGCTGAAGGAAGCCTCCGATGCGACAGGATTGTCCATCGCGTCGTTGAAAATGGCGACCCATCGGGCGCTCCGCAATTTGCGGACCTTGCTCTCGGATCGGAGGGATTCATGATGGACACGTCTGATCTGATCCGCTCCCTCGCCACCAACGCCCCGCCGGTCCGACGCCTTCGTCCGCCCCTGGTTCGCGCTATTGGATGGCTGCTGCTTGCGGCTGCGATCATGGGCCTTATGACGGTCAGTCACGGCGTGCGGCCGCAATTTGCCGAGCGCATGCAGGATGCGGTGTTCGCAATCAACATGATCTCGTCGCTCATGACCGGCGTCCTTGCGACCATCGCCACTTTCTTCGTCAGCCTGCCGGACCGGTCCCGCCGATGGCTTCTTTTACCCGTCCCGCCGCTCGCCGTCTGGCTGTCGATGATCGGCTATCAGTGCTTCGCAGGCTGGGTGCCTGTGCCGCCAGGCGCAATCACCGTTGAGGCCGCATCCAGTTGCCTCGCGACGCTTGTGCTGACCAGCCTACCACTGTCGCTGCTGATGCTGGCGATGCTGCGCTACACGGCAGCACTCCGGCCCACATCGGTCATTCTGATGGGAAGCCTTGCCGTTTCCGCGATCACCGCGACAGCCCTGTCGATGTTCCATCCGCTCGACGCCACCGCAATGGTTCTCGGGTGGAACCTCGGTACGGCGGTTCTATTCCTCGCTGGCGCCGCGATCTTCAGCCGGAAGGTGTCGAACACGGCACGTGGGAAGAGAGATTGAGTGACGGCGATTGCTCCCATTGCTTGGGAAGCTAAACGTCGCTGACGAAGGGTCGAGGTGAGGAGGGAAATCGCAAAATTCCCCGCGGCTTCCGAGTTCTTCACGGCCAACTGCACTTCAGGATCGGGCTCGGCGTTGCCTGGAACAGGGGAGATTCGACCGCTTCGCGCGATGGCATCATCGAGATTGCATGGTTTTGGCAAGGCAGAGGAGAGGACGGGCACCGAGGACGCCGCCCAAGCGGAACAGCTTGCCGGAACAACGGTCGCCTTACACAGCGGATGATTGGCGCTCCCGCTCGTAAGCCGCTGGTCTCTCTCGCCTCGCTCTCTGAAATTACACGAGCTCCGGCGAGATCCGCTGAAGGGCTGGCGACAAGCAGTCTTTCGCTTTCGCTGAGGATCAGGATACAAAACCTCCAGCTGCAACCAATGCTTCCACTGTATCGACATCATGCAGTGCCGAGGGGCCGATATCGACCTCTAGAACCGGCACATTGGAAGCTCGAATGATATTTCGTGCTCCCAGGTCGCCTTTAAGCCTTGTGACCTCGCCGAAGAGAGACCTGGGAAGGATCACAGGATTCCCGCGAACGTTCCCGTAGGTCGCGACGATAATCGATCGACCACCTTGAGCAACGAAAGCCTCAATAAGCAAGTCTATACCAACCGTTGAAACCGACGGCATGTCGGCCAACATGACCAGTATTCCTTGGGCAGATTGAGTTTGGGGCGTTGTCATCCCGGTTATCAAAGAACTCGACATTCCGCTGACGAAATCGGGGTTGTGCGAAATGCTGATTGGAAGACCGGAGAGAGCCGAAATCAACTCGGGGGCTCGAAAACCGACAATGACAGTAACGGAATGGGCCATGCTTTCACAAGCGCGTACGGCACTCCGTCTGACGAGTGGAATACCATCGAACAACGCCAGGAGTTTGCTATCTGTATCGGTCCCAAAGCGACTTGCCAGTCCTGCGGCGAGCAGTACAACAGCCACTTTTGAAGGGTCCGCAATCCTTTCCATATAGCCTCCTAGATTAAAGGCGCAATCTCATTCACCACGACCATATCATTGACGACACATTCATACTAAATCCACGCCGATTTACCACGCTTCGTACGGCGCAGGAAGCTTTCAATATTAGACCTGATGCGCTATGTATCTTGTGATCTGCCACCCATTTCGAGTTCGCCGCCTCGTCGCTATCCCATTGAACAAGATTACAAAGATGCCCATGAACACTGCGTCCTCATTCGAGGCTGAAAAACCCTTACTGATGCAGCGGCAATCATCGGTTCGTCGAACAATGGAAATTGTTTTCGAGACCTGGAACTTCTTGATTCTTCGAGAAGCTTATTTTGGTGTGCGCCGGTTCGACAAATTTCAGCAGCGTTTGGGGATTCCACGGCAGACGCTTTCCTCTCGACTGTCCAGCTTTGTGGCAAATGAAATCCTGAGCACCGGAAAACGGCCGAACGAGCCGGGGCAACAGTATTTTCTAACCGTCCGAGGGAAGGATCTTTTCCCGACGATGCTGTCGCTCATGGAGTTCGGCGACAAGTGGTTGACGGGCGGTAACGAACCCCCACTAAAACTGATTCATAAGAGTTGTGGGTGTGAATGCCATCCCATTACGGTCTGCTGCGAATGTCTCGAACCCTTCACCGCCAAAGAGGTTGCGCCACGCGACGGGCCAGGCGCGGGTTTTGCTCCGGTCGAAGCGCGCCCGACGTCCCGCAGGAGCGCGGATTCGACACTTTTGGAAAGGGTGCGGCCGTGTTCGGTTGCGCGGACGCTTGGGATCATCGGCGACCGTTGGAGCTTCCTCATTCTAAGAGAAGGCTGGTTCGGAGTTCGCCGGTTCGAGGAAATGCGCGAGAATCTTGGAATTGCGACCAACATTCTTGCGGACCGCCTCGCCCGGCTCGTACAAGCAGGCGTATTACGCAAAGTTCCCTATAACGCAGGCGACCGCTTCGAGTATCGCTTTACGGAAATGGGCCTCGATCTCTACAAGCCCATGCTCGTCATGATGGCCTGGGGAGACAGGTGGCTCGCAGACGGCAAGCCACCGATGCGGCTTCGTCATAAGACCTGCGGGCAGGATTTCTCCGCCATCGTGGTTTGCTCCGAGTGCAAGAAGCCTATTTCCTCCAAGGACACCGACTATATCCTGAGGTACCCGTTTGACCTTTGATGGGTTTGTCGTCCCATAAGGCAGTTACAAAAGGCGGTGCTCAAGGTCAATCAGACCACTCTGGAGATAGCCTCTTCTGGCGAAGCATTTGGAAAACGCGTTCCGGGGTAACTGGCAGCGTTTCCACCGACACGTCGAGGTGAGAAAGCGCGTCTGAGACGGCATTTGCAATCGCCGCGGGCGCGCCAATCGTGCCGCCTTCGCCCATCCCACGGAAGCCACCAATATTGTTCGGCAGATCTGCTTCAATGTGAACGATACCGATGTTGGGAATGCTGCTGGCGACCGGGACGAGATAGTCCGCAAAGCTTGCGGCAACTGCTTGTCCCTGGTCGTCATGGACGATTTCCTCAAGCAACGCAGCACCGATACCTTGGGCTACGGCGCCGTGGATCTGTCCGTCCACGATCATCGGATTGATGATCTTGCCGCAATCTTCAGCCACGACATAGCGCAGAATCTTCACGCCGTAGGTTTCCGGGTCGACCTCGATCATCGCAAGATGCGTCGAGGAGGAGGTTGTCCCCAGATAGGGATCGTAGGTCTCGGAAGCCGTCAGATCCTCACGTTTGTCTCTCGGAATCCGCCCCATCTGTGTATAGACCGCAGAGGCGACTTCCTTAAGTGTCATGGTCAGATTTGAATGCCGGCTTGAAACAATGCCATCGTGGAGATCGAGATCCTCGACACTCTGCTCCATCAGGTAGGCAGCAGCGCGCAAGATCTTAGCTTTCACAGTGCGAGCCGCAAGCGTGGCGGCGCCGCCGCCCAACACCGCCGAGCGGCTGGCATAGGTGCCACTGGACATGGGAACGAGAGAACTATCTCCATGCTTGATCTCTATATCCTCAAGCTTGCAGCCGAGCTCGTCAACGATGACCTGCGCCAAAGTGGTCTCGAGCCCTTGTCCATGCGAGGAGATGCCGAATGCCGCTGTGATCGCGCCGGTGGCGTCGATCTCGATCTTTGAGGTTTCCGTTCCCGTGTTGATCGGCATTCCCGGCGCCACCGAGATGCGCGAGCCGATACCGGTCAACTCGGCATAACTCGCCAGACCAATTCCAATCCATCGGCTGTCTTTCCTGGCTTTGTCCCTTTCGCGCACCAGGGCGGGATAATCCACATGATCGCAGGCTCCTTGGAGACATTCCTGGAAGGCGGACTTGTCCCAGATAATGCCGGAAGCCGTGCGATAGGGAAACTCTTCGCTCCGAACAAGGTTCTTCCGACGGAACTCGACCGGATCCATGCCCAGTTTGCGGGCCGCCATCTCGATCAGCCTCTCCATCGCGAAGGTCGACGACGGGCGGCCAACACCACGATAAGGGCCCGTTGGTGGTTTTGGCGTAAGGACACCGCGGATCCTGCCTCGGTAATGCTCCATCCGATAGGGCCCGGGCAGGAAGCTGACGACTTGAACCGTCTCGAGGGCCGCGGTCCACGGATAAATCGAGTAGGCACCGACGTCGCCGATCACGTCCGCGCGCAGGCCGATCAGCATGCCGTCCTTCGTGACAGCCAGTTCCGCCTCGATCAGTTCGTCGAAGGCCTGACTGGTCGCGGAAAGATCTTCCAGCCGATCGCTGACGAACTTGATCGGGCGCTTCAGTTTTCGCGCCAGCGCGCAGACAAGGATTTCTTCGCCGTAGAGTGACCCCTTGCCGCCGAAACTGCCCCCCACATCGGGGGCGATGACGCGCATGCGCGTCCCTGGGAGGTCGAGGCAGCCCGAGAGCACATCGCGGATGACGCCTGGAATATTGGAGGACGTGTAGAGGGTTAGCGACTGTCTCCGGCTGTCCCACTCGGCGAGATAGGACCGGTTCTCCATGGCAGCGGCGGTCTTTCGCGTCATCCGGAACTTGCCTTTCACGGTGACGGCTGCGTCCTGGAATGCTGCGTCGACGTCGCCACGCTTGAACTCGCGGCGGATGATCGTGTTGGTGCCGGCCTCCTCATGCAGGAGGGGTGCATCGTCCTTGACCGCATCGACCTGTCGGATAGCGAAGGGGAGCGGCTCGTACTCGATAGTGATCTGTTCAAGCGCGTCTTCCGCCGCGTACCGGCTTTCGGCCACAATGGCGACGACCGGCTCGCCTACATATCGAACTTTGCCGCGCGCGAGCGGCCATATGGGGGTGGCGTAGTAGCCAGGCATGCGTGAGGTCGGAATGGCCGGTTTGATCTCGCCTTCCAGATCGCTCGCGTCATAGATCGCGACGACCCCGGGTATCGAGAACGCATCGCCGACATCGATGCCGAGGATACGAGCGTGTGGCTGGTCGGAGCGCCGCAATGCCACATGCAACATTCCGGCCGGCGCCATGTCATCGACATACTGACCAACACCCGTCAGAAGACGAGGATCCTCGGTGCGCCTGATCCGCTTGCCAACAAGTTTGGGCCGCAGTTCGACGGATTGGTCATGATGGCTCATTGGTAGAACTCCGTGCCTTTTCGCAATCCTTGCCATTGCTCGTCGTCGTGGCCGGAGATGATGGTGGCTCCCCGCGCCCGGAGAGCTTTCAGATTAGCGAGTGCCTCCGCAGCGAGTTCAACGTTCCACGTATTCTTCGGGGCGACACCGGAATCGATGTTCGTCTGGAATGGCGCAGCATCCGAAGCAAGTATGAACGCACCATCCATTGCAAGATCGACACGTGCGACCGTCGTTCCGGGGGTATGACCCGGCATGGGCAGCAAGACTATGCGGCCGTCGCCAAACACATCATGCTCGGCATTGAAGGTCTGAAATCCCTGGGGCTGCTCCCACTCTTTGCGGAGATAGCCAAGGTTTTCTGCACCATCTGCCTTTGCCGCCTGCGTCTCCGCCTCATGGCACAGGATCGTCGCGCGCCGAAAGTATGCGTTGCAACCGCAATGATCGGGATGAAGATGTGAACAGATCACGACGTCTATGTCCTCGGGGTCGATGGCCAGGGTTTTCAGCTGACGCACGACGGTCTGCTCAGGTGAAAAGATCGGCGTCATAACCTTACTCAACCCACCCCATCGCGCGACCGGATCAATTGCGGCCTCCGGACTGCATCCGCTATCAAACAGGACGTTGCCCTGGGAATGACGCATCAAGGTGGCGTGAACTGGCAACTCGATCGTTTCTTCCTTCGCCGCGCCGGATACGTAGATTGACCGGCGCATACGCAGCCGGCCGCCTTCAAGAAAGTGCATCTTCATCTGAGGGGTCCTCTCTCGATGGCCAGTTCGCGAACTGCGTTGACGATGTTTTCATAGCCCGTGCAGCGACAGATGTTTCCCGACAGCGCTTCGCGGATTTCCTCATCGGTTTCCAGCGGATGGTGGCGAATGAGATCAGTGATCGCCATGATGAAACCGGGAGTGCAGAAGCCGCATTGCAGGCCGTGATGCTGGCGAAAGGCTTCTTGAACGCTACCGAGCTTATCGATGCTTCCCTGGCCTTCGATCGTTTCGATCTCCATCCCTTCTGCCTGCACCACCAGGGTCAGGCAGGAGCGCGCGCTACGCCCGTCGAGAATGACGGTGCAGGCACCACAAACGCCGTGTTCGCATCCGACATGGGTCCCGGTCAGACCAAGCTCCTCGCGGATGAAGTCACTCAGCAGCATACGTGCTTCGATCGTGCGCGTCATAGACAGCCCGTTTACGCTGACGGTGATCGTTTTCTCACTCATTTGCTCAATGCCTTTCGTGGTTCGCGCGGCTCCAGGCGGCGCGAATAGCCCGTTTGGCGAGGACGCCCGACAGATGTCTGCGGTAATCTGCAGATGCGTGGATATCCGTATTGGGGGTCAGGATTGCAGCCAGGCGATCCACCACCTTGTCGAGAACCGGCTCGGACACATCCGTCCCCTCGACGATGTGCTCAATCTCTTCAAGCCGTAGCGGGGTTTCACCAACCCCCATCATCCCGACCCGCACGTCAGACGCCCTGCCGCCGACACAACGCAGTGTTGTGCCAAAACAGGCAAGCGCGAAGTCCCCGTGACGCCTTGCAAACTCTTCAAAACCCCATCCGGCATCCGGTCTCATCGCGTCGAGTTCAACGCCGACGACAAATTCATCCGGTTCCATCGAATTGACCAGCGATCCGACAAAAAAGTCGGCTGCTGGTATCTCGCGTCTACCGCGCACAGAGTAGGCAATGATTGTGCCGTCAAGAAATCGTGTCATCATCGGCATCTCGGTCGCCGGATCGGCATGCGCGACGCTGCCGCAGAAGGTGCCCCGGTTGCGCACCGTCATATGTGCGACGTGGTGCATCGCTTCATGTACGATTGGCAAGTGCGCGCGGATAATGGCATCGGTTGCGGTCATGTGGTGACGAACCGTAGCGCCAATCTTCACCCGATCGTTGTGCAGTTCGATCCGGTCAAGGCCAGCGACCCGGTTGATGTCTATCAGAATAGTGGGCTTCACCAGTCGAAAATTGATCATCGGCATCAGGCTCTGGCCACCGGCGATGATCTTGCCATCTCCCTCGGCCGCGGCAAGTGCCGCGGCAACCGCGTCGATCGTGGTGGGCGCGATGTAGTCGAACTGCGCGGGCTTCATGGCGTCTGCGACCCGGCCTGCAAAACGAGCGTCCTCTGCATGTTTGTTCCTCCCGCATCGCACTTCTCTGCGACGATCTAATTTTGACTTGCATTATTAGACTTAAGATAGGAATGTCAAGCAATGTGATTTCGCCGCCAAAGGCGGCAGCACCCAACGCTCAGGTGAGGAGACGTACGCATGGAAATGTCAGGCAAGCAGTTAATTCCCGCGGCCCGGGAGGACGTATGGGCTGCACTCAACGACGCTGACGTGCTTCGCGTTTGCATCCCCGGATGTCAGGAACTGAAGAAATCTTCCGATACTGAAATGTCCGCCGTCGCAGTTATGAAGGTCGGCCCGATAAAGGCGCGTTTCCAAGGCGCGGTGACGCTCTCGGACCTTGATCCTCCTAACGGGTACAAGATTACGGGTGAGGGGCAGGGCGGTGTCGCAGGTTTCGCAAAGGGCGTTGCCACGGTGAAACTGGAGCCGTCTGAGAACGGAACCTTACTCCTTTACACCGTCGATGCGCAGATCGGTGGCAAGCTGTCGCAACTCGGTGGCAGGTTGATTGATGTTACCGCAAAGCAGATGGCCGGCCAATTTTTCAAGCGGTTTGCTGAAGAGATCCAGGCGCGGCAGACCGCCGCATCTGGCGCAGACCTGCCGACCTCACCCGCACCCGATAGCGCCTCCCAAAAAGATAGAGTGTCGATGGCCGCCGCAGATCGCGCGCCGTTACAGTCAGGTTCTAGCGCATGGCCATCGCCGGCGGCCTCCCGAGCCGGTCCTTCGATACCGATCCTGGCGCTTGTTGTTTTCGTTTCCGTACTGGCAGCATTATGGGCGGTCTATGGCGGCCTGCTTCCAAGCCTTCTGCCGGCAGGCGGTGACCGCGGACGGATGTCTCCGGATGTGGCAAGCGCGGTGCAATTGATTATGGCTGCGGCGATTGGCTACCTCTTTGGTGCCCGATCTCGACAACGATAACCGCACTTCTTACGGAAAAAGCCGGAACTGTCGTTCCGGCTTTTTTAATTTAACTTGCATAAGAAGACTTCCTTGTCACGCCTTCCGACGATCGAGGAAGAGTTTCAGCTCTCCAAAAACGCCACGCCTGAACATCATTACGCAGGTGACGAAAAACAGGCCGATGATGAAGGTGATAGGAAGGCCGGTGGTCGACAGATAGTGCTCCAGCCCGACGACCAGCGTTGAACCTACGATTGGACCGATCAGCGTTCCCATGCCGCCAAGGAGCGTCATCAGTATGACTTCCCCCGACATGTGCCACGTGACATCAACCAACGATGCAAGCTGGAAGGCGATTGCCTTCATTGCGCCGGCAAAGCCGGACAGTGCAGCAGACAGGGTAAAGGCGATCAGCTTGTAACGGTCTGGCTTAAGGCCAAGGGAAGTCACGCGAGTTTCGTTTTCGCGGATTGCTGAAAGGGTGTGGCCGAAAGGCGAATTGACCGCCCGCCAGATGATCACGAGGCCGATGACCGTACCGCCGAGCGCGGTGTAGTACATGGCCGTGATGTTTCGCAAGTCGATCATGCCGAGCAGGTTGCCGCGTGGCACGGCCTGAATGCCGTCCTCCCCCCCGGTAAACGGCATCTGCACAGCCATAAAGTAGACGAGTTGTGCAAGGGCGAGCGTGATCATCGCAAAGTAAATGCCGTGGCGCCGGATGGACAGAGCGCCGAACACTAGGCCAAGCACGGCCGCAAATGCGGTTCCGGAAAGCACGGCCAGTTCGAAGGGCAAGTGCCAGACTTTTGCGGCATGAGCCGCGATATAGGCGCCGCCACCGAAAAATGCCGCGTGGCCAAAGGAGAGTAAACCTGCGTAGCCGAGCGCCAGATTGAATGCCGCTGCGAAAAGCACGAAGCACAGAATCTTGATCAGGAATAGCGGATACGTCACCAGCGGGGCGACAAGCAGGATCGCAGCGACCGCGACCAAGAAGAGAAAACATGTTGGTCTAGCAAATCCGCGTGCGGCAGCGGGACTGGACATAGTGCTACCGTTCATCGTCATGCCTCGCGATTAAACAGGCCTGCCGGCCGGATGAGAATTACCAGCACCATGACCACGAAGACCGCGATCGAGGATGCTGCGGGATAGAACGTCTTGGTGAGTCCCTCGATTATTCCCAGGCCGAGAGCCGTCACGATGGCGCCGCCGATCGACCCCATTCCGCCGATAACGACCACCGCAAATACGACAATGATGATGCTGGAGCCCATTCCGGGGCTCACCTGATAAAGTGGCGCCGCAAGGGCGCCCGCAAAGCCTGCAAGTCCGACACAGAAAGCGTAGGTCAGTGTGAGCATCAAAGGCACATTGATTCCGAACGCTTGAACCAGCGCGGGGTTCTCAGTGGCAGCCCGCAGATAAGCGCCGAGCTTTGTGCGCTCTATGGCCAGCCATGTCAGGATGCAGATAACAAGCGAAATCGCGATGACCCATGCACGGTACATCGGCAGGAATATGAAGCCGAGATTGATGCCGCCGGTCAACGCCGCAGGAACCGGATAGGGTTTGCCTGCCGCCCCGAAAAGGTGACGGAACAGCCCTTCCAGCATCAGCGCTATGCCAAAGGTCAGGAGAAGGCTGTAGAGGTGATCCATCCGGTAGAGCCGCCTGAGCAACAGCCGCTCGACAACGATACCGACAATGGCGACCACGATGGGAGCGGCAATCAGCGTTTCCCAATATCCAAGCCCGAAGCGGGAAAAAAGATACCAGGCAGCGAAGCCGCCAAGCATATAGAACGCACCGTGCGCAAAGTTGATTACGTTAAGCATGCCGAAGATGATCGCCAGACCAAGGCTCAACAGCGCGTAGAACGAGCCGTTTATCAAACCCAGCAGCAATTGGCCGAGAAGGACGGGCAGCGGCACCCCGAAAAAATCAGTCATCGGTTTTTCCCTGTTTTATGATCCCCGTCATCGTCACACCCCTAGATACCGGTTCAGCCGGTCCATGTTGGCGTCAAGCGCGGTATTGGAAATTTCGTCGACCACCTTGCCCTGATCGAGCACGAAGTGGCGGTCGGAAACGGACGCCGCGAAGCGCAGATTCTGTTCGACCAGAATGATTGTCATGCCGCGTTCCTTAAGAACGCGCAGCGCGGTCCCAATCTCCTCGATGATGACGGGGGCGATCCCCTCCGTTGGTTCGTCGAGAAGGATGAAATCGGCTCCAGTTCGCAAAACCCGGGCGATGGCCAGCATCTGCTGCTCGCCGCCTGAAAGGCGTGTCCCTTGCGTGCTGTCGCGCCCCTTGAGGTTCGGGAAAAGGGCGTAGATCTCCTCCACGCTCATTCCTCCCGGGTGCCAGGCGGGCGGAAACATGAGGTTTTCGATGACGTTCAGCCGCGAAAAGATTCCACGCTCCTCCGGGACGTAGCCGATGCCAAGGCGAGCGATTTTATGGGCCGGAACCTTCAGGAGGTCGGTGCCCTTATAGGTGCTCGCGCCGGTACGTTTTCCCACGACGCCCATGAGGCTCCGAAGTGTGGTCGTCTTACCGGCGCCATTGCGGCCGATCAGCGTCACGACCTCGCCCCTTCTGACATTGAAATTGACGCCATGCAGAACATGGCTCTCGCCGTACCAGGCTTCGAGGTTGCTGACGTTCAAGAGCGCGGGCTCAGCCATGGACGCCTCCCATATAAGCTTTGCGGACTTCCGAATTAGCCGACACCTCCCGATAGGTTCCTTCCGCAATGACCTCGCCACGGCGCAGCACCGTGATTGTGTCGGAGAGGTCTGCAACGACGCCGAGATTGTGCTCGACCATCAGTATGGTGCGGCCCTTTCCGGCGCGTCGGATCAAAGATGCCGTTCTGCCGATGTCTTCCGTTCCCATGCCAGCCATCGGTTCGTCGAGCAGCAAAACGTCCGGTTCGAGGGCGAGCGTGGTTGCCAGTTCAAGGGCGCGCTTGCGTCCGTAGGACAGTTCGCTCGCCTTCGTTCGCGCCTTTTCGGCAAGGCCGACGCTTTCGAGAAGCGCCAGCGCCTCCTCGTTAAAGCGCTTCAGGCACCGGTTGGACTTCCAGAACGAGAACGTCTCACGCTCGCGGGCCTGAAGCGCCACACGCACGTTTTCGTGGGCGCTCAGGTGCGCAAATACCGACGAAATCTGGAACGACCGGACGAGGCCAAGGCGCGCGATATCGGCGGGCGCCATGTGGGTAATGTCACGTCCCTTGAAGAAGATTTGCCCCGAGCTCGGGGAAAGGAACTTGGTCAGCAGGTTGAACAGCGTGCTCTTGCCGGCTCCATTGGGGCCGATCAGGGCATGAATCTGTCCTGGCCTGATTTGGATGTCGACATTGTTCACGGCAACGAAGCCGCCGAACGAGCGCGTCAAATTGCGCGCCTCGATTATGGGTGCGTTCTCCGGCACGAAACCTCCCTACCTGCTCGATTTTCTCCTCCGGTGGCGTCGGGTGATGACCGCCACGTGCCTCTCCTCACAAAAGGCCGTTTCAGAAAAACATAGAAAGTCTAATAATGCAAGCTTGCGTATCTCTGAAAACTCTGTTTATCTTAGCCTTGCTCCCCGTGTTGGAGCAGCATTCTAACAGCGCTTATTCGATTACAAGTATGATAGCGCAAGTTTAATATCGGCGCTCGCGGAGGAGCTTCGGCGCCGGATCTGGGAGGATGGAATGATGAATCGTCTGCAAGTTTTACTGTCTTGCGCCGCGGCTATCGGCGCTATGAGTTTTCAGGTTCAGGCCCAGGATGCAGGGCCGATCCGGATTGGCGTCCTGACTGACGTCAGCGGTCAGTTTTCGCACGAGGCCGGCGATGGCGCCATTGCCGCCGTCAAGATGGCGGTCGAGGATTTTGGCGGAAAGGTCCTCGACCGTCCGTTGGAAGTCGTCGTCGCCGACCACCAGAATAAGCCGGAGGTGGCGGTCGCCACGGCGCGCGAATGGTATGGGTCGCAAGGCGTGACCATGATCAACAACCTGATCAATTCCGGCATAGCGCTGGCTGTCACGCAGGTGGCCAAAGACGAGAACAAGATCGCCATCGTCAATGGCTCCGGTTCATCGCGCTTGACGAACGACGGCTGCACGCCGAACAGCATCCACTACTCGTATGATACCTATGCGCTCGCCAATGGCACCGCGAACGAACTGATCCGGGAAGGCAAGAAGAATTGGTACTTCCTAACCGCCGACTACGCTTTTGGCCATGCGCTCGAGGCTGATGCGAGCCAGATTGTCAAGGCAAACGGCGGAACGGTTTCCGGCGCCGTCCGCTATCCGATTGAGACTGCCGACCACAGTGCCTTCATGCTGCAGGCGCAGGCATCGCCTGCCGATGTCGTGGCCCTGGCTGGTTCCGGTACGACCTTCGTGAACGCGGTTAAATCGGCCTCCGAATTCGGCCTTGCCTCGTCTGGCAAGACCGTTGCCGGCCTGCTCGTTTGGGACACGGACGTTCATTCGCTCGGTCTTGAAACCGCGCAGGGCATGATCCTGACGAACGCGTTCTACTGGGACCGCGACGATGAGACCCGCGCTTTTGCCAAGAAATTCGAGGCGCGCGTTGGTCGCCCGCCGCATATGGGTGACGCAGGGGATTATTCCTCGACCATGCACTACCTGCAAGCTGTCAAGGCCGCGGGCACGACGGACGCAAAGACGGTCATGAGCAAAATGAAGGAGACGCCGATCAACGACTTCTTCGCAAAGGGCGGCAAGATCCGCGAGGACGGCCGGATGGTGCATGACATGTACGTTTACCAGGTAAAGACGCCGGCCGAATCCAAGAGCGAATGGGACCTTTTGAAGCTTGTCACGACCATCCCCGGCGACAAGGCGTTCCGCCCGCTTTCCGAGAGCCAATGCCCTCTGGTCAAGAAGTGAACGAAATGGAGTGCCCGGCTTTCTTGCGCTAGGCACTCCCACCGCGATGGCATGGACCCGCTAGTCCGGGGTCAGCAGGGAAGAGAAGAGCGGAAATGAGTGATATTCTAGTGGAGAAATCCGACGGTATAGCCACCGTCACACTGAATCGGCCCATGCAGCGCAACGCTGTGACCTATTCGATGTGGTGCGAGCTTGCGGAGCTATTTCGTCAGTTTGACGGTGATACGGATATTCGCGCTATTCTGTTGATGGGTGCGGGAAGCGATTTTTCTGCCGGCGCTGATATCAGCGAGTTCGAGACGGTGCGGGGGGGCGTGGAGGAAAGCACACGCTACGAGGTCGCCGTCGATGCGGCGGGTGACGCCATCTACGAGGTCTCCAAGCCCACGGTTGCGGTTGTGCGCGGTTATTGCCTGGGCGGTGCTGCACATCTGGCCATGTCGTGCGATTTTCGCATCGCGGAAGAGAGTGCCACCTTCGGCATTCCCGCCGCCCGCCTGTCGATCGTCTATGGCGTCTCCGCGACCCGCAAACTGTTTTCGCTCGTCGGCGTCAGCGAGGCAAAACGAATTCTATACTCGGCAAGTCGATTCACCGCGCGCGACGCGCTTGCCACCGGTTTCATCGACCAGCTTGCAGCGGATGCGCACGCTGCGGCTCTGGAACGCGCCAATGCCATGGCCGCCAACGCTCCTCTAACGATCAGGGGTGCCAAGTTCATCCTCAACGGCTGTGCCCGGGGGGATCTCGACCTTGTCGAGGCGGAAACACTGATCGACAAGGCGAGTTCAAGTCACGACTACGCCGAAGGACGCAAGGCGTTTGGCGAGAAGCGCTCGCCGCGGTTCCTGGGTCGCTGAGGTATTTTCGCCCCGTTCACCAATTCGCCGCGAAGGCAAACATTCAAGTATCAAGGAGACTATGCAATGGAGACCAATCTCAAGGGCAAGGTGGCGTTGGTCACGGGCGGCGGCCGGGATGTCGGAGGCGATATCGCACACGCGCTCGCTGGCGAAGGCGCCATCGTCGCGGTGAACTACAGCCGTTCCAGGGATGAAGCCGAGGCCGTCGTCACATCAATCGAAGCCGGTGGTGGCAAGGCAAAGGCCTACCAGGCGGACATCAGCGACAATGCCCAGGTCAGGGCGATGGTCGCCGCCGTCAAGGCCGATTTCGGCACGGTCGACATTCTCGTCAACAATGCGGGCTATGTGAAGTACCAACGGTTCGTAGACTCGACCCCACAAGACTGGAAGCAGCAGATCGACGTGTGCCTTTACGGTGCGATCAATTGTTGTCATGAAGTGGCACCGCTGATGATCGCGCAGAACTCCGGGCGCATTATCAATCTCGTCGGCGACAGTTCCCGCATCGGCGAAGCCAACCTTGCGCTTGCCGCCGCGGCGCGGGGTGGCACGATTGCGCTCGGCAAGTCGCTTGCCCGTGAATTCGGTCGCAACAACGTCACCGTCAATACGGTCTCGCTCGGCCTGATCGAGACCTCGCATTCGGACCCGGAATTCCTCGAGAAAAACCGCGAGAAGATCGTCAAAGCCTACCCGTTGCGCCGCATCGGCAGGCCGGACGATATCGCCCCCATGGTCACCTTCCTTGCTTCGGAAGCATCGTCCTGGGTGACCGGGCAGGTGATCAGTGTGAACGGCGGCTTTTGCATGGTCTAACGGGAGGATTGGGAGGAGCCAAGATGATACATTACGATCTGATCGCGCCCGTCGGAGAAATACTTCAGCGGAATGTGCGCCTGTATCCAGAAAAAATGGCGTTCGAGGACAGCATGCGGTCGGTTTCCTATCCGCAGCTCGATGCGGAGACGGGGGCTCTGGCTTCCCGCCTCGTCGCTGGCGGACTTAGGAAGGGACAGGCTGTTGCGGTCTTCCTGCCGAACTCCGTCAGCTGGGTGGTCGCCTGCCTCGCCGTCGTGCGCGCCGGCGGCGTTTGCGTCCCGGTAAGCATCGAATCTACCCAGGCCGAGCTTGAGTACCGTATCACCGACGCCGCATGTACGATGGTCGTTGCCCTGCCGGAGAAGCGCTCGATGGCGGAGGCAGTCTTGTCGCAGCTCGATCGGCCCGTCTTTGTGATCGAGGCGGACCCGGCTTCCGGATTGTTTGAGATGGAGCCGCCGCATTCCTCCGCTTTCGAGGACGATCTGGATGTCGATCGTCCGGCCTATATTGTATATACGTCGGGAACGACCGGGCAGCCGAAGGGCGTGCTTTTATCGACGCGATCCATGCTGTGGGTCACGGCCGCCTGCTGGGCGCCCATCGCGGGAATGAACGAGAACGATGTCGTCCTTAATACGCTCCCGCTCTATCATTCCTATGCGCTGAACATCGCGGTCCTCTCCATCATAGCGACCGGTGCCAGCGAGTACATCATGGAGAAATTCTCCACCAGGCAAGCGACTGAACTGCTGCGGTCGGGACGCTTCACGTTTATGCCCGGCGTGCCGACCGTGTTCCACTATTTCCTCTCAGCATGCCAGACAAGCGGCGAGAAACTGCTGTCGTCGGTGAGGCTTTGCGTGTCTGCAGGTGCCATCCTTCCAGGGACGCTGAACAACGACTTCGAGGAATTCTTCGGCGTCGCGCTCCTCGATGGTTACGGAATTACCGAGACTTCCACGATGGTAACCATGAATTGGCCCGGGCGCTGCCGCGTCTCTGGCTCCTGTGGCCTGCCACTTCCGGGCCTGACGGTCCGCCTGATCGATCCGAAAACTGGCCTGGACGTTCCGGTCGGAAGGGAGGGCGAGCTGATCTGCAAGGGGCCAAACCTCATGCAGGGCTATCACAACAAGCCACTGGAAACCCAGAAGGCCGTCGTCGACGGCTGGTACCGCACAGGCGATCTCGCCAAGTCCGATGCGAATGGCTTCCTGACTATCACTGGCCGCCTAAAGGAGTTGATCATTCGCGGTGGACAGAACATTGCGCCAGCCGAGGTCGAGGAGACGATCCTGCTTAATCACGCGATCATTGACTGCGCCGTCATCGGCATGCCGCATGCGATGTTGGGCGAGGTTCCGGTGGCTTGTGTGGTTCTAAAGGATGGCGAGGCATTCGATGAGGCGGCCCTTCTTACCCACTGCAAGGCGCGTCTGTCTGCCTACAAGGTTCCTGATCGCATCTACATCGTTGACGAGATACCTCGAACCGGATCCGGCAAGATCTTGCGCGTGAAGCTGCGCGATAGCCTGCCAGCTGCGTGAGGGAAGTGACACAGGAGAACGGCATGAACCCTTTCATATTCAACACGACCCCGCAGATCGTTTTCCGGACGGGCGCGGCCGCCGGCATCGGCGACATCGTCAAGAAGAAGCTGGGCGAGCGCATCCTGTTCGTGACCGACGCCGGTCTGCGCGGGCTCGGGCTTTGCGATCCGGCTCTGGCCTCGCTTGCAGCCTCGGGTATCGAGGTGACCGTGTTCGACAGTGTCGAAGCCGATCCGTCTCTTGCGACCGTGATGGCGGCATCGGACATGGCGAGGCCAACGGGTGTTACCGGCATTATCGGTTTCGGCGGCGGGTCTTCACTTGACGTTGCCAAGGTCGTGGCTCTTCTCTGTGGATCGGGCGAGAATATCGACGAGGCCTGGGGTGTCGGCAACGCGAAGGGGCCTCGCCTGCCGCTGGTGCTTGTGCCGACCACTGCTGGGACCGGATCTGAGGTCACATCAGTTTCGATCATCACCGTCGGCGGAGGCGAGAAGCGCGGGATATCGTCGCCGATCATCCTGCCCGATATCGCGATCCTTGATGCCGATCTGACGATCGGCCTTCCAGCCCATATCACGGCGGCTACCGGCATCGACGCCATGGTGCATGCGATTGAAGCCTATGCGTCCAAGAGCGCCAACAACAATCCGCTGTCGAAGATGCTGGCGCGCCAAGCACTGCAGCTGCTCGGCGCGAACATCGAAAAGGCTGTGTTCGACGGTCAAGACCACGGCGCGCGCGGTGCCATGTTGCTTGGGTCGATGCTGGCCGGGCAGGCCTTCGCCAATTCCCCCGTCGCCGCCGTGCATGCGCTGGCCTATCCGATCGGTGGGACCTTCCACATCCCCCATGGTCTATCCAACGCGCTGGTTCTTCCGCATGTTCTGCGGTTCAACGCACCCGATGCCGCATCGGTTTACGCGGAAATCGCCGCTGATGCCTTTCCGGATCTTGTGTCGGAACGGGAGGATGAGGGACGCTGCGCCGCCTTCATCGAGAGGCTCGCCGGACTGTCGGAAAAGCTCGGGCTTCAGTCACGGCTTCGCGACGTCGGCATCGGCGAGGAGCACCTTGCGGTCATGGCGCGCGACGCCATGAAGCAGACGCGCCTCCTCGTCAACAACCCCCGCGAGGTGAGCGAGAGGGATGCGCTCTCGATATATAGGGCGGCCTGGTAATGGCGAAGCGCGAAACTCCCTCACGACGATCTGATTACAAGGTGTTCCGCACGACCGGCCTACGCTGGTCGGACAACGACACCTACGGGCACATGAACAACGTGGTGCATTACACGCTCTTCGATACCGCGGTGAATGCCTTTCTCATCAAAAACGGCGTGCTCGACATCAAGGCTGGCACCGAGGTGTTTCTCGTTGTCGAGACCGGCTGCCGTTATCATGCCGAGATGACCTTTCCCGATCAGGTGACGGCAGGCATTCGGGTGGCGAGGCTAGGCAGTTCGTCGGTTCGCTACGAGATCGGCCTGTTCCGTAACGATGAAGACGTGGCCGCAGCCGAAGGTTTTTTCATCCATGTCAACGTCGATCGCCTGTCGCGCCGACCGGTTCCGTTCGGCGACAAGGCCAGGGCGCTGCTTGAGCCGCTTCTGGTCGAAGCATGACTTTTGTTTAACAAGGATAACCCCATGGCAGTTCCCACTCTCAAGGATCCATCGCTGCTGCGCAGCCAGTGCTTCATCGGCGGAGAATGGCGCGACGCCGACGACGGCAGGGTGATCGTTGTCACCAATCCCGCAGACGGTTCCGTTGTTGCAAACGTTCCCCGAATGGGGGCCGGTGAAACGCAGCGCGCCATCGAGAGCGCCCAACAAGCGCAGTCCGGATGGAAGGCGCTTTCCGGCAAGCAACGCGCTGCCGTCCTGCGGAAATGGTTCGAGCTTCTGATCGAGAACCAGGACGACCTTGCCGCCATCATGACGGCCGAGCAGGGCAAGCCGCTGCCTGAGGCCCGCGGCGAGATCGCCTATGCGGCATCGTACATCGAATGGTTTGGCGAAGAGGCCAAGCGTGTCTACGGCGACACTATTCCGGCTCCGACGTCCGACAAGCGCATCGTCGTCATCAAACAGCCGATCGGGGTTTGCGCGGCGATCACGCCATGGAATTTCCCGGCAGCGATGATCACTCGGAAAGTCGGGCCAGCTCTGGCGGCAGGCTGCACCATGATCATCAAGCCGGCGAGCCAGACGCCGCTTTCGGCGCTTGCTCTCTGCGTTCTGGCGGAACGTGCAGGCGTACCGAAGGGCGTGCTTTCCTGCGTGACGGGGTCGGCCGGTGACATCGGCGCCGAACTGACGTCCAACCCAGCCGTTCGCAAGCTCAGCTTCACCGGTTCGACGGAAATTGGCAAGGTGCTGATGGTCCAGTGCGCGGCAACCGTGAAGCGGACCTCGATGGAGCTTGGTGGAAACGCGCCCTTCATCGTGTTCGACGACGCCGACGTGGAAGCCGCCGTCAAAGGCGCGATCGCCTCGAAATACCGCAACGCCGGTCAGACTTGCGTCTGCGCCAACCGCTTCCTCGTCCAGAGCGGCATTTACGACACTTTCGTAGCCCAGTTATCGGACGCTGTATCCCAATTGAGCGTGGGGAATGGATTTGCGCCCGGTGTGCAGATCGGCCCGCTGATCGACGAGAAGGCGGTCGCAAAGGTCGAGGAGCTTGTTTCGGACGCCCTCAGCCACGGCGGCAGGGTGGTTGCGGGCGGCGGCCGGCATGCGCTTGGGCACAGCTTCTACCAGCCGACGGTGATCGCCGACGTCTCGCCAAAATCCCAAATTTTCGGCGAGGAGATTTTCGGGCCGGTTGCGCCGATCTTCCGTTTCGAAACCGAAAGCGAAGCAATCGAGCTTGCCAACAAAACTCAATTCGGGCTTGCCGCCTATTTCTACGGCCGTGACATTTCCAGGATCTGGCGGGTCGCAGAGGCGCTTGAGGCCGGCATCGTCGGCATCAACGAAGGGCTGATCTCGACCGAGGTCGCGCCGTTCGGTGGCGTGAAGGAAAGCGGAAACGGTCGCGAGGGGTCCAAGTACGGAATGGATGACTATCTCGAGATCAAATATCTGTGCATGGGAGTCTGAAGAATGACGAGACTTGTGTTCATTGGACCTCCCGGCGCTGGGAAAGGGACCCAGGCCGAACGGCTTATACGGGAGCGAGGCCTGTTGCACATCTCGACCGGTGATCTGCTTCGCGACGCGATCAAGGCACAAAGCGCACTCGGCGTTCAGGCGAAAGCCGCCGTCGATTCGGGCGGGCTCGTGCCGGACGAGGTGGTCATAGGTCTCGTGGAAGAAGGCCTTGAAATTGCTGCCGGCCGGGCTGGCTACATCCTCGATGGCTTTCCGCGGACAGTTGCACAAGCAAGCGCGCTAGAGGCATATCTTGCCGAGAAAAATCTGCCATTGGATCACGTCATACTCTTCGACATTCCTCTCGAGCTGCTTGAAGCTCGCATCAAGACGCGGGCGGAGCGGTTACGGGAGGCTGAAGGAAGCAGCCGCTCAGATGACAATGCGGACGTGCTGAGGCGAAGGGTAGGGGAGTTTATCCGCGCAACGGTGCAGTTGGGGCCCTTTTATGAGCAGCGCAGACTTCTGCGCCGGATCGACGCCAGGCAGGACGTCGAGGCGGTCGCTGCCGCAATTGCTTCAACGATAGGTGCCTAAAACATTTGGTTAGGAGGGCAAAGTGAACCATCGCTGGAGGAAGCCATGGCGGCACGCCGCCCCATGATCGACCCTGTCGTTCCCTCGGTAGGCCTCTCGACAGACGTGCCGGTTGAAATTTTGCGTTATGCTTGCGCCTCGGTTCAGGCGGGGATAGCGACCGCCCTGGTAACCTTGGTCGAGATCCGAGGCGGCTCGGCACGTCCGCTCGGCTCGCAAATGGTTGTTAGGGCCGATGGCCTCTACTGCGGCTTCGTTTCTGGCGGCTGTACAGAGAGCGCCGTTGCAGCAGAAGCATTGGAGGCCTTGCAAAACGGGCAGGATCGCTTCCTGCGGCTGGGCGAAGGGTCGCGGCTTTTTGATATTGTTCTTCCGTGCGGCGGAGGGATCAATCTCGCGATCCACCGGCTGCAGAGCGCCAGAGAATTGGAGGACGTGATCTGTGAACTCGAGCTAAGACGGGGAACAGCTCTCAGATATAGTCCCGCCTCGGAGCGACTATCCGTCGACCGGCGGCTCCATGTTGCGTCGCAGTGGGACGGTGAGGATTTCGTCATCGCCTACCAACCGACCACTAGACTGCTCGTTTGTGGCCGTTCGATCGAAGCGACTGCAACTGCAGATGTCGCGCGCGCCGCCGGCATCGACATCCATCTCGTCGACGGGCAGATGACGGCCAGTTCTTTAAAGTCGTTGATCGACCCTTTCACTGCCGTCGCATTGCTCTATCACGATCTGGAGCGGGAGATACCGCTCTTGCGGCTCGCGCTCGACAGCCGGCCTTTTTATATCGGCGCTTTGGGAAGCCTACGCACGCACGGTAGGCGGATCATGGCTTTGGCGGACTACGGCTACAGTGAGGCCGATATTGACCGGATCAAGGCTCCGATCGGAATTTTCGGCAAAGCCAAGAGTGCGTCTTCTCTGGCGTTGTCAATTGTCGCAGACGTCGTTGCGGTCAGAATGTCTGCTAAATTTTTAAACCTATAAGGTAAGCGGCGGGCCGCCCGCACCTTCACCGAGATTATCGGTAGATTTGCTAATCGCCGCATGACCTGCTCTGGCATAGCGGCGCAAGCTGGCGTTGCGACTTCCACGAAAACGACTACTGTTTGGACAGCCAACCGCTCAACGGAGTATCCGACTAGATGAAGAAATTTCGGATCGGGTGATTGAACAACGGTGGCGAAATCGAGTGATCGTCGACTCCGTCGAAGTTTTAGCTGTTTGATCCCAGGCTTTGATGGGGCATCCTTTTCTTCCGAATCAAAGGATGCGCTATGGGCCAGGTTCTTCATGGGAGCGCCACGACGACAGAGGCAGTCCGTCGAGCGATACAACATTAGTCAAGAGAGCCTGAGGACGCTTTCGAAGCGTTACGGAATCAATCAGAAGACCGTCGCCAAGTGGCGGAATCGGTCCTCGGTAGCGGACCTTCCGACCGGCCCGAAAGAGCCGAGATCGACGGTGCTCTCCATCGAGGAGGAGGCCGTTATCGTTGCCTTTCGCCGGTATGCGCTGCTGCCGCTCGATGACTGCCTCTATGCACTGCAGCCGACAATCACGCATCTTACGCGGTCTTCGCTGCATCGTTGCCTGCAGCGTCACGGCATCGGCCGCTTGCCGGATGTCGACGGCGACAGGCCGGCGAAGAAGAAGTTCAAGAGCTACCCGATCGGCTACTTCCACATCGACATTGCCGAGGTGCGCACCGAGCGAGGCAAGCTATATATGTTCGTTGCCATCGATCGCACCTCAAAGTTTGCCTTCGTCGAACTGCACGAGAAGGCCACCACCGCCATCTCGCGCGAGTTTCTCCTACGCTTGATTGCAGCCGTCCCCTACAAGATCCACACCGTGCTCACCGATAACGGGATCCAGTTCACTACGCCCGGCGCTGGAGGGCCCGCTGTGCCGCTGATCAAAGAAGCGATCGCCAATGGCGAACGTTTCTGGGCCCATGCCTTCGAATACACCTGCGCCACCAATGATATCGAGCACCGTACCACCAAGGTAAAGCATCCATGGACCAACGGCCAGGTTGAGAGAATGAACCGAACCATCAAGGATGCCACCGCCAGACGCTTTTACTATGAAAGCCACGATCAACTGCGCCAGCATCTTGCCGACTTCGTCGCCGCTTACAATTTCGGCCGCAGGCTCAAGACCCTCAACGGCCTCACACCATACGAGTTCATCTGCAAGGCATGGGCTTCACAGCCCGAACGCTTTACCCTCGATCCGCTCCAGCAAATGCCGGGACTAAACAACTAGCTTATTTGAAAGCGGCAAGACTTCATGAGGCTCGTGGTCTGCTCAAGTCCGCAGATATTGGAATCGCCGCCGTCGCACATGCCGTCGGATACAAGGGTACTTCACAATTCAGTCGCGAGTTCCACCGGTACTTCGGGCGCACGGCACAAAGCGAACAGAAGCTTTTGCAGGAAGCCCAGAGCAACTTGGACCTGGTCTAGGCAGCATCGCGTTTCGGCCCGTTGGCTGCGAACCTGCTTTTTCTGTGATCCAGTTGAGGTTGGCGCAGCCTGATGGTCTCGATTAGTTTAGTTAGAATACGGCTGCCCCGACTCCGAAACCGGCGATGGTTGAGATGCCGCAACCTGTTCGCGCATCAATCGGCCCCCAGCCGTCATCGATGCCGGCGATAGCCCAGGCGAGAGCGGCTCCCACCGCATCCAAAAGAACCGTGGCCGCAGCAAAACCGCTTAAATAGGCAACGCCGCCTAAATTGCCATTCATCTCCTCTCCAAGCATTTGGCCGTGAAGTAGTGCGAAGACGCCGGCGAAGCTCATCGTAGCGTTCACCGGGATTTTGATATTGAAAGCGACGATCGCTCCAAACAGGACGAGCGACAGACTGGCACCGCTTCCTATAAACGGTAAGGCGCCGGCAACTCCGATTCTGCTACCTAGAAACATGATGACGATGAAGGCCCCCGGCAAAAGCCAAACCGCGCGTCCGCCAAGCCGAAATGAGAATAGGCCCACAAGCAGCATCGCAATTGTGTGGTCGAACTTGGATGGCAAATAATTGAAACCGCTCAAAAAACCGGCAAGATCTCCGATCCCATCTTGCGCAAAGGCAGACATCGTCAATGCGATGGCTGAAGCGGAAATAAGCGTGCGCATCATCAGATGGCTTTTGACGAGGGTCTTCAAACCGGGCGCACTCCTAAACGTCGCGCAGTCACTTGACCGCTCCTCCCAGCGCAAATCCCGCTTTGAACTGGCGTGACATGCCCAGGAACAGAATGATGACAGGTAACGAATAGACGATCGAATAAGCCGCTATGACGCCGTAGTCGATCGAGTTCGATCCCATGAACCCAAAAAGATGCACGGGTGCGGGTTGGTCGGCGAGACTGTTGATGAGGACGACCGGCAAAAGGAAGTTGCCCCAAGCATTCACAAAGCCGAAGATTGCCGCCGACGCCAGGCCGGGTTTCGTCAGTGGCAAAATCACTCGAAACAGGATCTGCAGGGTGTTGGCTTGCTCAAGCGCTGCCGCTTCTTCCAATTCCGGCGGTACGGCGTCGATGAAATTCTTCAACTGATAGATCTGGAAAGGGATCGCCGTCACGCCCAGCAACACGCCCGTTGGTATAATGGACAGCCAACCCAGTGTGGCGAACATTTTGTAGACCGGCACGATCAATATCGAGATCGGGACGCCCGAGAGAAAGAGGATCGTGAGCAAGATCGGGTTTTTGAAGGGGATGTTGTGCTTGGAGAAGACGTATGCCGCAACGAAGGCTGCCGCGGTCCCGATGACCGTCGCGATGACCGAAAGCAGCAAGCTGTTGCCGAATGCCGAGAGATTTTCAAGCTGTACGGCAACCCAGTAATGCTCCGCAGTTAGGTCAGGGACCCTTAGCTGGTTTGTCGCGCTATGATCGACCGAGGCAAGAACCATCCAAAGCATCGGTAAGGAAAAAAATGCCGCCAGCACGAGAGCTGTGGAATTGCCGACAATCCTCTCGGTGGTGATCTTCCTGGGCCGGTTCCGCTTCAACCCCTGCAGGGACGGCATCGGATCGACGTGAACTGTCTGCATCGAAGTCGCCTTCTTACTTTGGATCATTATTTACGGGCTCATCTTGCCGGCGGGTCTTGGTGGCCCAGACGAACATGCCCCCCAGCAAGGCGGAAAGCAGCACCATGACATTGCCCAGGAGGGCGGCGTAGCCCAGGTTATGGAATTTGAAGCCCTGTTGGTATGTATAGACCGGGAGGATGTTAGTATCATTCCCCGGCCCGCCCCCGGTCATCAGATAGATCAGAGTGAAATTGCCGAAGGTCATCAGCATCATCAAGAGTGCACAGGTAACGATCGTCGGTTTCAGCAGTGGAAGCGTTATTCTCAGGAGCGACTGGAACGGCGTGCAGCCTTCGAGTTGTGCCGCCTCCATCAAGTCTCCCGGTATGTTGCGAAGCGCGGCCGAGAACATTGTCATGGCAAGTCCTGCCAATGACCAGGCGTTGGCTGTAGAAACGACCAGCATGGCGTTTTGATATAGAATATCGAGCCGGGAATTGCCCACCATGATTGCGATCAAGCCGGACTGCGTGCTCGTCGCCAGCCACAGAAAAGCGATCGTTGTTGGGGGTAGTGTCCAGGCCAAAATCGCGGCAGCACTAGCGATCCACCGAACCGGCGCAATGCAATTCTGCAGGGCAAGTGCCAAAACTAGCCCGAGCAGGGTCGTCGCCATGGCACCCGAGCCGACGACAAAAACAACCGTCAGCCACAGAGACTTGTAAAAGACCGCGTCGCCCAGCAGAAACGCAACATTGGTGAAGCCGGTAAAACGGTAGTTGATGGCATGGATGCCAATCAACTGAAGGTTCGTGAAGCCGAGATAAATCGCATAGATCACCGGCCCTAGGAAAAACGCGCCGAGAAGCACTGCCGCCGGCGAAAGAAGGACGAAAGACATCGGGTTCACACGCGGCTGATCAAGTCGCGTGTGTCTGGCTGCATCCGAGCTTGCGGCGTTCTGAGGGCCAGTTTGATGAACTGGCCCTCTGACGGCGCTTAAGGCGCGCTTTGATGTCAAGGCAGGGTCTCCAAGTTCTCTTCGCCCACTTGTGTTGCCATGTAGGATCGAAGAATGTTGACACCTTCATCGATCGTGGTTTCCGGCTTCAGCACCATTGCCTGGGTGGCCTGTTGGAACGCGTTGCCCCAAATCGGGAACTCAGCCTGTGATGGCATGCTCCGCGAGCTTGAGCTCAATTCAGCAAACGATTTCTGAAAAGGTTCCTGTGTCAGCGAAAGATAAGACTTGTCGGTTTTCAGCGATGCTGTCGCGGGAACCACAGGAACCCAAGCGGCGATGTTCAGCAGATTTTCCCTCGCCTGCATGATTTCCATCGCGGACCAGGCCAGCTTGGGGTCGGAAGGGTCCTTGGACATCGACAACACGACGCCATTGAAACTCGCCCCGATGCCGGGTTGCTGACCTTCAGCCGTCGGAATTTCGCTGAAACCGATCGTCTTTTCCTTATCGTCCCAGCAAGGCGCACAAATTTCCTTGCTCCAAAAAACCGGGATCCAGTTGCCGGCGAAGGTAATCCCGAATTTGTGATCATGGAGCGCCTCGGCTGGATGTGTCGCCCCATTGGGGTCCATGATCTGCGAAGTGGGCGCAAGAAGGCCTTCAGAGGCAGCCGTCCTGTAGAAGTTCAGGACTTCGCGGATGCCCTTGCTGTCGACCACCCATTTTTTTGTTTCCTGGTCGTAGATCGTCGGATTGCTAGAGGCTGAAAGAAGCAAGCCGGGTCCTGCGACGACGCCGAACGTTCCCTGCGCCGTTCCAGTGATCACGTAGAGGGGCGAAGCATCCGGCGATGTCTTCTTGATCGCACGGGCACCATCCAGAATGTCCTTCCAGGATTTGGGCTTCCAATCCTTCGGCAGCCCGGCTTTCTCCGTCAGTGTCCGATCAAATAAGATGCCATAGGTGTTTATCCCCTGGGCCACCGAATAGATCTTGCCGTCGTATTTTCCAGACGCTTGTACGGGGGCGGGCGTGTCCTTCCACCAAGGCGCGTCCGCGACCTTGTCGTCAAGCGGGGAAAGAAGGTCGCTGGCTGCAAACTGACCAACGTTGATGTCGAAATATTGGACGATGTCCGGTTTGGTGTCGGGCGAATTGTAAAGGAGGCTCAGTTTCGTGATGAAGTCATCATAGGTTCCCGGGACGGGGATCAACTCCATTGTATCGCCGGGATGCTTCTTCTCGAATTCTGTCTTGATGTTGTCGAACCACTTTTTAGCAAGCTTGGGATCAGCAAAGGTCCAGTTCAAACTGAACGCGACCTTCACTGTGGCAGCCTGGACGCCTTCGACAGAGGCTGTTGCGAGGCCGGTCATAGCGAGCACGGTTGGAAACGCGATATTGCGCAGTGTTCGGCCAAGTGACTTGACGATTATCGACCGACGTGGAGTAGACTGATCCACCGTCGCCACATAACCGGACTGTTTATTTTCTTTCCCATAGAATTTGCTTTCATTTCGGGCATTGAGCATCAACTTTATCTCCCAGTTTAGATTGCGTTCCACTCAGTTATTTTATTGGCCGACGTCGCCTTTCAGGCTTTTGCCTGTCCCCTCATCGAAGAAATGCAGGTCTGAGGGATCAAAGACCAATTCGACCGCGTCCCCTCGCTTTACAGGAGCAAAGCTTGGAAATTTGGAGTTCACTTCCGTTCCCTCGACATCGACGAGGACAAACGTGTCGGACCCAGTCGTTTCGAGGGACGTTACAATTCCGCTGATTTTTTCAGTGCATCGTGAAGGCGCATCCTTCACCCATTGAAGTTCATCCGGCCGGACGCCTAGCTCGATCTTTTGCGGCAACAGATCCGTAGCGAAATGGCCGCTCCCCATCGAAAAGGAGGTACCGAAGCACCGCACATTGACCCGGTCGCCTTCGGCGTGCACGGTCGCCGGCAGGATATTCATTCTGGGCGATCCGATAAACATGCCGACAACCTTGTTGGCCGGCGCTCGGTAAAGCTCTGCTGGCGTAGCAACTTGCAAAATGCGACCGTGATCGAAAACGGCAATACGATGGCCCATCGTCATCGCCTCCACCTGGTCATGGGTGACATAGACGGTCGTCACACCCAGCTGACGCTGCAAGTCGGCGATTTCGGTCCGCATGTGCGTTCTTAGGCTCGCATCGAGGTTCGATAGCGGCTCATCGAGCAGGAAAATACGCGGCCGGCGGATCATCGACCGCGCGAGAGCGACACGTTGGCGCTGCCCTCCCGAGAGCTCACTTGGAAAGCGGCTCAAGAGCGGCTCAAGTCCGACAAGCTTGGCCACGCCTTCAACACTGGCGGCGATTTCCGCTTTGTTCTCGTGCCTTATTTGCGGCCCAAACGCAAGATTCTGGCGGACCGTCATATGCGGGTAGAGCGCGTAGCTTTGAAACACCATTGAAATGTTGCGACGCCCAGGCGGCGTCAGCGTGATGTCATCACGACCGAGCAGAATCTTCCCGTAGGTTGGCGTGTCCAGCCCGGCCAGCATCCTTAGGGTCGTCGTCTTGCCGCAGCCAGATGGACCGACGAAGACCATGAACTCGCCATCCTTGATCTCAAGGTTGAGGTCTTCGATTGCGACGTGCGTACCGAATTGCTTCCAGACATTTGTGAAAGTGACCGAAGTCATGCTCTCTCCTTCAGAGGGTCGATTTTCTGGTGATCCTGACTACCGGTAGGCATCGTCGCCTCCGTCGCGCTTGAGGGGCATGGCCCGCAAGATCGCGTAAAGCGCAAGACCCAACTTTCTCGCCCTTGTTCCCTTTGTCGTTAGCTCAAGTGAACACTATGATCCAGAGCGCTGTCAAGAGGATCATGTGATCCAATTTAACGATTTGGCGATTGTTGGTGGAGCACGTAGCCGCTCTGCTCTTCTTTGGGTCTCAATTTCTTCATCCCTGCCGCCGAGGGCGCGCGGGCTTGTGGCTGCTTATTGTCGCGTCCAAAGCCGAGCTGCTGCGTGCAGGTCATGCGCGAAAAGACATTCTGGATCACATGATCCTATTGACACGCACAAGGATCATGTGTTCACTGTGGACGATGATCAATCGAGGGGCCTAGGTAGGAGGCATCCTCCAGCATGGGTCCGACGCATTTCATCTTAGCAAAGCACAGAAGTACCCAGCGGATTAACAGCCCTGGCGCGTTTCTGCGGCAACCACCGCGATTTCTCGACGGGGCGCTACTCGCCATGAGTTACCGCGCTATGCGACCGATGAAGCGTCACCTTGTGATGCCAGACAGCAAAAGGAAGCGAAATGATCGAGCCAAAATTTCGGGTATTGCACACGATGGTGCGCGTCAAAGACCTCGACAAGTCGATAGACTTTTACACACGGCTGCTTGGCATGAAGCTGCTGCGCCGTCTGGAATATCCCGATGGGAAGTTCACTATCGCCTTTGTCGGTTACGGTCCCGAGGAGACCCATGCCGTTCTAGAGCTCACCCATAACTGGGAGCAGGAAACTGCCTATGAGCTTGGCAATGGCTATGGCCACATCGCGCTCGGTGTCAGGAACATTTATGACGTCTGCAACGAGCTTGCGGCAAATGGCGCCAAGATTCCACGACCGGCCGGCCCAATGAAGCACGGAACGACAGTGCTCGCCTTCGTGGAAGATCCGGATGGCTACAAGATTGAACTGATCGATCTCGACACATTGAGCTGACATTGGTCGGTAAGACCAAGCAAAACCTAGCATCAAGATGCAATCGCCGAGCGCGGAGGATTATTGGCATGACTACAAACAATGAGACAGGAATTATCCTCGTTGCCCCCCATCGTTTCCCAAACGTCGACCGCGAACGCGCGCTCGCCGAACGCATGGGGCGTGAGATTGTCGTAGCGGATGACCAAGCGTCATTCCGCAGTCGCATGGCTGAGGCCGAAATCGTCATGGTCACGCCCTATGCCAAGATGACGGCAGAGGAATTTGGATTGCTGCAGCGTTGCAAGGCAGTCGTGCGATATGGCGTCGGCTATGACAACATCGACGTCGCGGCCGCCAACAAAGTCGGGGTACCCGTGACAATCGTGCCGGACACAGCTTCCGAAGAAGTTGCCTCTCACGCCCTGGCCATGGGTTTGGCGCTCGCGCGGCGTATTCCCCAGGGGCACGCGGCGATCGGGGCGGGTCAGTGGGCTGGGACAATTGGTCTCGATACGCCCAAACTTTCGAACCTTCAGGTTGGCATTGTCGGTACTGGCCGGATCGGGCGGTTAGTTGCCACGTGGTGGGCGGCGATCGGCGCCAAAGTGCATGCCTTCGATCCAATCTCGACATTCGAGGGCGTTACAGCCGCCTCGCTGAAGCAGGTGCTTGAAGAGTCGGATGTCGTCTCGTTGCATTTGCCGCTGACAGATGAGACGCGTCACTTGATTTCCGACGAAGTCCTCAAGCGCATGCGGCGCAATGCGGTAATCGTGAATGTCTCCCGAGGGGGGTTGATCGACGAGGAGGCACTGGCTGCGGCCCTTACCGCCGGAACGATCGCCGGTGCAGGTCTCGACACTTTTGCGCATGAACCGCTTCCGGCAGCCCATCCACTACGCGAAGCACCCAATACGCTGTTCACCCCCCACGTCGCGTGGCGTTCCACGACGTCACTGGGTGCGCTCCAAGAGCAGGCCGTCGAGAGGGCGCGCCGCGCGCTGCAAGGAGAACCTCTTCCAGATCTTGTCACGCGATGACGGGTTGAAAACGCCAACGGCCCTGCTCTTGGAGCGCAGACAGGCGCACGAACCGGACCAGCGGTAAGGATAGGAAGAGGATGCACAATCTCGAATGCGCGCTTTTGGAACTGCCCCAGGACCTGGTAACTCGGGATCAGGATATCCTGTCGTCCTACCTCACCGACTTTCGCCGGCAATACACGGGACGAACGCCTGCTTTGCTGCGCCCGCGCAACACGGCCGATGTCCAGACGATCGTCCGTGTTTGTGCAAAGCATGGTGTCGCCATCGTGCCGCAGGGTGGGAATACCAGCTACTGCGCCGCCGCCACCCCAAGCGATGATGGCGACGAGTTGCTGATCAGTTTGGAGAGGATGACGAGGTTGCGTGATCTCGACAATGAGAACCTCTCCGTGACCGTCGATGCGGGAATTATACTTGCAGACTTGCAGCGCGCCGCCGACGAAGCCGGCCTGATGTTGCCCCTCGCCCTCGGTTCACAACAATCGTGTCGTATCGGTGGCAACTTGTCGACCAATGCGGGTGGGATCAATGTTTTGCGACATGGAATGACGCGAGAGCTGGTCCTTGGATTGGAAGCGGTATTGCCCGATGGCTCGCTCTACAGTGAGTTGGCTCCGCTGCGCAAAAATAACTCGGGATACGATGTCAAACAGCTCTTCATCGGTGCGGAAGGGACGCTAGGCGTCATTACGGGAGTCAGTCTGAAGCTCGTGAGAAAGCCCCGCGAGACAGTCACGGCGTTCTTGGCAATCAGGGATATCGCCTCCCTTGCGTCAATTCTGAGTGCCGCTCAAGTCCAAACCGGGGAAGCGATCACCTCGTTCGAATACATTTCACGCACGTCACTGAATCTCCTTTTCAACGCCAAAAACAATCTGCGTCATCCCCTGCAGCAAGAAAGCGAGCACTACGTCATTCTGGAGGCGACAACCGTGTCGCCTGTCTTGAATTTTGAGGACTGTATGAGCGCGCTTCTCGGCGAACTCTATGAAGCCGGCTTGATCGTTGATGCGACGATCGCGGCCAGCCAGCAGCAAAGAGCCGCCTTATGGTATCTGCGTGAGAACATACCCGAGGCGGAGGTTCATCACGGCGGTTCCATTAAACACGACATCGCGGTACGAACCTCCAGGGTGGCGGATTTCGTCGAGGCCGCGTCTCGTCTTGTTCAGGACAGGTGGTCGGGCTCCATCCTGTCGATCTACGGTCACGTCGGTGACGGCAACGTCCATTTCAATATTGTCGCGCCGCCTGGGGCGGATAAGGGTGATTTCCGGAAAAGAGTTGAAGAGGAAATCTCTCCCGAAATCTACCGTCTGGTCTTTGAGATGGGCGGGACATTCAGCGCCGAGTATGGCATTGGGCGCGTGAAACTCGACCTCCTTCTCCGCTACGGTGCTGAGGGCAAGCTTGAGATGATGCGGCGCATCAAGTCGGCAATCGATCCAAATGGGCTTTTCAATCCTGGGAAAGTGCTCCCTTGGGCGCTTAACCCGTTCATCGACAGACGAGGTTCAGGTGCGGATCGTGTCTGAAAACTCGCGACTGGGCGCTCACCCGTGAGCGATGTGGCGGACCGCTTCTGGCTGGCGTCGAGCCCACCTGTCATCGCGGCGCGTGCTTACGCCGGAGCGTTAGGGCAGGCGGGTTTCACCGGTGCTGCAGTCGAATTCGGAGCCATGATCGTCGCGACGCCCGAAAAGGCGGCGCTGACACCTCATCCAAGATCCATTCTA
>Ga0102593_1000670_pt1 | contig 49534 bp, 51 predicted proteins | sample AraplaCol_mMS_r2_2_FD_76862 | JGI IMG/M metagenome (GOLD analysis project Ga0102593, IMG submission 76862) | Arabidopsis root microbial communities from North Carolina, USA - plate scrape MF_Col_mMS_r2 (SPADES assembly) (version 2) | ecosystem: Host-associated > Plants > Roots > Endosphere... | reverse complement strand
TCTAATCAGTTCGCTCGACTTGCATGTATTAGGCACGCCGCCAGCGTTCATCCTGAGCCAGGATCAAACTCTCCGAAGAAATGTTTGACTTGCTCAATTTAAAAAATAAAAATTAACGTTGACGTTTGTCGCTTTGTTCAGTTTTCAAAGTTCAACCGCCGCTCTTAAGCGACTTTACTATCTTATCAAGTTATTAACGTAATGTCAACAACTTTTTTATTTCTTTTTGTTGTTTTCGCTTGTCTGCGTTAGCAACAGATATAAATATACCAAATCAATTTCATAAAAACAAGAGGTAAATTAAAAGTTTAAATTTTCTAATATTATCAACTAAAAAAAGATGGCCGTAGCCATCTCTTTTTTAGCGTTGACGCATATGTGGGAATAATAGTACATCACGGATTGACGGTGCATTTGTTAGTAACATAACAAGGCGGTCAATACCGATTCCTAGACCACCTGTAGGTGGCATACCATATTCTAATGCCTCAATGAAGTCATCATCCATCTCATGTGCTTCATCGTTTCCTTGTTCTTTCTCTTTCAACTGAGCTTCAAAGCGCTCACGTTGGTCAATTGGATCATTTAGCTCTGTAAATGCGTTCGCGTGTTCACGCGCAACGATAAACAGCTCAAAACGGTCAGTAAAACGCGGATCTTCCGCATTTTTCTTAGCCAATGGAGAGATTTCTACAGGATGTCCGTAAATGAACGTTGGTTGAATTAACTGCTCTTCTACTTTTTGTTCAAAGAATTCATTTACAATATGTCCATATTGCATATGTTCAGTGATTTCTACCCCGTGTTCTTTCGCTAAAGCACGAGCTTCTTCAACAGATGTTTCTCCCCAGAAGTCTACGCCCGTATATTGTTTAATAGCATCGACCATATGAAGTCTTGTCCACTCTGGAGTTAAATCTACCTCTTGATCGCCATACTGAATCTTTGTTGTGCCAAGCACTTCTTGCGCAATATGTGCAATTAAGTTCTCTGTTAAAGCCATGATATCTTTGTAGTCCGCATACGCTTCGTACAATTCGATCATTGTAAATTCAGGATTGTGACGTGTAGATACACCTTCATTACGGAATACACGGCCAATTTCATATACTTTTTCTAATCCACCTACGATTAAACGTTTTAAATGAAGTTCAATCGCAATACGCATATAAAGTTCCATATCAAGCGCATTGTGGTGTGTCACAAACGGACGAGCTGCTGCTCCACCTGCGATTGAATGCATCATCGGTGTTTCAACTTCTAAGTATCCATGATTATCTAAGTAACGGCGCATCGATTGAATAATGCGGCTTCTTGAGATAAATGTTTGTTTACTTTCTGGGTTTGTAATTAAATCTAAGTAACGTTGACGGTAGCGCTGTTCAATATCTTTTAAACCATGATATTTATCTGGAAGTGGACGAAGCGCTTTTGTTAGTAACGTAAAATCTTTTACTTTAATAGAAAGTTCGCCAACTTTTGTTTTGAATAAAACACCTTCAACCCCTACCAAGTCACCGATATCTACGCTGCTGAAGATTTCGTACTGTTCTTCGCCAATTGCATCTTTACGTACATAAAGCTGAATTTGTCCTGTTAAATCTTGAACGTGAGCGAAACCTGCTTTTCCTTTTCCACGCTTTGTCATAATACGACCAGCTAGTGACACAGGCACTTCATTTTCTTCTAACTGTTCTTTTGTTAACTCGTCATACTCACTAATTAATTGCTGTGATGTATGTGTACGTTCAAAACGTTGACCAAACGGATCAATACCCTGATCTCGTAGGTTGCTCATTTTTTCGCGACGAACGAGAAATTGATCATTTAATTCTTCATGACTCATCGTTTACTCATCTCCATCGTATAATTAAGTTTTCCGAAACAGAAAAAAGGCCAGCATGTTTACTGGCAACTACTACGTTTCTTTAAAATTATTATAGGTTCAGTCGTTTCTCTATGTCAAATCGCTTTATTCTTGCTTCGCTTCTCTTTTTCTTCGATTTCTCTAACAAGCTACCGAATAAACCAACAACCTGCGAACCCAAACCTTAAACTTTTTACTCTGAACTCTACTTTACGCCAATATAAAAATGAATCAACTAATAAGATTCGTTTTTACTTATGTAAATCATTACTATTATTTTCGAACATATCTATTATACCAGTTGTTTGCTCTCGAAATAATTTTACATCTTTTAAATCCGATAAACGTGTTGTGATGGTTTCAACTTTTTCTTCTGCTACAGGGAGAATAAGAGATGGAGCTAGCTCGTTTAGAGGAACCATCACAAACGCCCGTTCAAACATTCGGGGATGAGGGACGCTCAATCTATCCGTATGAATGATTTCATTACTATAAAGTAAGATATCTAAATCAAGGGTTCTAGGCCCCCATACAATCTCTCTTTTTCGACCTGCCGCTTGTTCAATGGCTTGCAAACAATCTAAAAGTTGCTCTGACGAATACGTTGTTTGTATTTTTACTACCATGTTTAAAAAGCTTGCTTGATTCGTATACCCGACCGGGGCCGTTTCATAAACAGATGAAACAGCCACTACCTTAACCTCAGAGTGTTTCATCAAGCCAGTAACTCCTGACTTCAAATGTTCCATTCGATTTTCAATATTTGATCCTAATGCAATATATGCTTCTGTTGTCATTCAACGGCTCCTTTTAATTTCAATTGCTACCGATTGATAATAACCGGGAATTGGCGGATCGGGCTTATATACCTTTACTGTACAAGCCTGCACGAGTTCGTAATTAGCAAGCAATTCAGATGCAATCGTTTCGGCCACCGTTTCAACTAACTTGAACGTGCGCTTCTCTACGACTTCCTGGCATGTTTGGTATAAATCTGCATAGCTCACCGAGTATTCTAAATTATCCGTAGTACCGGCTTGCTTTAAATCCAGTTCTACAGCTAAATCCACGTGAAAACGCTGCCCTAATTTATTTTCTTCTGGAAATACGCCATGATATCCATAGAAACGCATATCGTTCACATAAATTTTATCCATCTTTAGCCTCTCCTTTCGCTTTTATACATGTAGCTCGTGTCGACTCATTAGCGACATAGTGTAAGAGCTATACTCTTTTTGCAACTGAGCTGTCAGCGTATGGTCTCCTACTGAAAACTGCTTATCCTTTATACTTCGAAGAGGTACGATTTCTTGAATGGAATTTGTAACGAAAGCTTCATCACCCTCCAAGAGCTGTTCCACCGTAAATAAGCCTTCTACAACCTCTATGTTTTTCTTTTGTAAAAGCGTAAAGATAAACTGTCTCGTAATTCCATTTAAGATACCTGTTTCAAGAGACGGCGTATATACACAATCACCTTTTACAAAAAATAAATTTGACACAATACCTTCGGCTAAGAACCCTTCTTTTGTTAAAAAGATACCCTCTTTATTTAAGTCTGAACCAACTTCTCGCTTAGCTAGTACATTGTTTAAATAATGATGAGACTTTAACCTCATGGTTCCTTCGGGCGTATTTCGCTTCGTCTCAAGAATAAGCCCCTCTTTTACAAGGGGGCTCGATGGATGAGGCATTGATTTCATATATACGATTGTAGATGGCTTGTCGTATTCTTCCACCTGCAAGCCAATTCCGCCATTTCCTGCTGAGACATTTAATCGAACATACGCATTTCTCTCATTGTTTTTCATTAACAGACTATTAATGATTCCCAACACGTCCTGTGTAGAGTAGTCCCATACAATATTTAATTCACGTAAGCTGCTACACAGTCGATCCAGATGGTCTTCCACTAAAAATGGATGACCTTCATAAACTCGTAACGTTTCAAACAGCCCTAGGCCATACATATATCCGTGATCAAACGGAGAAATAGTGGCTTCAGACGCAGGCTTTACTTCGCCATTTACGTATATATACATATCATTACACTCGCTTTTTTTCGTAAGTTTCAATAAAATTCTTCAGCATTTCTTTACCGTAAGAAGTCATGATAGATTCAGGATGGAACTGTACTCCTTCAATAGGTAATGATTTATGGCGAATCGCCATAATTTCATCTTCTGCTGTCCACGCTGAAATCTCAAAGCAATCCGGCAGTGAACTTTTTTCTACAATCAAAGAATGATATCGCGTTGCCGTGAACGGATTATCAAGACCTTTAAAGATAGTACGGCCATCATGATGCATTTCAGATGTTTTACCGTGCATTAATTTATCCGCACGAATCACATTCCCTCCAAAAGCTTGCCCAATCGACTGATGCCCTAAGCATACGCCGAATATTGGAATCTTACCTGCAAAATACTCGATGGCTTCTAGACTGATTCCCGCTTCGTTAGGACTGCATGGTCCCGGGGAGATCATCAAGAAATCTGGATTTAGCACTTCAATTTCAGAAAGTGTAATTTCATCATTTCTTTTTACAAGAAGCTCATGCCCTAGCTCACCTAAATACTGTACTAAATTAAACGTAAAAGAATCATAATTATCAATCATTAATATCATCTTTACTCACCCTCACTCAGCTCATTTTCGCTCTGCTCTTTTGCTTTCCATAGTGCAATTGCTTTTTTCAGTGATTCTTTGTATTCGTGTTTCGGATTTGAATCAATCACAACACCCGCACCAGCCTGCACATAAGCTTGGCCGTCTTGAATAATCATAGTGCGAATCGCAATATTTAATTCCATATCTCCATTAAACCCAATCCAACCAATCGATCCTGTATAAATTCCTCGTCGAACTGGTTCAAGTTCTTCAATGATTTCCATTGTACGAACTTTAGGTGCTCCAGTAATCGTCCCTCCAGGAAAAACCGCATCTACGATATCTACAAAATCTTTGCTGCGCGCGAGCTTGCCTTTTACATTAGACACAATATGCATGACATGTGAATATTTTTCAATAACCATAAACTCGTCAACATGTACGGTACCATATTCGCTTACTCTACCAAGATCATTACGCTCCAAGTCAACAAGCATCACATGCTCTGCACGCTCTTTTTCGTTATGAATAAGCTCATCCGCTAACTGTTGGTCTTCTTGATCATCCTTACCGCGAGAGCGCGTTCCCGCAATCGGTCTCGTACTGATTTCATCACCGGCTTTTTTCACTAATAGTTCTGGTGAACAGCTCACAATGTGAAATTCTTCTGTCTGCATATAAGACATGTAAGGAGACGGGTTGATTTTTCGTACCTGTTCGTAGATATGCATAGGATGAGTTTGAAGCTGTTGAGACTGTCGAACAGATAAGTTCACTTGAAACACATCGCCTTGCCCAATGTACTCATGTACGCGAGTTGTGGCATCTGAAAAAGCAGCTTCAGACATCGAAACCTCACTCTTTTCGGCAACACGATGAATCCGCTCATATGAGAGTCCTTCAGCACTTGCCTCCATCCAGTCCTTTTTGTATTGATCAATACGCTTATGTGCCTGCTCTTTACAATCTGCTTCGTCATTAACGATAATCCAGAGCTTTTCCTTTTCTTGATCGTATACAAATACGTCATCGAAAATAAGGAAATAAACGTCCGGCGTTTTCAATGAATCTTCAGCAAGGTCAGGTATGGTTTCTACATAGCGGATATAATCATAGCTAATAAAGCCAATTGCTCCACCTTGAAAAGGAGGAAGATCTGGATTCACCTCTGATTCAAACTTCTTCATCCAGTCTCGCATAAGATGAAGCGGATTACCTTTTTGAACAGTAGCTTGGTCATCCGTTTTGATATGAAGCTCGTTTTGTTCGCCTCGCAAAATGGCTACAGGTTTTAATCCCATCATTTGAAACTTTCCGCCTCGACCGCTTTCAAGCAGGATATGATTCGGTTCCTCTTTTGACAACTCTTGATATTTTTTGAACCATTGGTTTTTAGAGATAGAAATAGATTCGCCCCAAGTCATTCTTTGCTGCATTTGTTCACTCTCCTAAAAATAAATCACCTGCTTTCATTTTACATGATTCTTAGATGAAAAAAAACAGCTTCATATAGAAGCTGTTTTTTTATCGTTTTTATGCTTGTGTTTGTTCCTCGAATTGGAACAATGGAGTACTTAGGTAACGCTCACCGTTACTTGGAATAATCGCTAACACTTTTTTACCTTTTCCAAGCTGTTTTGCAGCTTTTAACGCAGCATAAATCGCAGCCCCAGAAGAGATACCTACTAGTACACCTTCTGTTTTTGCTACTTTACGGGCATATTCAAAAGCTTGATCGTTTTGAACAGCGACAACTTCGTCATATACTTCCGTGTTAAGCGTATCCGGAACAAAGTTTGCACCAATTCCTTGAATTTTATGAGGTCCTGGTTGACCACCGCTTAAAATCGGAGAATCAGCTGGCTCTACCGCATAAATTTTGATATTTGGGTACTTTTCTTTTAACACTTCACCAGCACCTGTAATAGTACCGCCAGTACCGATACCTGCCACAAATCCATCTAGCTGATCGCCAAACTGCTCGATAATTTCTTTAGCCGTTGTTTGACGGTGCACTTCTGGGTTCGCCTCGTTTTGGAACTGCTGAGGAATAAAGTAGCCGTGCTCTTTTGCAAGCTCAGTTGCTTTATTAACCGCCCCTTTCATTCCTTCTGGACCTGGTGTTAACACTAACTCTGCACCGTACGCACGAAGCAGATTACGACGCTCAATACTCATCGTTTCAGGCATTGTTAAAATAGCACGGTATCCTTTTGCTGCAGCTACCATTGCTAAGCCAATTCCTGTGTTACCACTTGTTGGTTCAATGATTGTGTCGCCAGGTTTTAACACACCTTTTGCTTCCGCATCTTCGATCATCGCTAATGCTATACGATCTTTTACGCTGCTCCCCGGGTTCATAAATTCTAATTTTAAATATACATCCGCCATATCTTCTTCAACTAGACGGTTTAGTTTTACGATTGGTGTTTGACCAATTAACTCTGTAATTGAATTTGCAATACGTGCCATATGACCACTCCTAATACCAACTAATTTTATTGATTTTGTATACAATTTATCAGATGTTTTCTAAATTGTCAATCATTTTGTCTTTCCATTTACCTAATTTTGTTATATTTTTAGATCAATATATACAGAAATAGAACTTAATATCTATAAAAAAAGGCGCTCATTTATAAAATGACGCCTTTTAAGAATCTTTTATTTCATTTAAATTGCTTGTTCTTTCATTTCTTCAAGCTGCTTTTTATCAAAACGATAGGTCTCATTACAGAAATGACACTGGGCTTCAGCTTGGCCGTCTTCCTCAATCATCGATTGAATCTCTTCTTGTCCTAAGCTGATAATAGCATTGGCAATTCTTTCTTCTGAGCACTGACATTTGAACTCTACAGGCATTGTCTCCAGAAACTTTACATTTTCTTTTCCAAGAACTTCTTCTAAGATTTCTTCAGGAGAAAGACCTTTTTGAATCAGTTTTGAAATTGGTTCAATCGTCTGTAAGCGTTGTTCAATAGCTGTAATCGTTTTATCATCTGTTCCTGGCAGAAGCTGAATGATAAATCCGCCCGCAGCTAAGATCGTGTTATCAGGGTTAACAAGTACACCTACACCTACTGAAGATGGGACTTGTTCAGATGTCACAAAATAATACGTGAAATCCTCTCCTAATTCTCCCGATACAATAGGTACTTGTCCGTTAAATTGATCACGCATTCCGATATCTTTTACGACACTTAGCGTGCCATCTGTACCTACAGCACGTGCTACATCTAATTTCCCATGCTGATTTAAATCGAAGTGCGTTTGTGGATTCGTTACATATCCACGCACTTCCCCTTTAGCATTGCTGTCTACTAAAATAACGCCAATTGGGCCGCGGCCTTCAATTTTAATTGTTAGCTTTTGCTCACCCTTTAGCATAGCCCCCATCATGACTCCCGCAGTCATTGAACGTCCCAATGCTGCAGAGGCTGTAGGCCATGTATAGTGACGGCGCTGCGCTTCTCCAACTGTATCCGTTGTTTTTACTGCATAAGCGCGAACTTGACTATTGTAAGCTAGTGCTTTTACTAAATAGTCACCCATAATATACACCTCTTACTCCATATTTTTTGTATAAATTATTTGCAATCCTTTTAAAGTCAAAAATGGATCCACAATATCAATAATATCCGACTCTTTAGCAATCAATGTTGCGAGTCCTCCAGTAGCAATAACTTTAGGATTTACTGTTGCTTGCTCTTTCATTCTTGCTACAATTCCTTCTACTTGTCCAACGTATCCATATAAAATACCTGCTTGCATCGCAGATACTGTATTTTTTCCCACAATGCTATTTGGTCGCGCAATTTCAATTCGCGGAAGCTTAGATGCTCTTGAATAAAGAGCTTCTGTCGAAATATTAATACCAGGGGCAATCGCACCACCCATATATTGCTTATTTTCATCAATATAGCAATACGTGGTTGCGGTACCAAAATCAACGATAATTAAAGGGCTTCCGTATAGCTGAATTCCAGCAACAGCATTTACAATACGGTCTGCTCCCACTTCACGCGGATTTTCATATTTAATATTTAAACCCGTCTTAATTCCAGGACCAACAACAAGCGGCTTTAAATGAAAATACTTTTGACACATTCTCTCCAATGCAAACATAATAGGAGGAACAACAGAGGAAATAATAATACCATGAATATCTTTAAAAGATAAACTAACGTGCTCAAGCAAGGCTTTGATTGTCATGCCATACTCGTCTTCTGTTTTATTACGGCTTGTTTCTACACGCCAATGATACTTTAATTCATCTCCATCGTATACACCTAATACCGTATTCGTATTTCCAACATCTAATACAAAAATCATTTCAATCACCACTTTATATAAATTCAGTATTCACACTGAAACCATCATACCATAACTGGTAAATAGACGTGTATATTCTAGATAAAATAGGAATATAATGACACGATTCTCTAGTGGATATCCTACTTATCCACCATATATACGAAAACCTTTTATCAAATCTAACTTTTGCTCATAAAAAAATCAGTGGAGAATATCTCCACTGATTTTTATTGTCTTATGCTTTTGGCTCTTCATCGTCTGTCTTTGTTTGGATGTTTACTTTAACATCTTCATCTGTTACGTGACTAGAACGGTCTGGAAGAGTTCCATGATCTACTAAGTGGTTGATTTGCTCAGCGTCTAACGTTTCTACTTCTAACAATGTTTGAGCTACAAGCTCTAACTTGTCACGGTTTTCCGTTAAGATCTGCTTCGCACGCTCATAGCTTTCTTTAATGAAACGTTGGATTTCATTATCAATTTCATGAGCAATCGCATCACTGTAGTTTTGTTCACTGTGTAAATCACGACCTAAGAATACTTGGCCTTGTTGTGATTGACCGAATTGCATTGGTCCTAACTTTTCACTCATACCGTATTCTGTTACCATTTTACGAGCGATGCTTGTTGCACGCTGGAAGTCATTGTGAGCACCTGTACTCACTTCGCCGAAAATAATTTCCTCAGCTACGCGACCACCAAGCAATCCAACAATTTTATCCAGCAGCTCTGGCTTCGTCATAAAGTAGCGATCTTCTTTTGGTAACATAACAGCATATCCACCAGCTTGCCCACGTGGAACAATGGTTACTTTATGTACCATATCAGCTTCGTCTAATACGACACCGATAATTGTATGTCCTGCTTCATGATAAGCAACAATATTGCGTTCTTTTTTAGAAATAACTCGACTTTTCTTAGCTGGACCTGCAATTACGCGGTCTGTTGCTTCGTCAATGTCAACCATTTCAATTTTCTTTTTGTCCTGTCTAGCAGCTACTAAGGCAGCTTCGTTTAACAAGTTTTCGAGATCTGCACCTGAGAAACCTGGCGTACGCATAGCAATTGCTTTTAAGTTTACTGATTCATCTAAAGGCTTATTGCGAGCATGTACTTTAAGCACTGCTTCACGGCCATTTACATCTGGACGATCTACCGTAATTTGACGGTCGAAGCGGCCTGGACGTAATAACGCTGGATCTAAGATATCCGGGCGGTTTGTTGCTGCAATGATAATGATACCTTCGTTAGCACCAAAACCATCCATCTCAACAAGCAATTGGTTCAATGTTTGTTCACGCTCATCGTGTCCGCCACCAAGACCTGCGCCACGTTGACGACCTACAGCATCGATTTCATCAATAAAGATAATACATGGAGCATTCTTCTTCGCATTTTCGAATAGATCACGAACACGAGAAGCACCGACCCCAACAAACATTTCAACAAAGTCTGAACCACTGATAGAGAAGAAAGGAACGCCTGCTTCACCAGCAACAGCTCTTGCTAATAATGTTTTACCAGTACCAGGAGGTCCCACAAGTAAGACACCCTTCGGAATTCTTGCACCTAGCTCTGCGAATTTACGAGGATCTTTTAAGAACTCAACAACTTCCACAAGTTCTTGCTTTTCTTCGTCTGCACCAGCTACGTCTTTAAATTTAACCTTTTTCTTTTCTTCACTGTAAAGCTTAGCCTTACTTTTACCGAAGTTCATAACGCGGCTTCCGCCACCTTGAGCTTGGTTCAGTAAGAAGAAGAATAGGATGAAAATAATAACAAACGGAATGATTGACGTAAAGAACGTTACCCAGCCGCTTGTTTCATCAGCAGGTTTAAAATCAACTTCTACTTGATTATTTTCTGAAGCAGCGTCAATACGATCAAGTGCTTTGTCACCATCTACGATGTAAGTTTGGAACGTTTGATCCTTTTTATAAGAATCTAACTTCCCTTGCACAACATACACGCCTCTTTCAGGCTTCATAGAGAGTGATTTCACATCACCTTTGTCTAAGTGTTGAACAAATGTATCGTATCTCATTGGTTCTGCTTTTTGATTAGAGCCACTAAAGAAGCTTACCACGCCAATAATGACTAAAAATATAAGTAAATAAAAGATGGTATTACGGAAGATCCGATTCATTTCTTACCTCCTCCCACGATAAACAAATACTGTATTCAATACTAACATAGAACATTTATCCTATCCAATAAATTGCACTTGGATATGTGCTTATTAATTGCTGTATACTTGCGGTTTAAGAACCCCAATATACGGCAGGTTACGATATTTTTCTTGATAATCTAATCCATACCCTACTACGAATGCATCAGGTACTTCAAATCCAACGTAATCTGCTTTAATAGATGCTTTACGACCTGTTGGTTTGTCTAAGAGTGTGACAATCTTAATTGACTTAGCTTTACGGTACTTGAATAACTCTACAAGATAGCTAAGCGTTAAGCCGCTGTCGATAATATCCTCTAAGATAAGAATGTCTCGACCTTCAACTGATGTATCTAAATCTTTTAGGATTTTTACTTCACCAGAAGAAACCATCGCATTGCCATAACTTGATACATCCATAAAATCCATTTCTAAATATGTATCAACACGCTTAATTAGATCAGACATAAAAGGCATAGCGCCTTTTAATACACCGATTACCAAGGGAAAACGGTCAGCGTATTCCTCAGATAATAGCTTACCCAATTCTTTTACTTTCTGTTGTATTTCTTCTTCTGAAATCAAAATTTCTTGAATATCCTGCTTCATTCCTTACTTGCCTCCTAGAAGTTTTCGCTACTTATAGTATAAAATAACATATCTGGACTTATGTGTATGCAGTTCATAAGCAGATTTTTTCAAACCAGGTAGCCACAAAATAGTTCCTTGGCTATCTTCCACTACCGGCCAATGATCTCTGAATTGTAAAGGGATTTTTTCATCGATAAAAATATCCTTTACTTTTTTATGTCCCTTCATGCCCTTTACTCGCATTTTATCGCCATTTTTTCGTGTCCTTACCTTTAATGATTGTAAATCGTGAGCTTCATCTAAAAGAAAAACATCGTTTCCTTTTATATCTTCGACTTTATTATGTATTTCACAAATAAGCTGGTGACCATTTGGAAGCTCGACGACCCCTGGAATCGGAACAATAAATTCATATGGCTCGATGTTCCCCTCATTAAAGGTGAAAAGACAGTCGTTGTAAGATCGGATAATGCGCAAACCATTTGGAAAGTCAAGCGTACCAGACGGTTTTTCACTTTCACAAAATCCTACTAACATGTCAATATGCGCTGAGGAAAGGGTTGGAGGAATTTCTTTATAGAGATAGTTTAATATTAGTTGAATACCACGCCTTTGTAAAGGCTTGCGTATCCTTAGAAAACAATCTCTATCAATGAGAATTTCATTTTGCAATTTCTTTCTCATTACTTTATTCATCACACCGGTCGTTAATTCCTCTAAGTATGCTTGATCTTCATGCAAGTTCTCGCTAAATTGTTGAAATTTTTCATGTACAGCTGCGTTTTCTTGCTTTAAAAATGGCAAAACGTAATGACGAAACCGATTTCTTGTGTACGAGTCTTTCTCATTACTCGGATCAATCCGAGGGGTAAGGCCATGTAGCTTACAGTAGCGATTGATTTCTTCTTTCGTTACGGCTAGGAACGGCCTAATAATAAATCCATCCGCATATGGCCGCTTGGGCTGCATCCCTGCGTATCCATTCATCGTACTGCCTCGGACCATTCGCATTAACATCGTTTCAATCTGATCATCTCCGTGATGTCCTAATGCAAGAAGATTTGCTTTGTGCTTCTTCATAACATGAGTAAAGAATGTATAGCGGCATTCTCTGGCTGCTACTTGAGAAGATAACTTTCTTTCCTTCTGATAGGCAGTAACATCAATCTGCTTCGCCTCACATTTAATATTCAATTGTTTGCAGTAGTTCTGCACATATTCCATATCTTGCTGTGACTCTTTGCCCCGGAACATATGATCAACATGAGCAGCAATAATCGTGAGAGATTTTTGCTCTTTCAGACTCCATAAGAAATGCAGCAGTGCTAAAGAATCAGGACCACCAGAAATACCTACAACCACTGTAGAGCCTGCGGATAATAACTGATGTTTTGTCATAAAATTGTTCACTTGCTTTTCCATAGGAATGACTCATCCTTATAATGTACACGCAATAATGTATCATTAATTTACTTTATACGAATGACTATAAGGAAAGTTTCACAATTTCTCCAAACTTTATAGCACTTGAATAAATAGATACAAAATATAAATCAACATTACAGACGTACAAAGTAGTAGCGTCTCTAACACGTGAGAACGCTTCTTCTTTACTTTAACACGAGGGGCAGACGGTTGACGAACGTTTTGAGGCTTTGTTCCCTTACTTTTTGCCCCTCTTCTTTTTTCGACCGATAACACCTCTGTTTTCATTTCTTTAGCTGACTTATACTTTCCCGTAACCGCTTGATACAAAACGTCTCCGAAAGGTTCTAACTGCTTTGTTGTTAATATAAATTGTTTTAATTGTTCAGCTGGTTTGTCTGTTTTATTAATTCGCTTGCCATAAGCTGCGTGAATCAAAACCATAGATACAGCAAACAAATCATAGGTTGGTTCTGCTTTTCGGGAGCCAAGCCCCCAGTGCGCTCGATCATAAAAGTCGGTAAATTCTTTTATTGACCGCCCTTGTAGAGTTGTTCCCCCGACGTCAATCCACCGAACTTTTACGGGGTTAGATGTTACGACCAGGTTTTCTGGTTTTAAATCGCCAAATACCCACCCTTCTTCATGAAGGTTTTCTAAGTCTGTTAAGAGCTGACTTGCAAATACTTGCAGCCATTCTGTCCCTCTTGTTGAGATAAAGGAAAGGAGAGGCTGCCCTTTCACATATTCCATTACATAAAAAGAAAGAGCGTGAGAACCATAGCTCCAATCATCTACATCAAGTAAGCGCGGTCCTAGCACTTTGTCTTTGACTTGAGAGAGCTTTTTTAATACATTCACTTCTGCTGTAACGGACATGTTGGAAAAGCTTATTTTTAACGCCGCTAGCGTTCCGTTTACTAATTGAACTAAATAGACAACTCCAGTTGCCCCCACGCCTAATTTCTCAAGAATTTTATAATGGACGTGATGCCATTTTCCTTGAATTTCTGTTCCCGGAGATAGGTTACATACCTGATTCTTCAATGTATTGTTCATTATTTTTTAACAACCCTCTCAATGAGCGCTTTTTGGTGAAATAATGAGTAGCCTCTTTGATAGCCGGTCCAGTAGGCGTAATACCTCCTGCTGTTAGTTTCGGAAAAATCGTTGAAAGCGACTCTAACCTTGGATTCCAGTCCATTAGCTTCTCTACGTCTTTCTTTTTCCCAGGAAATAAAAAGATTGAAAATTGATTATGCCCCATGCGAGCATTCAAGCTTAACGATAAATCTAACAGCGACTCCTTTACAGTAGGAAGCTTATTTTTCATACTTCCGCTCATGTCAACTAAAATAAGAATCTCTAAGTCAACCGTTTCCCCAAGTTCATCAACAACTTCCATGATTTCTCCTCGCTTCTCAGGAGATAACTCTTCTAATCTTGAATTAGAGGAACCTAGAATTTGCTGAAGTTCTTTATTTACAACGCCTTGAAGTGTTTGCGTCATTGCCTGCCTTGTAACCATTTGAACAGTTTGAGACAGCTGTTTTACGTAAACAATTTGACTCACGCCACCGCCTGACATGGCAATGCCTTCTATTTCATTCGTGCTTTGCTCATCAATTGTGTCCTCTTCCATCACACCAATAACGTTTACACTAATCCCTTGTTCTTTAGCCAGTGCTGCCATTGCTACCGGATCTTCACCTGTATTCGAACCACCGTCCGTAATGACCAACATCTGTTTCAATGTACCTTTTTTCATAAAAAAATCCCCTCCTCATTATCAGTATTAACATGATAGACGAGGAGGAGATAAAATATACTTCTATCTAACTATTGTGCTTTTTTACGATAAGCGTAAGAAGGAATCGATGACCATTTCGGGGTATTGTGCTGAAGTTTTGCCACAACTACCGTCATATCATCTTCAATTAAACCTGATTTTGTTCGAATAACTTCTTCCATAATTAAGTCTGCAATTTCTTGTGGATCGTTTGTTTGAAGCTCGCCAATTTTTCGCTTCATCCACATTTCGTAGTTCTCAACGTGTTTCGGTCCTTCAAATACGCCGTCACTCATCATAATTAATAAATCTTCCGCCTTCATTTGTTCATTCACAACATCCACTTCAAATTCTTCAATAATGCCCATTGGCAAATTGCTTGCCTGTATTTTAATCACCTTATCTCCGCGTTTGATGAAGCTTGGCGTAGAACCGATTTTCAAGAAGTTTACATTGGCATCTTGTAAGTCGATCATCGCTAAATCTAACGTAGAAAAGATCTCATCGTTTGTACGCAGCGATAAAATAGAGTTAATCGATTTAATTGCAATTGTCTCTTCTATTCCTGTTTGTAAAATTTGTTTTAACAGCTGAAGCGTTTCGCTGCTTTCATAGTGGGCACGCTCTCCATTCCCCATACCATCGCTAATAGCTAGTGCATACTTACCGGCGTTTAGCTCAATCATGGAGTAGCTGTCACCGGATACAAACCCTCCGCCTTTAGCAGCATGTGCTACGCCTGTATCAACAACGTACGCTTTTGTACAGCCAAACGAAACGTGGCAATAGCCTTGAGGATATTTAGCACATTCTTCGTTCTTTACTACAATACTTTCACCTAAAATATCTGTAAGCATTGGCGCAATAATCTTCTCGCATTCTCCTCTTCCGTGACAATATGGCACCCACATTTCAATATCTACATTTCCAGGTTCTAAGCTATAAATTTCAATTTGATTGATTTCCATCCCAAAGTTACGAAGAGCTTCTAAAATCTGTTCTTCTTGTACATTTAAATTTTCGCGCTCTCGCTTAATTTCTTTTGCAAAATTCCCCATGACTTCAGAAACACCGTGAAGCTGTTCTGCTACAATCCTTCTACTTTCTTGAATTTGGGCTTTTAAGTGCTGATTGGCTTTAAAATACGTAAGTTCATGCTCAATCACATCGATGACTTTTTTCGATTTCACACAATGTTTGTCCATTTCTCGGATTAGTCTTGGATTTTGTTCAAGAGTGCCATTATCAACTTCAAGCATAATTTCCTTCATATATTCATAGGTTGTATCAAACTGCTGTGCCCAACATTGTTCTTTTTTAAAACAAAATTGGCACGTCCTTTCGGTAACGCTGCTTAAGAAATAATCGACTTCTTTATCCGCGCTTGGTTTTTCATCATAAAATCCATTTTGCGTGAAGCTTTTGGAAAGTGCTTGAAAAACATTTGAGAACTGTTCTACGCGATTCGCTGTTACATCTCGGATCTTGCGCACGTACTGCTGTTGTTCAAGCATGTTTTCAGATGTCCCTGGTACGAGTTTACTTAAGTTTTTCAAAACAAAAGATGGGGTTAATAAAAATAGGACAACGGCCGTCAGTGATTCATACAAATTAGTCGTCAATCCTTGATCTGCCTGAGCATATAGGCCAATTAGCAATGAACCAACAACCAGCCCAAGAGCTGCGCCTAGCTTTTTACCGTCTTTTAAAAGTCCTCCAAGCAAGCCTGAAAAAGCGAGTAAACTCATTTCGTACAAACTAGAAACATTCGCGAAACTTAAAATTAAACCGGTTACGACCCCTACCGTAGCTCCTATCGTGGGGCCAGATACAAACGCAAAAACTAATACTAAGTAACGAGATAATATATGTTCGGCCGAAAGCCCGTAAATCATCCACCCTATTGTCCCCGTCATAACAGATGCCAACAAAATAATTAGAGAAATCACTTCTTCTGTTTTTAATGATTGTTTTCGCTTTCGGTATGAAATTAAAGGCACGCTTTGTAAGAAAATCATTGTTAAGATAAAGCTCAACCCTGCTTCTACTGCCACAAATGTAAAATCATACATGGTGAATTCCTTGGTAAACACATAAAAAATAGTTAGTTTTGTAAGTAACATCGCGCTAAATACAGTGAACGGCAGCTTCTTTAACGGATCCATTGTCAGTATGCCGCTAAATCGATGAATTAGTAAGAAAACAAATAGTGTAGCAAATACGGTACCTCCATTTTGAATGGAAACACTAAATGCCCCTGCCAATACGGCTAAACTTGCTAGCGGTGCTTTTTCTTTCTTTATAGCCATTACAGCTGCAAAGAATGGCAAAGCAAATGGCATGATTTTCATTAAAATTAACGCTCGTCCTAATAAAAAACCTACGACTAGCAGCAACAATCCCCATTGAAATAACACCTTTTCCGTTTTCATACCCGCCTTTGTAAACACACGGGACATTTCTAATCTAGTTCGGTTAAATACCGCCTCTGTTGTTGGACTTGCAAAATCTCTTTCCGTCTTTTGCATTCTCCCACCACCCGCTAATTATACTTATTCATTATTATATCGCGGCGAAAGGTGAAATTTTGTCAAACGGACTAGCAAAATACCTATAATCGTTCGACTATTTTCTAGTATTATATTGAAAACTATACAAAAAGATGTACAATCTTACATGGCAATTTAAAAAATATCAGAGATACTGTTTGCCTCAGAGAAAGCCTATGCTCATCATTCTTTTTTAAAAGCAAATAAAAGTCTATAAAAATAACAAAAAAGTTATTGACAATAACCCTGCTTTTTTATATTATTATAAATGTCTTTTAGAGAACGTATAATGGCGGTGTAGCTCAGCTGGCTAGAGCGTACGGTTCATACCCGTGAGGTCGGGGGTTCGATCCCCTCCGCCGCTACTCGAATAACGGCCCGTTGGTCAAGCGGTTAAGACACCGCCCTTTCACGGCGGTAACACGGGTTCGAATCCCGTACGGGTCATCAAAAAGCATGTACAACAGTACATGCTTTTTTTCTACTCTTTTTTACATATAAAAAAAGCACCTTTTAAATAAAAGGTACTTTCCAAAAACTCGCTATCTATTTGATATAAGCAGCAAGTTAACCGCGTTTTGCACCGCGTCCACCGCGTTTTGATTCGGTATGGCGTTTTAGGGAAGATAAACGTTCTTCACTGTCTTTTAAGAAACGATTCATTTTTTGTTCGAATGTTTCTTTTGTACGGAAATCATTACCGCCACCACGATTATTATTACGTTGTGGGCGTGAATCACGTGGACGGTCTGAGCGTGGCGCTCTTGCAGGACGCTCTGGTCTTTCTGGACGTTCTGGTTTGTCTACCGCTTTCTTAATTGAAAGACCAATTTTACCATCTTTCTCAACGTTAATTACTTTGACTTCAACTTCGTCGCCCACTTTTAAATGGTCGTTAATGTCCTTTACGTAATTATCAGCTACTTCACTGATATGAACCAAGCCTGTTGAACCTCCTGGTAACTCAACAAAAGCTCCAAAGTTCGTAATACCTGTTACCTTTCCCTGTAACTTGCTGCCTACTTCGATTGACATAAAAAAAATGCTCCTCCTTAAATGATAAAAGAAATCAATTTATTATATTATACAAAAAGCAAAAATACACTGTCAACGAACCATACGTTTAGTCTTTTTTTACATTAAAGATAATTTCCCCGTCTTCTGATAAAAAATAATCTCTGCGGGCAATCTTTTTAATATAATCATCGTCATTTAACTTGACGATTTCACCTTTTAACTGTTTTTGCTTGCTTTGTAATTTTGTCAGCTGCTGTTCTAATTTCACCTTCTCAGCTTTTTTGTTCTCAATAGCTGAGGTTTGCGTAATTAAAGCTGATACCATCAATCCACCAATGATTAAGGCCAACACTCCGAAAACAGTCAAACGCCTAATTAAACCGATACGCTTTCGATCTGTATTTTGTTTAATTTGCTCTTGTTTATGGCTATAATCAGTATTTAACTTCGCGACCTTTTTTTTTCGTACCGCACTCATTGAATTAGTCGTCCCCCTTGTTTTTTAAAGTGTTCACCCATGCAACGATTCTCATTATCATATTCTTTGCACGATTGTAAATTCCTTCTATATACCGAAAACCCATATGTAAAAATCGTTTTACAGGTTTAGGCATCATTCTCCAAAATACGAAAAGAACCCACCTGGTCGGTACGTAAATAAGCTTTAGACAGAATACGAGCAGCTTATGAACAGCTCGGTAGATCCCTAAAGCGACTACAACTAAAATATGAATAAAGAAGCGGATAGGCTTGACCAAAAAAATATTACTAAGCGTTAAAACACCTCGATATAAACTTAATACGCTCGAGACAGTAAATGTTAATACTTTTAAATACAGTGATTGAAATAAGCTTTGATACGCGGCAAAGCCGCAAAACAAAGCAAGAAACGCATACAAACGCAGTTCTCCTTCATTCACTAAAAACAACACATAAAAAATGAGAAGAGCTTGCACCATCCAAAACAATACGTCATTCACAAATACAAACCATGGGCGTGATTTAGAGCGATTAACAAAGTAACGATAAGTATCGAGAGAAGCACCTAAACCGCTTCCCATCGATACCATCGCAAGCATTGTATAGAGCTGAATGTTTAAACTCATCGAAACAACTTACTAAAGAATCCTTTAGCCTTCTCCGATTGGTTCTCATCTAAGTAAACTATATCAAAGATTTTTCCTTTTATCGATACAATTCCTTGATCAACGTCTAAATTTTTCATTTGCAGATTTTGCCCTCTAACTGACAAGAAACCCATCACTGTTTCAAGTAAAAATTCCTCATTGTCAAAGCTCTCTACCTGCTTCACACCCGTGATATCTAAGAGACGCCGACCCTTCATCACTAAATCATGATTTGGAGTATGGTCTTTGTTTGAATTGCTTGTTTCGTAAAATTGGCTCATATCTTCATCCCCACCTCATTCATTAAGAGCATTCGCTCTTGTTATCTGTTGTTTAAAACATATGAATGAGAAAGGTGATTTAGAACAAGCCTTCATCAGTTATACTTCAGATGAAATACGCTCTTCTTTGACAATTGAGTACAAATTAGCTGCTTCTTCTTTTTTAGCTGCTTCTTGAAGAGCCTCTATTTTAACGGTAATTTTCTTCGTGCCAAATGTGATCGCTAATTCATCTCCTACTTTCACATTTGTGCTTGCTTTTGCAACGATTCCATTAATGGTAATACGGCCCTTGTCTGATACTTCTTTTGCTAATGTACGGCGCTTAATTAAACGTGATACTTTTAAAAATTTATCTAACCTCATAATTCCCTCACCTTTCTGTTTTACAAACCTGTTTTTTTTGCTTCTTCCCAAAATTCATCTAACTCTTCTAACGAAAAAGATTCAAATGGTTTTTCAGAAGCTCTCACTTTTTCTTCAATATATTGAAATCGATTTAAAAATTTTGTATTCGTTTTGGCTAATGCAGCTTCAGAGTCGATTTTATAGAATCTTGCAATATTCACTAAAGCAAATAAAATATCTCCAAATTCATCGCTCATTTTTTCTTTATCAGCATGCTGTACTTCCTCTTGGAATTCAGCAAGTTCTTCCTGTACTTTTTCCCACATTGGTTCAACTTCTGACCAATCGAAACCAACTTTTGCAGCTTGTTTTTGGTATCCATGCGCTTTCATTAAAGAAGGCATAGCCCCAGGTACAGAAGCTAACAGAGAAGAAGGTTCCTCTCCTTTTTCTTCTTTTTTGATTTCATCCCAATTTTTTAAGACCTCGTCTGCATCATTTACGCTTACTTCACCAAATACATGCGGATGGCGCCTTACCATTTTCTCTGCAACACTGCGAATGACATCATCAATTGAAAACATTCCTTCATCTTCACCGATTTGTGCATGAAGCAATACCTGTAGCAATACATCACCAAGCTCTTCAATCATATTATCGTCATCTTGACGGTCAATTGCATCTAATAACTCATAAGACTCTTCTAACAAATAGCGCTTGAGCGATTCATGCGTTTGTTTTTGATCCCAAGGACATCCGTTTGGTCCTCTGAGCGTGGCAATAATCCTTCTGAATGCGTCAAATTGATGGTATAAAATTGTTTCATCTGCTACTGGAGGGACATAAATAGTCGTTAAGTTATTGAGCGACATTTCTCTATCCAATTCATACAGCTTGACCGGCTGGATTTTTTCTTCGCTGCTTCCCGCTGCTGTTACAATGTAAACGAGGTAATCATCAGGAACATGTTCCATCAGCGTTAGCTTTACCTCTGAGGCAACGAACTGATCGTACACTTGAGCAATTAGAACATGACCGGTTAACTCTATTTCGCTTCGCTTTAAATCTGTTCCGTCTAGTAGCTGAAACCCTTCGATAGGATCGATCTTTAGCGCACCAAAAATTGGGTCTAAGAAGCTTTGTCCTCCTTTAATTTCAACAGGAATGCCTCGTTCTTTTCCTTTTTGTAAAAGTAATTGAACCGTACGTTCTGCCACTAAAGGGTGCCCGGGAACGGCATACACCACTTCTTCTATTGAAGCTTTATCGATTAAATCATTTGATATATGTTCATATACCTGTTCAAATGCATCATAAGATTCGTATACGTCATCATAGGATACATACGTCAAGCCTTCACTTTCTAATTCTTTGATTACAGGATGTTCTTTTGTGCGCATATAAATATGCTTTTCCTGCTGTAGCAAGCGATAAATGCCTACAGGTAGCTGTTCTAAATCGCCTGCTCCTAAACCAATAACTGTTACTTTACCTGTCATTGCTTCACCTTCTTAATTTATTTTTTAATACGTATTTAGCTAAAACACTTCCCATTGGAAGTAAACGTAATTCTTCTTCGGTAAAAATATGTTGTTTCATAATGATAAACAAATAAAACAAACCGCCTATTAAAACACCAGCTCCTGTTTCAACCACTTGTTTGCTTGTATCTAAACTATTAGACCATGCAAAGTGATGTAAACAAAATAAATAGCTTTGCAAAAGAACGACCATTGCTATGCCCGTTATAAAAATACCTCCACTCGCCTTTTTCGGAACAAGAAGTACAGCTAGCTTTTTATACAGACAAAATAGATTGATTGCTGCAACGATAGCGAATCCAGTTGAGGAAGCAATGGCTGCTCCTATGGTTTGAAAATCTGGTATTAGCCAAAGATTCAATATCAGTTTGACTGCCATGCCAGCGATGACGGCTATTACAGGCGCGAAAACAGCGCCCATCCCCTGCAGCACAGCTCCAGCAGTTGCTGCTACTGTTGTAAATATAACTAACAAGCTCAAAATTTGTAAAACGTCCGTTCCGTGGGAGTCACCGTATAAAAGCATATTAATGGGTTTCATCAGCGCAATCAAGCCAAAAGCTGCTCCAACTCCGACTACAAGCGATAGACGGAGAGACAGCTGAACTTTTTCAACCACAAATGACAGGTTCTTTTTCGCAATGGCTGAAGAAATAACAGGTACAAGCGAAAGCGAAAAAGCTGTACCTACTACTGTACCTAATTGAATCAACGGAAGACCACGGTCGTAAATACCTTTTAAAATTTGTGCTGCTTCTTCAGCCATGCCGTGCGCCGTTAGACTAGAATATAAAGTAAAGGAGTCAATAAGCTGGATAAACAGCAGACCCATACCGCTAATACAAATTAATAAGCCTTGAATAACAAGGATTTTAAATATTCTCTTGATGTCTGCTTTTTTTATGCGTTGAAATACTCCCTTAGAATTTGTCTTTGTTCTAAAAACAAATAAAAATAAAATAACAAGGGATGTTATACCGCCTGTTATAGAACCAAAAATAGCTCCCGCCCCTGCAGTATATAAATCATAACCATGTTGGATCAAGAAAATAGACAGATACAAAATAGTCCCTACCCGTACAACTTGTTCTGCAATTTGAGACAACGCTGTAGGAAACATATTATGTAACCCTTGATAATAACCACGAATAACAGCAATAAACGGAATAAGTAAAAAGGAAAATGAAATAATTTGAATGAGAACTGTTAACTTACGATCTCCCATCCATTCGGCAATCGTTTCTGCGAAAATATATTCGAACGCAAATATCGTGCAGCCTACTATAAATAAAAAAGCAAACGAAACTTGAAGTATTCCTCGGATTTCCTTTCTCCGATTTGTTACCGCATACTCAGCTACTAACTTTGAAATAATTACAGGGAAACCATATGTACCTAGCTGTAGCGCAATTCCATATAGCGGATAAACTTGCTGATAGATATAAAACCCTATATCTCCCGCGATATGGTGATATGGAATACGATAAGTGGCACTTAAGATTTTCGTAAATAAACCTGCGAGCGTTAAAATAACGGCGCCGTTAAAAATAGAATAGAGCTTTGATTGTTTCTGCATTCCTACACCTTTCACCTGCAGCTTGTAATGATATGAACAACTCTTTTTATTAGCCTCTAACCGCAATAGAATAGAGCTTTGTTCTTATAAAACATCCTGCACTTTCCAATAAATAAAATACCGTACCATTATATCATGTTCTCTTTATTTCTAAGGTAAGACAGCATGAAAAAAGGCAGCAGAAACTGCTACCTTTTCAGTAAATAATGTAAAATAAAGATAATTACGCTTACTGCTCCATTTGACGAGATAAGAAGCTAGCTGCTGTTTCGGCTGCTTTATGCTCTACTTCACCAAGAGACTTATCTTTTGAGAAAATGACAACAGCTCCAATCGGATCTCCATTTGCAATAATCGGACCGATTGTGTAAGAAGAAATATTTTCTTCGTATCCATCGACAAATTCCAGGTTTTTCCCATCAGTTACTAAAGAAGAACTGCGGCTTTCCATAACAGATTCCACTAACGAACTAATGTTTTTATTTAAGTATTCTTTTTTAGAACTTCCTGCTACCGCAATAAATACATCGCGGTCACAAATAAGTACAGGATGACCTAAGCTATCGTATAGCGCTTCGCCATACTCTTTTGCAAAGTCTCCTAATTCACTAATTGGCGAATATTTCTTTAAAATAACTTCTCCATCGCGATCGACGAAAATCTCTAGCGGATCTCCCTCTCGGATGCGAAGCGTTCTTCTAATTTCTTTTGGAATCACAACGCGACCCAAATCATCAATACGACGAACAATACCTGTTGCTTTCATTCATTGAAGCCTCTCTTTCATATGATGATTAAAATAGTTGGTGAATATCACTGATGGCTATATGATAAAAGGTTCACCTTTGTTGAGGTTAGTATTCTTCACTCTACAACTTCTATTCACCAACCATCTCTTTTTTTGTTAAAAAGTGTGCTTTTATTAAAAAAATGTCCAAAAAACCGCCAAAACATGGGGATTTGGATATTTTTATTTGACTATACAAAAGAGGCTGAGACATAACTAAACCTATCTCGCCTAAAGACGAACAAATAGGAGAAATGAGGTGAACCGCTTGAGACACCAGCTAGAAGCAGCCACATACATGAAACCTGCGTTCACCATATCAATAAAAAAATCCGAACGAGTTGGATTCTTTATCAAGAACCTCAATTCATCGTTCGGATTTTCCTTTAACTAAAATACTTTTGTCTTGCCTGTTTTAATTCGTAACTTGTTCTTTTTTAACAGTGGCTACTCCTTTTACTAACTGATACACAATATTGAGCCATTCTTTTTGAGCAAGTCCTTTTACATTAACCACTAATTTTACTTTCTTGCCTTCCATACCTAAGCTGACCATTCTGCCAAATTGATCACCTAGCATGAATAATTTTTGGCCGTCTACCGTTGAGCTCGCTTCTTCAGACAGCAGAATAGAAATTTCTTGTTTTGACTGAAGAATAGATTCTACTAAGTTCTGCGTTGCATATACTTTTGTTTCAGCTACTTTAAACAAATACTCAACCTCAGCCGGATACTCTCCAAAACGATCAATCATTTCATCCTGCAATTCTTGAATATCCTCTAGTCCTTCAATTCCTCTAAAGCGCTTATACATCTCAATTTTCAAGCGGCCGTCTGTAATGTACTGATCAGGAATATACGCGTCTAAATCCAGATTCATTTCCACATTAAATTTTACACTTTCTCCGTCAGACCCGCGTCTTTCCTCTATCGCTTCTTTAAGCATTTGTGAGTAGAGATCGAAACCGACAGAATCGATAAATCCATGCTGCTGAGCACCCAGTAAGTTTCCGGCACCACGTATTGAAAGATCACGCATAGCAATTTTAAAACCAGAACCTAATTCGGTGAATTCTTTAATAGCTTGCAGACGCTTTTCAGCTACTTCTGTCAGTACTTTGTCTTTGTGATACGTAAAGTACGCATATGCCACGCGATTTGAACGACCTACACGCCCTCTTAATTGATACAGTTGTGATAATCCCATCTTATCAGCATTATTGACAATAAGCGTATTTACATTGGGAATATCTACTCCTGTTTCAATAATGGTTGTACTCACAATCACGTCATATTCGCCTTCTAAAAAGCTTAAGATAACCGCTTCGAGTTCGGTTTCATTCATTTTTCCGTGGGCATACGTTACCCTAGCATCAGGCACGAGCATCGAAATTTCTTCTGCTTTTCGTTCAATATCTTCTACGCGATTATATAAAAAGTAAACTTGGCCATCACGCGCTAACTCACGCTCAATCGCTTCACGAACTAAAACCGGATTATACTCCACTACATATGTTTGAACCGGAAAACGATTTTCAGGCGGCGTTTCAATAACAGACAAATCCCTTACGCCCAACATAGACATATGTAATGTTCGTGGAATAGGTGTTGCTGTGAGTGTAAGGACATCAACGTTTGCTTTCATTTGCTTGATTTTTTCCTTGTGCGTTACACCAAAACGCTGCTCTTCATCGATAACTAACAATCCTAAATCTTTATAAATCACGTCTTTAGATAGTAAACGATGTGTACCAATCACTACATCTACGGTCCCGTTTTTTAGCCCTTTAATTGTTTCTTGCTGCTGTTTACGGCTGCGAAAGCGGCTCAATAGCCCAATGTTGATTGGATAGTCTTGAAAACGCTCACGGATGGTTTCATAGTGCTGCTGAGCTAAAATAGTGGTTGGCACTAAAATAGCCACTTGTTTTCCATCTGTCACAGCTTTAAACGCAGCACGAATGGCTACTTCTGTTTTTCCATATCCAACGTCTCCACAAAGCAGACGATCCATTGGTCTTTCATGTTCCATATCCTTTTTAATTTCTTGTACAGAACGAAGCTGATCTTCGGTTTCTTGATAAGGGAAAGCTGTTTCAAATTCTCTCTGTAAATCGCCATCTGGGGAAAATGCATAACCTTTACTTGCTTCACGCTCTGCATACAGTTTAATTAAGTCATCAGCGATGTCTTGAACAGAAGACTCAACTTTTCGTTTCACTTTCTTCCAATCATTTCCGCCAAGTTTATATACTTTTGGCTCTTTCCCTTCAGAGCCTACATATTTTTGTACTTGATCAATCTGTTCAACAGGAACGTACAGCTTGTCAGAGCCTTCATATTTGATATGGATATAATCTTTATGATTACCGTTAATCTCTAACGTTTCCATTCCTAAATAACGGCCAATACCGTGGTTCACGTGAACGACATAGTCACCTACGTTTAACTCTGAATAGCTTTTAATACGCTCTGCATTGGAAAGCTTTTGACGACGCTTTGATTTCTTTACCCGTTTTTTAAACAATTCTTCCTCGGTTAAAACAGCTAATTTTTGCATCGGCAGTTCAAAGCCCATTTGTAAATCGCCTTCAATAATTTGAACAAGACCTGGCACAAGCTGACCATTTCCATCTAAAATAGATGAATCAATATCATAATCTGCTAGCACACCTTCGAGTTTTTTCACGCGCTCTTTATCTGCTCCTAAGAGGACTACCGTATAATTAGCATTTTTCCAACGTTCAATTTCACTTTTTAATAAGTTCATTTGGCCGTAAAACTGCTGCATCTGCTTACATGAAATATTAATAATATTTTGCGGACTCGTATACGATACGTGCTTCAAAAATAACGATAAGTATAAAAACTGATGTTTTGCTCGCTGAATAAGAGATGGGAGCTTATGAGATAATTGAACGTCTCGAACAATTTGCCCCTGTCCTAATAATTCTGTTATCCATTCAGCTTCCTCTGTTTCAAGCTGATCAGACGTTTCTTGAATTCGAGTTGTCTCATCAAAGATGACAAGGCCGCCTTCTGGTAAATAATCTAGTAAACTAGCAGGCGATTCGTAGAAGAATGATAAATACTTGAACATATTTTCAAGAAGTTGACCTTGACGCAGCTGTTCAATTTCACCTTTAATATTTTCTGTTAAGGTAGCTTTTAGCGCTGCGTTTTTCACTTGTTGCAGCGTCGAAGCCAGCTGTGCTTCTAGTTCTTCAATTCCTTGGGCCACTTCATTTGGGTTCACAATGATTTCCGTAGCAGGGCCGATTGAAATTTCTTTTAACTGCTCTTGAGAGCGTTGATCCTCGATTGTAAAAGTACGAATGGAATCAATCTCCGTATCAAATAGTTCAATTCGGACAGGTAGCTCTTCTGTTAACGGATAAATGTCAATGATTCCTCCGCGCACACTAAACTCACCCGGAGCTGAAACCATCGATGCCCGCTCATAACCCAACTCAACTAACCTTTTTAAATAATGATCAACGTCGATGTCAATTCCCATTTGAAACGGCAGCTGCGTTTGCTCCCATCTTGCTTTAGGAGGCAGCAGCTTTCGAATTCCTGCAAGCGGTGTTACAACTACTCCACCTGTATGTTGACTCCAATAATTGAGTACTTCAATTCGCTGAGCCTTTAATTCTGGACTTGCAATCCCCACTTCTGTAGCAACTAAATCGTTAACAGGGTATAAGAAAACGTCTTTTTCCGGTAAAAGATGCAAAAGGTCTTCATACACTTTTTGAGCTTGATATAAATTATGAGTCACTACTAATAAGGGGTATTTTTTATCCTCATTTAAGAGTGCCATTAATACAGATCGAGCTGAACCGGAAATTCCCGTTACTAACTGTTCTTTCAAACCTTCTTCTAAACTGCTGACAACAGCTCCAATTTCTTTATTTTCTTCAAATTGCTGTCTAATCCCTCGCAAAGGAATTCCCTCCTCCCATGATATGTCTAAACTAAACAGAAAAACGCTTTGGTTTGAGACCAAAGCTTTTTATTGTATAAATGTTTCGTACTGATGATAGTCTGGATTTCGTTCTAGCGCTTCTTGACAGTCTTCACAAATAATTTTAACCACGATATCTCCACTATTATGGTAGTGAATAAAGTCTTTTCGTTCATCTGCGGTTAGGTGATTAAAACCGAGTGCTTCTGTATTGTGAGCTGTCTTTTCTATCATACCGACTTTTGCGCCACAATGTCTACAGAAATAATGAATAGACATACAAATCCTCCCAAATCTTTTAGTGTTAGTATGGACGATTGAGAGAAATTTTATTCTACTTAATTATAGCGATTCATTACTTCTAAGAACGTTTTACCTAAAAAATCTTCACTCGCGTGTACAGACGTTTTCATCGCTTCTTCCATATGAACCATTTCATCTTCTGTAAAGCGCCCTAGTACGTAATCAACTACTTTCATACCGTTTTTCGGACGATCAATTCCAATACGAATTCGGTTAAACTCTTGGGTTTTTAAATGCTGAATAATTGATTTTATTCCGTTATGGCCGCCCGGACTTCCTTTTGTACGCAATCTTACTTTTCCGCACGGTAAATCTAAGTCATCGTAAATAACAAGCAAGTCTTCGACGTCTATATCAAAATAGTCCATTAACGGGCGAATACTTTCTCCTGATAAATTCATATATGTTAGAGGCTTTAATAATATGACTTTTTCTCCTTTTATTATACCTGTTCCATATATTCCGTTAAACTTTGTTTTATCTAATGAAATCATAAACTGTTCAGCAATTTTATCAATTGCCATAAATCCTATGTTATGACGAGTACGGTCATATTCTTTTCCAGGATTTCCTAAACCAACGATTAATTTCAAAATAGATACTCCTTTCCACTCTATGTAAGTTGTACATAATAGGTAAATGTCTTTAATGTTTTACATTACTATATAGTATCACTTTTATTATAATCAATTCACACAAAAAGACGTAACCTTTTGGTTACGTCTTTTTATATTATTCTTCGTTATCTTTTTCTTTTGTTGCTTCAACATCGCCTTCAGCATCCTGAACTTCGCCGCTGTCCGGCTCTTCTTCCTGTTGAGGAGGTAGTACAGAAGCAACTGTATCTTCTGCACCATGCGTAATTTCTAGCTTTTTATCTACCTTAATATCCGCTACTGTGATTGTATCATTAATTCCTAAACCTGATACATCTACATCAATAGATGATGGGATATCTTGCGGCAAGCCTTTTAATGAAATTTCATGTAGGGACTGCTGTAATACGCCGCCTTCTTTTGTTCCTTTTGCTTCTCCTACTAGAGATAAAGAAACTTCAGTATCAATTTCTTTCTTCATGTCGACCACTTGGAAATCGGCGTGGACAATTTCGTTTTTTAATGGATCGGTTTGAATATCATGTAACATTACGGAATATTTTTGCTTATCCACTTGTAATGTTAACACTCCATTGCGTCCTGCTTCACGAATAGTCTTAATAAAATCAGCACTGTTTAAGTAAATAGGTGTGGATTCTGTTTTATTTCCGTAAACAACCGCTGGGAAGTTTCCTTCGTCGCGAATCTTTCTATTTGTAGAATTTTTGAAATCCGTTCTTTTATTTGCTTGAATTGAAATACTCATTTTATTCACCTTCCAGTATGTTTTCTACTTAAAATGTACCCTTTTTAGAAGGTTGCTAAACATGAAACCCAGTTTGAACAGTAATATATCTTTGGTCATTCCGTCCAAAGCGCTTTAAAATCAAGGGTTAGCACATTTAAATTTTTTTCAAAAAAACCTCTTTCCAAATGGAAAGAGGTTCTATTTATCAATCAAATAATGTACTAACTGATTGCTCTTCGTGAACACGAATAATCGCTTCACCGATTAACGGAGCTACTGAAAGTTCTGTTACTTTATCAATTTTCTTATCTTCTGTTAAAGCAATAGAGTTTGTTACAGCTAGCTCTTTGATTGTAGAGTTTTGAATACGCTCAATCGCAGGGCCTGAAAGCACTGGGTGTGTACAACAAGCATATACTTCTTTTGCACCTGCTTCAATTAATGCACTTGCACCAATTGTAATTGTACCAGCTGTATCAATCATGTCATCAATCAAGATTGCTGTTTTTCCTTCCACTTGTCCAACAATGTTCATAACTTCTGCTACGTTTGGACGTGGGCGACGTTTGTCAATGATAGCGATCGGCGCTTTTAGACGTTCCGCTAAACGGCGAGCACGCGTTACGCCACCGTGGTCCGGAGATACAACAACAACGTCATCAAGGTTTTTACTCTTGAAGTATTCACCTAAAATTGGAACACCTACTAAATGGTCAATTGGAATATCGAAGAAACCTTGAATTTGAGGAGCATGTAAATCTAATGTGATAATACGAGTAGCTCCCGCTTTTTCAATGATATTTGCTGCTAATTTGGCAGTGATTGGTTCACGTGCACGAGCTTTACGATCCTGACGAGCATAGCCATAGTAAGGCATAACGATGTTAATTGTTTTAGCTGATGCACGTTTTAATGCATCAATCATAATTAATAATTCCATTAAGTGTTCGTTAACTGGAGCACTTGTTGATTGAATGATAAATACATCACAACCACGGATACTTTCTTCAATGTTAATTTGAATTTCACCGTCACTGAAACGATCAACCGAACATTTACCTAATTCCACACCAATTACTTTTGCGATCTCTTCAGCTAAAGCCTTGTTTGAATTTAGCGTAAATAACTTTAAATTTTCATCAGCATATACATTTGACATTTTATTGTGAAACCTCCGTCAGGATTTTTTATTAATATCAAGCTTTTCAGCATAGTTTTCTTTATTTACTTGTTTCGCACGAGCAATTGATAATGCTTTTCCTGGCACATCATCCGTTACGGTTGAACCAGCTGCAACATAGGCGCCTTCACCAATTGTTACAGGTGCAATTAAGTTTGAGTTACATCCTACGAATGCCCCATCTTCAATCTTTGTTAAAAATTTATTTTTCCCATCGTAGTTAACTGTAATAGATCCGCACCCTAAGTTTACACCTTTTCCGACCTCTGCGTCTCCAATATAACTTAAATGAGAAGCTTTGCTACCTTTGCCAAAAGATGCTTTTTTAATTTCTACAAAGTTTCCTACGCGCACTTCATCTCCAATTAATGATTGAGGACGAATATGTGCAAATGGGCCAATTGTGACTTCGTGACCAATTTCACTATCGTGAGCAACAGAATGGCGAATAGAAGTATTATTACCTATTTTGCAGTCTTTAATTTCACTGTTAGGTCCTACTTCACAATTCTCTCCAATTACAACTGTTCCTTGAATAACCGTACCAGGATAAATAAACGTATCTCTGCCAATGACAGCATCTGCTGAAATGTACGTGTTAGAAGGATCCACAATCGTCACTCCATTTAACATATGCTGCTTGTTGATGCGCTTTTTCATTGTTTCTTCTGCTTGAGACAGAGCAAATCGATCATTAACGCCCAATGTTTCAGCAAAATCGGATGTTTGATATGCAGAAATAATTTGACCTTCATTTTTTAGAATTTCGATAACATCAGGTAAATAATACTCTCCCTGTACATTATCATTTGAAACTTTTGAAAGTGTCTCAAATAATTTCTCATTATCAAAACAATACGTACCAGTATTAATTTCCTGTACAAGACGCTCTTGTTCCGTGGCATCTTTATGCTCAACAATCTTTTCAACAGAACCTTGTTCATTTCGAATGATGCGTCCATATCCTGTTGGATCTTCTGCATGAGCTGTTAAAATAGTTGCCATTGCATTTGTTGCTTCATGATGCTTTAATAAAGATTCAATTGTTTCAGCTGTAATAAGCGGAGTATCTCCACATACAACAATTGTCGTACCTTTTTCATGTGCAAGTAAAGATTCTGCTTGCATTACTGCATGAGCTGTTCCTAACTGCTCTTCTTGTAAAGCAAATAAGCTTTTATCTCCAACATGTGATTTCACTTTTTCGGCACCGTGACCTACAACTGTAATTAAATTTGTTAAATCCAAACGTGATAACTGATCAATTACGTGTTGCACCATCGGTTTGCCACACACAGGGTGTAACACTTTATATAAAGATGACTTCATACGTGTACCCTGACCAGCTGCCAATATGACTGCATATCTTTTTGACATAACAGGCCTCCAATTTTACCTTTTTATCCATTAAGAATATTATATCAAAAATGACAGCATTTCAAGGAATCATTTATAAGTCATGAATTTTATTTTTTGGTAATGCTAAAGTTTTACAAAGGTGTGAAATTATATAAGTGGTAATCAAAAAGAAAAGAGTCTACTTTTCAGTAGACTCTTAATGTATCATATGTTTACGAAGCACCCGCTTCTTCAAATTCAACTTCTACCTCACCTAAACGATGATATTCTGCTAAAACAGCATCTTGAATCTTTCCGCGAGTATTTGAATTGATTGGATGTGCAATATCACGGAACTCACCATCCGGTGTACGTTTACTTGGCATGGCTACAAATAAGCCATTATTACCATCAATCACACGAATATCATGAACAACAAATTCACCATCTAATGTGATTGAAGCAATCGCTCTCATACGTCCTTCAGTGTTCACGCGGCGTAATCTTACGTCAGTTACTTCCATCTTGTTCACCACCTTTTTCTATGCGAAGCTTTACATACTTAATTCCACAGAATTTTGTGTTTTCCTGCTATTCAGAAAAAATTTTTAGAAAATTTTCGCAAAAAAAGTGAACAATTGGAAGTTACTTGCTTTTTGTTAGAAATTTGTTAATTTAATTACCCTTTAACGAGCGCAATAACTTCGATTTCAACAAGTACATCTTTAGGTAGTCTCGCTACCTCTACACATGAACGTGCCGGCTTATGGTCGCCAAAGTAGTCGCCATAGACTTCATTTAACGCTGCGAAGTCGTTCATATCTTTAATGAACACGGTTGCCTTTACAACTGTATTTAGAGAAGCTCCAGCTTCTTCAAGAACTGCTTTTAGATTTTCAAATACTTGAGTAGCTTGTACTTGAACATCTCCTTCGACCAACGTACCATCTGGACGAAGTGGAATTTGACCTGAACTGTAAAACAAGTTATTCACAACAATTCCCTGTGAATATGGACCAATAGCTTGCGGTGCATTTTTTGTTTGAACCTGTAACATATGTTCCTCTCCCTTACTTGATCAAATATATTTTAAGTAATTGCCTTCTTGTACACGAATTTGTTTATCTTTGATATTTACATCTGTTAATTGTACAAGGGACACATACTCATCCACTAAACGTTCTTCAATATCTTCTGATTCTACTAAAACTCCAATACCAGCAACAGTTGCATCGAACTCTTCAAGCAAGCTAACCATTCCATTTACAGTACCGCCAGCTTTCATGAAATCATCAATGATGAGTACATTTGACCCCACCGCTAAACTTCTTTTAGCTAACAGCATCGTTTGAATGCGCTTAGATGAACCCGACACGTAGTTAATACTAACGGTCGATCCTTCAGTTACTTTACTGTCTCTGCGCACAATAACAACGGGCACGTCTAAATACTGAGCAACCGCATACGCAATAGGAATACCTTTTGTTGCTACAGTCATCACCACATCGATTTTGCGGTTAGCAAAAAGCGATGCATACAAGCGACCGATTTTATTCACAACGCGGGGGTTCCCTAAAATATCAGTTAAATATAAATATCCACCTGGCAGTAAACGCTCAGGTTTTTCAATCAACCCACATAATTCTTGAACAAGCTGACCGGCTTCTTCATTCGTCATCTTTGGAATGAATTTAACTCCGCCGGCAGCCCCTGGTAGCGTAACCAAAGTTCCGATACCCTGCTGTTCAAAAGTTTGTTTAATAATCGCCATATCTTCGCTAATAGATGATTTTGCGGAATCATATTTATCTGCAAAATACGTAAGAGGGATAAGGCGCTGAGGGTTTTGAATGAAATAGTTGGTCATATCAATTAATCGTCCACTACGTCGAAACTTCATAACATCCTCCTGAAAATCCGAATATTGTAATGTAAATATAACATTAACATACGGATTTATTCAAGCGTTATTCGTTCACCTAGTAGCCTAACTGCATAAACTTTATCACAAAAGCCACGTAATCCATTATAAATGCGATGCATACGTGAATCATGCTGTACAAGTCCAAATACAGTTGGCCCACTGCCGCTCATGAGCACAGCATCGGCGCCAAAACGCTTTATTTGTTCTTTAATGAGAGCTACTTCCGGATGCATTTTCAGCGTTACTGCTTCCAATACATTTCCTACAAGGCTACACATTTGATCATAATTTCCTGATTGTATGGCGTGAACCATCTCATCTACTTTAGGATGATCCATCTCTTCAATTTTTAAGTTTCGATATACATCTGCTGTAGAAACACCTATTTCAGGCTTAGCCAAAATCACCCAGCAGCTTGGAGGTGCCTCAATATGCTCTACAATCTCTCCGCGCCCTGTAGCAAGAGCTGTCCCTCCGTACACGCAAAAAGATACGTCAGAGCCAATCTCAGCCCCTATTTCTGCAAGTGTGTCTAATGATAACCCTAATTCCCATAACGTATTTAAACCGCGTAATGTAGCAGCCGCGTCACTGCTGCCTCCAGCTAATCCAGCAGCTACTGGAATATGTTTATCAATTAATATATTTACACCTTTTGAAATGTTATAACGTCGCTTCAAAATCTGCGCTGCCTGATAAGCGAGATTTCGCTGGTCATCTGGAACAAAGCGATTATGAGAATAGATAACAATTCGTCCATCTTCACGGTCAGAAAGTTCAATTCTGTCCGCTAAATCAATTGTTGTCATAATCATCTTAACTTCATGGTAACCATCTGGACGTTTATGTAACACATCAAGTGACAAATTTATTTTAGCCGGTGCTTTCACCATTAATTTCAACTTACTTCACCTACTTCATCTTATCGAGTTTAACGCTATTTTATCATAAAATGAACAAGATATAGCTGTTCATTTAAACATCTTTGTTTAATCCTCTGTTTTATCTTTCATTTTGGGACAAAAAAACCGAAGCGGTTATACACTTCGGTTTTCCTCATTTCACTTTAAATAGTCGTATAAGCATTGATTTTCACTATGCTATTGCTTTAGCTGCTGCTGTGCAAGCTCTACAGCTCGCTTCACCATATTGCCTGCGTCTTTTGCCCGAATAGCGCCCCAGCCTTCTGCTTGTACAGTATCGTAAAAACCAAGTTCTTTAGCCAGTTCTTCTTTCAGCTTCGATGACATAATCCCTCTACGCCTTGACATTGCACATGGCTCCTTTACGTATAAAATGAAATTTCAACCTGAATCTCCTCGCTCTTTTACATAAGAAACGCGAGGACGATATGTATAGTATGTATAAAAAATAATGCATATATAATTTGAAAAAAAGACCAATAAAAAAGCAGTAAACCAATGTCCACTGCTCATCACCACTTGCTATATTGCCTATGTCATTCTTAGAAAAATTTTAGTTGCACTGTTTCCGTTAACACATCTGCGTAACTATACGAAACGCGCTCCAAAGAGTTTTCCTCTTGATCTAATTCAACGATAAAAACAGATGGGTACGTTTCTGTTAATACACCTGAACGTTCTACTGTTTTTCTACGACCACCGTTTGCTTTTAAAGTTAATCGTTGGCCTAGGTGCAAATCCAGCGCTTGCTTAATATCAGACAAAGTTTTCGCCATATTGGTCCACCTCACTATGTATAGTGTAACACATGTTAGAAAAATAGTCAAAAACATAAAATTATAACAATCTATCTCTAATTGTGTCAATAAATAATTTTCAACATGAATCTACATTTCGCTGTTAGTATGCTCGTTTTTCAACGAAATATGTATATCTTTAGCAAATATTGAAAATGATTTTGTATAATTAAGCGTATACTTTGGCTTCATACGAAAAAACAACTGGTTGCACATCATGCGTGTACATGCTGTAACCAGTTGTTTTTATTTCTACTCATCGCTTTCATAAGGCATGCCCGTGCGAAGCAGCCCTTTTGTTTCTACTCCTCCTAAACCTTTAGCACCCGTTAATGTATTACGTAAGACGTCCCATACATTAATACGATCCGTGAAAGGAGTAAAACTTAGTTTTGCTACTACATACACAGGGTCAAGAGCATGAATATTTACACGTGAAGGTGAACTAGCAAAGTTTGCTCCAGCTTGAATCAATAATTCAAAATGCGATTGACAGGCACCTGCAAAAATCACCAGCTGATCTAAATTACCAACTCTTTTTCTTGCTTCTTGGACTGTTTGAATATAGTGCTTGGAATGTCTATAAGCAAGGAGATCATCTTTATTTCCTTTTCCTTTGGAATAGGCATCATGGCCTGTCAGCACCAGAATATCGGGTCTTACATCCTCAATTAGCTTTCCAACTTTCTCCGGCATTTCTGACTCGACGCAATGAACACCATAAACAGGAACACCAATTTTTTCGTAAACCAACAAACATTTACGTAAATAATTAGGGTCTCCGTCTACGTGCAGGACCTTTCCTGGAATTTGAAATAAGCGATGTGAATGGCTGTATCCATTTGTCATGCTATATTCAGTTTTCTCTCGAACGAGCCGATAATCCTGTTGAATAAGCTCCAAAGATCTTTCTAAAAGTTCTTCTTCTTGTTTTTTTCTTTGATCCTGTTCTTTAGCATCCACAACCTCTAGATCTGTACAAGGAGCGTCGGCGATCAACCGAACGTCTTCCCCTATTAAAGTCGCATATTTCCCCGCTTCGCTGTCATTAATAGCTATAACACGAAAAAGCAAATCTCTTTGATAAGAAGGTCGTGTAACTATATCACCAATTTTGATGTTCATATGCTTCACTCCGTCTTTGCTACTTCAAAAATAAATTCTCTTCATAGCCTATGACTTCATGATAAAAATGTGATGATTTAGCGAAATGATTTTAAAAGTTGATCACTTAGCTTTCCAAATTCTTGAATAGATAAAGTTTCGCCTCTTCGTTTCGGATCAATTTCAGCAGTTGAAAGTGCTTGCTCAATGTCCGCTTTTTTCTGCTTACCATTTGGCAAGTTGTTCACTAGATTGTTTAAAATTGTTTTTCGACGCTGTCCAAAACTTGCTCGTACAACTTGGAAGAAGAATGCTTCATCTTGTACTTCTACCGCGGGCTTTGGTCTTCTCAACAATCGAATAACAGCTGAATCTACATTAGGCTGCGGATTAAACACTGTTTTAGGCACGATCATAACCGTCTCAGCCTCTGTATAGTATTGAATCGCAATAGAAAGTGAACCGTACTCTTTTGTTCCCGGTTTAGCTGCTATACGGTCGGCAACTTCTTTTTGAAGCATAACGACGATTCCACGTACCGGAATTTGCTCTTCTAATAATTTCATCAAAATGGGTGTCGTCACGTAATACGGTAAATTCGCAACGACCATTAAATCTTCTATGTTTTCAAATTCTTGTTCGAGCGTCCCTTTTAAATCCGCTTTTAACACATCTTGATGAATAACTTTTGCATTTGAGTAAGGAGAAAGAGTATCAGCTAAAATCGGAAGCAAACGCTGATCGATTTCAAATGCCAGCACTTTTTTTGCGCGCTTTGCTAGCTGTTCAGTTAAGGCACCGATACCAGGTCCAATTTCAATAGCTCCCGTTTCTTCTGTTATTTCCGCATGATCAACAATACGATGTAAAATGTTCGTATCAATTAAAAAATTTTGTCCCAAACTCTTTTTAAATGTAAAACCGTATTTCTTTAAAATTTCCTTGGTTCGATTAGGCGTTGCAATATCTTTTAACACGATCCCTTTTCCTCCTTATTTATCTGCTCAACAGCTCTGATAAAGTCCTCTTTTGAAATTTGGAACATCTGTAATCGTTTATGGAGCTGCTTTCCGTTGGCATAACCAATTTTTAATAACTTCCCTATTCTTTCACGTCGAGACTTGGCTTTACTATCTCCTATCAAACGAGCTACGATTAAATCCTCTTGAGAAATCTCCATAGCTGCCCCCATCCACTCTTGCTTCACATCTTCTAGTGCTTTTTGAATAGATGCAATAGAAGCATGTTCAACTCCAATACCTTTGCCATTTTTAGGGCGAGCCTCTTCTTTATCTAAGAATGCATGTTTACATCCGGGAACACGTTCTGAAACAATATTTCGAATTCGCTGTCCTGGATAATCTGGATCTGTAAAAATAATCACGCCTCTTGTTTTTTGAGCTAATTTTACTTTCTCAATGGTTTCTTCATTTACAGCTGATCCATTTGTCTCGATGGTATCCGCATCCACTGCACGTTTAATCGCTACAGTGTCATCTCGGCCTTCTACTACAATAATTTCTTTAATCTTCATTGCTTCCTCCAAAACATTCAGTTTTGTTCATTTGCTTTTCAGTAAAAATGAAATGCTCGTTACGCACATCATTTTTCTTCTATGAAATCAACGTTTTATCTTATTATCAACTAAATTAAAAAACATCTACCTGTTATTTTAACTGAAAAAGGCAGAGGATAACATTCTCCTCTGCGCCTATCTTTACTTTAACACGAAAATGATTGTTATATGAGAAAAAGTTTTAATCATTAATGCCAAATAGCTTTTTGGCGTTAGCTGTTGTAATAGCAGCTAATTCTTCATACGTTATACCTTTTAACTCTGCAATTTGCTCTGCTACGTATGAAACATAACCAGGTTCATTGCGCTTGCCGCGGAATGGATGAGGAGTTAGATAAGGACAGTCTGTTTCAATTAATAGTTTATCTAAAGGAAGCTCTGTAGCAACTTCTTTTGGCTTTTTCGCATTTTTAAAAGTAACAGGTCCGCCAAAAGAAATATACATATTCATATCCATACACTGCTTCGCTACTTCAATACTGCCCGTGAAGCAATGCATAATCCCGCCTACTTCTTCTACGTGCTCTTCTTTTAAAATGGTTACCACGTCTTCCGTTGCATCACGATTATGAATAATGATAGGTAAATTCACTTTGCGAGCTAAGCGAATTTGACGGCGAAATACGTCTTTTTGAACTTCTTTAGGTGATTTATCCCAATGGTAGTCTAATCCCATTTCTCCTAAAGCAACAACTTTCGGATGCTGAGCTAACTCTTCAATCCAAGCTAAGTGCTCATCCGTCATATCAACTGCATCTACTGGATGCCATCCTACACTAGCATAGATAAAGTCATACGTTTCAGCTATTTGAATAGCCTTTTTGATGGTAGGTTCATCGAATCCAACAACTACCATGTTTTGAACACCTTTTTCTAACGCACGATTAATTACTTCTTGCAAATCATCTTCATACTGTTCTGCGTTTAAATGAACATGTGTATCAAATAACATCTAATCGATCCTTTCCATGAATAAAAGGGGGTCCTCGCATGTTACACGTGAAACACCCCTTTTACCTATACTTATTTTATCTTCGTGCCGTTTGCTAAGTTTTGATCTACGCTTGCTAGTGAAAGACCATTCTCATCTTCCCCCGCTAAAATCATTCCTTGTGATAGTTCACCGCGCAGTTTCACAGGTTTTAAGTTGGTTACACAAATTACTTTTCGACCTACTAATTCTTCAGGCTTATAAAACTTGGCAATACCTGATACAACCTGGCGTTTTTCATAGCCAAGATCAAGCTGCAGCTTTAATAGTTTATCTGCCTTTTTAACTGGTTCTACTTGCGTAACTTGCGCTACACGAAGCTCTACTTTCATGAAATCATCAATCATAATCTCTTCAGAAGGCTCTTCCTTCACAACAGGTTTTTCTTCCTTTGGAGCACTCCCTTGCATCTGCTCTTTAATAAACGCTACCTCTTCTTCTCGATCTAGACGAGGGAACATTGGCTCACCTTTTTCTACTTTTGTGCCTTCTTTAAGCATATTAAAACGCGTCGTGCTTTCCCACGTTTTTAATACATCTTCTTTTACACCAATCTGAGCAAAAATTTTCTCAGGTGTACGTGTTAAGAATGGCTGCAGTAATACCGCAATGTGACGAATTGATTCAGCCAGATGTGTCATAACAGAAGCAAGTTCTGCACGCTTATTCTCATCTTTTGCTAACGCCCAAGGCTGCGTTTCATCAATGTATTTATTCGTGCGGCTTACATATTGCCAGATAGAAGCAAGAGCCACTGAAAACTCCATATCTTCCATCGCTTCTTCATATTTATTCACTGTATCTTTTTGAGCTTGGACGATAAGTGCATCAAACTCTGTTACATTGCCTTCATAAGTCGGAATAACACCATCAAAATACTTATTAATCATCGCCACTGTACGATTAACTAGGTTGCCAAGATCATTTGCTAAGTCAAAGTTAATACGTTCAACAAACGCTTCTGGTGTGAATACACCGTCTGAACCGAATGGAACTTCACGAAGTAAGTAGTAACGAAGGGCATCTAATCCATAGCGGTCAATCAATGTCACTGGGTCTACTACATTCCCTTTTGACTTCGACATTTTTCCATCTTTCATTAATAACCAGCCGTGAGCAAATACTTTCTTAGGAAGTGGCAAATCAAGTGCCATCAACATGATTGGCCAATAAATAGTATGGAAACGTACGATTTCTTTTCCTACTAAATGTACGTTAGCCGGCCAATATTTTCGATAGTTTTCATCGTTCTCTGTATCATACCCAAGAGAGGTGATATAGTTAGAAAGCGCATCAATCCATACGTAAATAACGTGTTTTGGGTTACCTGGAACTTTTACCCCCCAATCAAACGTCGTGCGAGAAACAGCTAAGTCTTCAAGGCCAGGCTTAATAAAATTATTGATCATTTCGTTTTTACGGGACTCTGGTTGAATAAATGAAGGGTTTTCTTCATAAAAAGCTAGTAAACGATCTACGTATTTCCCCATTTTAAAGAAATAGGACTCTTCTCGAACGAGCTCTACAGGGTGTCCGCTATCCGGGCTTTTTCCGCCTACAACTTTTCCATTTTCAACGATTGGATCTACTAGCTGATGCTCTGTATAGTACGTCTCATCGGGAACTGAATACCAGCCTTCATATTCATCAAGATAAATATCACCTTGTTCTAAAAGGCGTGCGAAAATCTTTTCCACGATTTCTTTATGTCTTGGTTCCGTTGTACGGATAAAATCATCATACGAAATATCCATCTTATCCCACAGCTCTTTGATTCCAGATACAATATCATCTACGTATTGCTGAGGTGTCACGTTTTTCTCTTCTGCTTTTCGCTGAATTTTTTGACCATGTTCATCTGTACCTGTTAAATAACGTACATCAAACCCTCTCAAACGTTTATAACGAGCCATTGCATCTCCCGCTACCGTCGTGTATGCATGCCCTATATGTAATTTACCACTCGGATAATAAATCGGCGTAGTAATATAAAATGTATTATTTCCATCTGCCATGTTCATAACCTCCAACATTCCATTTCAACATTTTGATTTATATGTATGTAATCATATAAACCCTGTCTTCTTATTCTACTATCTATCATACTATTTTACATGATAATTTCAAAACATTCTCTTCCTATATACACGGGAATATGACTGATTCACTTCATTTTTAAATAATCGTTATTTTTCCAAAAAATAATCCTGTTAATTGTATCAGCTTCGCCCTATTTTTATATAAAATATACCCTCATTCAAAAAGTCACTTTGATGAAAACGACAAATAGGTCTAATTTTGTCGTTTTATGTCGAATTATATTTACCCTATCTTCAAAATAGTTAATATCAAGCTATTTAGACGATTAATCTTTTTTCCAATGAAACCCCTTGTCATTCCTTGACTGACGGTCACAATTAGCTTGTAAACAAGTCGAGAAAAAAATTTTTTACCAGCTACATTTTTTTACATATAAAATGATTGACTAGTTTTGGAAACGCTGGTATTATGAAAGTACGTTGAAATTGTCGAATAATGACGAAAGTAATAACATAGAAAAATGATTACTGAGAGGAGAACGATTAACATGAAATCTACAGGTATTGTTCGTAAAGTTGATGAATTAGGACGCGTAGTAATTCCAATTGAATTACGTCGTACATTAGGAATTGCAGAGAAAGATGCTCTAGAAATCTATGTAGATGAAGAGCGCATCATCTTAAAAAAATACAAACCAAACATGACTTGCCAAGTAACAGGTGAAGTATCTGATGATAACATTCAACTTGCTAGCGGCAAATTAATTCTAAGCCGTGAAGGTGCAGAACAAATCATGAAAGAACTTCAAGATTCTTTACAAGCTTCTAAATAAAACGAAAAGCTGTCTATGATAGACAGCTTTTTTTAATGTACGTGATATTCACTATAAATGTCTCGCTTTGACACATCTCGGTCTTTTGCCACTTGCTTAATAGCTTCTTTGTTTGAAAGTCCTTCTTCTACATAGTGATCAACATGCTCGATAATGGTGAGCTGTTCCCACCATAGATTACTTTCATCTGGCGCTTCTTCATTTGTCCCTTCAAGAATTAAGCAGAATTCGCCTCTAATATCTGTGGCATTTGTCCATTCAATTGCTTCTAATACGCTTCCTCTTAAAAATTCTTCATAGCGTTTTGTTAACTCTCTACATAACACAATAGATCGGTTCCCTAAAATTTCTTCTATACTCTTTAGTGTTTCTTTTAATCGATGAGGGGCTTCATAAAATATCATGCTTTCCTTAATATACTGAAGCTCTTGAAGCTGTTCTTTACGCTGTTTTTTATTTCTGTTTAAAAATCCATAAAAATAAAACTGCCCTGTAGGTAGTCCCGAAGCAATTAAAGCTGTTAATGCTGCGTTAGGCCCCGGCAGCGGAACAACCGTATACCCTTTTTTAACGGCAGCTACCACTAACTCATAACCGGGATCTGAAATACAAGGCATGCCCGCGTCGCTTACTAAAGCAATATTTTTTTCACCGTCTAAGTCGCTTAACAGCTGTTCACTTTTTGTATGTTTATTATGTTCATGATAACTTGTAATAGGCGTATCGATCTCAAAGTGGTTACATAGTTTTTTCGTTTGTCTCGTATCTTCTGCGGCAATATAATCAACTTCTTTTAAAATTCGAATCGCACGAAATGTCATATCCTCTAAGTTTCCAATAGGAGTGGGAACTAAATATAAAACGCCTCGTTCATTTGATACATCATAACTTTTTTGTGATTTCATTCTGCTTTTCTTGCTCCCTTCGAATGTAAGCCTGTTTTTGCACTCTGCTTAACTGTTTGAACCAATATTCTTTTTGCATAGCTTCTGTTTTAGAAGTAAACACCTCATGCCAAATTAATGAAACAGGCCTTCTTGCTCTCGTATATTTTGCCCCTTTTCCTTCATTATGGACAGAAATACGTTTTTGCAAATTATTCGTGTAACCAGCGTAATACGTACAGTCCTTGCATTCAACTACATAAAAATAATGATTATTTTGTTCCATATAAAATCCTTTTTAATTCGTCCGTGTATTCATCATTATCTTGGTAGACCACAAGCGGAGGAAGAATCTTTAAATCTGGACTTCCATCCTTCGTACCTTCAATTAAAAGTGTATTTGCTTCTTTCCCATCTTTAGGATAGACAAACTGAAGTCTCTTTGGCTCTAAACGGTACTGCCTCATTAACGTAACGATATCTAATAGTCTTCCTGGACGGTGAACTAATGCCACTTTTCCGCCTTGCTTCACTAGTTGACTGCTGGCTCTAATCACATCTTCCAACGAACAATGAATTTCGTGGCGAGCGATTGCAAAGTGTTCGTTTTCATTTATCTCTTCTTTATTGGATGTGGTGAAATAAGGAGGATTACATGTTACAACATCATATTTTCCATAACCCAGTTCTTGAGGCGCATTTTTTAAATCGCCATGTATCATTTTAATCTGTCCGTCCAGCTGATTATACGCAATACTTCTTTGCGCCATACTGTGTAGCCGCTCTTGAATTTCTACACCAATGATTTTTCCCTTTGTTCGTTTAGATAAAAACAGTGGGATTACACCGTTTCCTGAACATAAATCAACCAAGTTACCTTTACGAATTGGGACATAAGCAAAGTGAGATAAAAGCACAGCATCCAATGAAAAGGAAAAGACAGACGGACTTTGAATAATGCGCATCTCCTCATCGGCTAATAGATAATCTAAACGTTCATCTCCATATAACTCAACCATAGTCGTTCTTCTCCTTGTACATCTATTATTTATATCTTTTACTCATAAAAAGAACCTCTCCAAAAGGGAGAGGTGTTGTTACTTTTTATTTAAAAATGACAAGCAAAACAAACAGTCTCCATCTTTACGCACACTTCCATAATGAATGTTACAAATATGAAAACCCTCTTGGTAAAGGCGAGCCAAATTGTCATATCCTTCTCCGATATCAATTTGTTTTTGCTCTTTTGTTTGAGCGCTTGCTTTTGAATGTCTATTTTTCAGCTTCGTTTCGAAGTTTGTCTGGTCAAGGCGACGGCGCAAATGATCATTTTCTATTTGCAGGTGATGATTTTCTTCAATTAGCTCAGCAAGATGCTCTTTCAACTCACCTAACTGCTTATATAAATGACCAATTTGTTCCTCCATGTTTGTCACCGAATCAAAAATCTCTTTTTTATCCACCTTTGCCCACCTCGTTAATCTGTGGCTTGAAACGAAACAGCACCTTCATTATTGATCTCATCCAGAGTATACTCTAAAATTTGTTCGTGATCTGACAGTTCCACTTGAATAATTCTTTCCAAAATATTCAACCCCACTACACGTCCTGAACCATCTGAAGTTTTAATTGTTGAGCCTATATCAGGAAGCTGTTCTTTTGCCGTTTCATACTCATCATTTTCATATTTTAAACAACACATTAAACGTCCGCATAAACCAGAAATTTTCGTTGGATTAAGCGATAGGTTTTGGTCTTTGGCCATTTTAATAGAAACCGGCTCAAAATCACCTAAAAACGTTGAGCAACATAGCATACGTCCACAAGGACCTATCCCGCCCAACAGCTTTGCCTCGTCTCGTACACCGATTTGACGAAGCTCAATTCGCGTACGGAAAATAGCAGCTAAATCTTTAACTAACTCTCTAAAATCAATACGGCCGTCTGCTGTAAAATAAAAAATGACTTTATTACGATCAAACGTATATTCTACATCTACTAACTTCATATCTAAATCGTGTGATTGAATTTTTTGCACGCATACGTCATACGCTTCTCTAGCAGCTTGTTTATTTTCATCCACAATCAGCCTGTCTTTTTGTTCGGCAATGCGGATTACTTTTTTTAAAGGAAGTACGACATCATGTTCACTTACTTGCTTTTTATTAATAACCACTCTGCCAAATTCAACACCACGAACTGTTTCTACAATAACAAACTCACCATCTGGAATTGTAAGTTCTCCAGGGTCAAAATAATATATTTTTCCCGCTTTTTTAAAGCGAACGCCTACTACATCATACAAGCTTTTATCCCTCCTGCAAATCCAACACCAGCTGTTCCATTAATAACTGTAGATTCATATTTGAATTTAATTTATTTTTGGCCTTCAAGATAACCTCTAAGCGATAAATCGCTTTTTCCTGCGTTGTCTGAAGAGCTTGCTGTTTTAATTCTTCTATTTTATGACGATAGACGATTTTAGACTCTTGTCCAACTTGCAGCGTCAACAAATCACGATAAAGAAGCATCAATAAAGTTAAACCAATATGAGCTTGTTCTTTTTCTTTAAAATGTGTTACCCACTTTTCATGAATAAAAAGAAGAGCTTGTTGAGGTCTCGTTGTTAACACTTCATATAATTGTATCACTAACTTTATTGCAAGTCCAAACCATTCATCTTTACTTAATTCAATTGCTTCATCAATGCTGTTTGTTAAATTAGACAAGATGGACGCATCTACTGCCGAAAGGCCATTTTCTACTAGTTTTTCAGCTAACTGTTCTGGTGTAAGAGATCGAAATGATATTACTTGGCAACGTGAGATAATCGTATCTAATAAGCGCTGTATATTTTCTGTTAATAAAATTGCATAAGTTCCGTTGCCAGGCTCTTCTAAAAATTTCAGTAAACTATTTGCTGCGCTTACTGTCATTTTATCAACATGATTCACAATATATAACTTTTTATTAGATTCAACACCAGTTTTTGTGAATTCTGATTGCAAGAATTGAATTTGCTCTTTTTTAATCGATAGACCAGCTGGCTCAATCAAGTGAATATCTGGATGATTACCTGAATCAATTCGCCGGCAGTTACTGCACTCATGACATGGCCTATGATTAACTGGATTTTGGCAAAACAGCGCTTTAGCAAACAAAAAACTAATTTGTTTTTTACCTGTTCCTTTGCTTCCTTCAAATAAATAAGCATGAGCAACTCGCTCTTTAAGTAAGCTGTTTTGCAAAATCTTTAATACGTTCGGCTGAAGAGCTTCAAGCTGTTCCCATGTATTTCCCATTCAATCATCACTTTCTATTTAAAATCTTCTCTCTCAAAATTGATGAAATTGATCTACTGGTAGTACGAATACTGTAGCTCCGCCCACTTCAACTTCAACAGGATACGGAATGTATGAATCTGCATTACCGCCCATCGGTGCCACAGGAGAAATCATCTGTCTGCGGTTTTCACATTGGCCCTTAATAATATCAAGTACTTCATCTACTTTATGATCATCTGTACCAATCATAATTGTTGTATTCCCTGATTTTAAAAATCCGCCCGTACTTGATAATTTGGTTGAACGAAACCCTCTTTCTACAAGTGCATTTAAAAGCTTTGAGCTATCTGAATCTTGAATAACGGCCATTACTAATTTCATGAATAACACCTCATTTTACTTTTTTGTTAAGAATAGTATAGCAAGAATAACGATCATCTGTATTTATTTTAAAATCAATTTTATTTGTTTATAAGCTTCTTCACAGACTTTTTCAACGGATTGATTTGCATCAATTCGTCGAATACGCTCTGGAAATTCACTCAAAAGAGATAAATATCCATCTCGTACTTTGTAATGAAAGTCTAAGGATTCTAAATCTAATCGATTAATCTCATCTTTTCGACCATTATTAATTCTTTCTAACCCTACCTCAGGCTCAATATCAAAATATAAAGTGGCCTGTGGCATCGTTTGCTCAATAGCAAATTGATTGATAGCAAAAATATCTTCTACGCCTATACCCCGCGCATTTCCTTGATAAGCAAGTGAGCTATCAATAAAACGGTCACATAATACTATATTCCCTTTATTTAGCTCAGGAATCACTTTTTCCACAAGATGTTGTCTTCTAGCCGCAGCGTAAAGAAGTGCTTCGGTTCTGGCATCCATTTCCGTGTTAGATGGATTTAAGATGATTTCACGAATTTGTTCAGCAATTCGTATGCCTCCAGGCTCTCTTGTTAATACAATGGTATAGCCCTCTTGTATTAATTTTTGTTGAACCATATGGATGATGGTCGTCTTACCAGCACCCTCTGGCCCTTCGAATGTAATAAACGTTCCTGACATGTATAAATTCCTTTCTCTATTTAAATACTTCTATCTTTCCTTTTTCCATACAAGAGCCGCCTTGAATATGACCGTTTAACCTTTGAATATGCAAAATATAGTCAATATGATTGCTCGTAATCGTTTCTCCCTCCATTAAAATAGGAATTCCAGGAGGATATGGAATAACAGATTGTGCGCTTACACACCCAATCGCTTCTTCAAACGAACACATATGCTTTGATCTTAGTTTTCTTTCTTCCATAGACAGGAGAACGGTTGCTCTTGAAAAACGAAATGGTTTGATTAGTGGTTTTTCATATGACTTACGCTGTATATTCTCTACTGCTTGTCTAACCCGCTTAATTGTATCATTAAAATCCCAACTGCTGCTTAACGGTAGAACAAACAATACATAGTTAACGTCAGCTAGTTCTGTATAAATATTTTGCTTTTCCAGTTCCTTTTGCAAATGATATCCTGTTGCCGCCGAACAAGTCAACGTCATTTTCAAAAGGTCGGTAGCAGTTTGATCTGTTTCCACATCGATAGTTGAAAGTGTATCAATCTCATTAATTTTTTCAGCAAACGAATGAATATTGTCAGTCATTCTATCGATATCATGCTGTGTAAACTGCTGAAGATAATACCGTGCCAAATCGAGAGAAGCCATAATAGGGTATGAAGGACTGCTTGACTGCAGTACTTGTAGATAATGCCGCACGGCTTGCTTATTTACTAATGTTCCTTGCATATGTAAATAAGAACCCATTGTCATAGCTGGCAGCGTTTTATGTGCTGACTGAACGACAAGGTCGGCTCCATACGTAACAGCTGAAGAAGGAAAAGGATTGCCTAAAATAAAATGGGCTCCATGAGCTTCATCAATAATTATAGGAATATTGTAGCCATGAATAAAGTCAATGATCTCCTTTAAATCTCGCGCCACCCCGTAGTAAGTAGGATTTGTTAACACAAATGCTTTTATATCCTCAGAATGCTCTAAAGCCGCCTTAATTGTTTTAATGGATACACCTGTACTAAGATGTGTTTTTGAATCTATTTCAGGAGCTAAAAAAATAGGTGATGCCTTTGATAAAGCAATAGCATTAAAAATAGATTTATGAGAATCTCTTTGGACAGCAATTTTATCTCCTTCTTGACAAAGAGATAAAATTGCTGCGAGATTGCCTACAGTAGAACCATTAACTAAAAAAAAGCTTTCATCTACTCCATACAACTTTGCCGTTAACTCTTGTGCTTCTTTAATAACAGATTCTGCTTCATGTAAATCATCTAATCCGCTAATTTCTGTTAGATCGTATTGCAAAAAGTCTGCGTAAGAAGACTGAATATGTGAAGGTAGAATTTGACCATTTTTATGGCCGGGCACGTGATAAGAGAGTGACCTCTTTTCGCTGTGCCTTACTAAACAGTTATATAAAGGTAAATATGTATCCATACATCCATTCCTTACTTTTTGTAAATATAACATTGCTAACTTGATAAAAGAATATAATATGTAAGTATTTTTCCTATCAAAATTCATTTTTCTTTCATTATAACAAACTTAGATGATTTTTTTGAACCATATAAAGAAGCCCTTATAAAAAAGGGCTTTTAGTAAGAAAACGCTCCTGATATTCTCTTTAATTGATCTACTAACAATTGATAACGAAAATGAGATGAATCCACCTCTACAATCTCTACCTCGCAGTGTTGGCATATAAAGCTGGAAAACACCTCAATACCCTTTGTATGCTGTTCATGACAAACGGAACATGTTTTAATTTGTTTTTCCATTACTCTCCACCTCCACTAAATAAGTATCGACAAGATGCAACTTCTTTATGCAGTTCATTTAACCCATTTTATGTAGATAGCTTATACTCTGTGAATAATAAAAAAAGGACTAGCTAAAATAGCTAGTCCTTTTTCAGGTGCCTGGCAACGTCCTACTCTCACAGGGACAAAGTCCCAACTACCATTGGCGCTAAAGAGCTTA
>Ga0102593_1000664_pt1 | contig 50133 bp, 50 predicted proteins | sample AraplaCol_mMS_r2_2_FD_76862 | JGI IMG/M metagenome (GOLD analysis project Ga0102593, IMG submission 76862) | Arabidopsis root microbial communities from North Carolina, USA - plate scrape MF_Col_mMS_r2 (SPADES assembly) (version 2) | ecosystem: Host-associated > Plants > Roots > Endosphere... | reverse complement strand
ATGTCGGCCAGGGGACGGCTGAAGTACTCCACGTTCATCAGGCCGATGCCGAGCAGCGCGAGGCCGCGCAGCACATCGAGCGAAACCAGGCGGTCGCCCGCGGCGACCGGCGTCATCGCCTGCGTGCCCGGCACTGGCATGGTCAACATCCCGCCGCTTCCCGCATCCGCCACCTCCGTTTGCAGGAGAGCGATTAGAGCATGGGGTGCATCAACGAACCTGCGCGATGCGGGAACTGCGTGTTCGGAAACGGGCGCGTCGTCGCATCGGAATCTGCCGCGTCGGCGCCTGGCTTTTGCCTGACCGCCAAAAACAGAACGGCCCGCTTGCGCGGGCCGTCGGTATCGCTGGAACCCGGACGGGTCCGGACGATCAGTGGTGGTGACCACCGTCGCCGTGCACGTGGCCGTGCTCGATTTCTTCCGCCGAGGCTTCACGCACTTCGACGATCTCGATGGCGAAGTGCAGATCCTTGCCGGCCATCGGGTGGTTGAGGTCGACGTCGACCACGCTCATGCCGACCTTCTGGATCGTCACGGCGCGCGGACCGAAATTGGTCGGCAGCACGGCCTGCATGCCGGGCTCCAGGCGCGCGCCCTTGAAGTGCTTCTTCGGCACGCGCTGGGTCAGGCCCTCGCGGCGCTCGCCGTAGGCTTCGGCGGCGGTCACGTCGACTTCGAACTTCTCGCCGGCCTCGCGGCCTTCCATCGCCTTTTCCAGACCCGGGATGATGTTGCCGTGGCCGATCAGGATCGCCAGCGGCTCGCGGCCCTCGGAGGTTTCCAGCGGCTCCTGGCCGGTTTCGGACACGGTGTAATGGAAACGGACGACGCGGTCTTTCTCGATCTTCATTGGACTGGAACTCGGCTGGTGGCCGCGACGGCGGCGGCCCGGGTGCGGCGGCAGGCTTGCCGTCGACGACATGAACGGCCAAAGTACCGGCCGTGACGAAAGCTCGGCATTATCCCGGCAAGCTCTTTCCCGCGCCAGCGCGCGGCGTCCGCCTCTTTCTTCTAGGCATCCTCGTGGCTGCGCTCGCCGGTTGCGGCGGCGGTCGCGAGACCGTGCGACGCCCGCCACCGCCCCAGCAACGCGTCTGGCCGGTGGTCGAGCCGGCCGATCCGGTCGCGGCGAACGCGGTGCTGATGCGGGCGATCAGTCTGGTCGGCACGCCCTATCGTTACGGCGGCAACACGCCGGAGGGCGGATTCGACTGCAGTGGGCTGGTTAACTATGTGTACCGCGACATGCTCTCACTGAGCCTGCCGCGAACCTCCCGCGACCTGGCGGCCTACCAGGGCCCGAAGATCGTCCCCGACCGCCTCGCGGCGGGCGACCTGGTGTTCTTCGGCCAGGGCGGAAACGTAAGCCACGTAGGCATTTACGTGGGCGAAGGCCGCTTCGTCCACGCCCCGAGCACCGGCGGAACCGTCCGCCTGGACCATCTGGACGGCAGCTACTGGCGGGACCACTACACCGGGGCGAAGCGGGTTCTGCGGTGAAGCTGAAGTGAAGCGTTTGGCACGTTTTGTGACACGGCGCGAGTTCACTTAACGATTCTTTAACGAAATCCGAACGACATTCGTCTTTCACGCAGGCATCATCCCCGGCGACTGTTTTGTTGTGAACCCTGCGTGATGCCCCATTCGACCCCAGGCAGCCTTGCCGCCCCGACCTTCCGACACCGGATCAAAGCCCGGTTCGCGATCGCCGCCGCGATGGCCCTGATGGCCGTTCCGTGCTTCGCCCAGCAGATGCCCTCCTCGTCCCTCGCCGGCGATTCCGCCGACGCCCTGGCCCCCGTTGCGCACAATTCGCTGCCGGAGGCGATGAGCCTGTCCGACCGCGCGCTGCTGCTGGCCACGGACATGAACCGCTATCTCGTCCCGGCCGGCGCTACTGGCGAGCCGATGACGCAGCTGCCGGCCGAGGAGCAGGGCAAGATCAAGACCGTCCTGCAGCGCGCCATGGCGCTGCTGGGCACGCCGTACCGCTGGGGCGGCACCGACCCGAACAAGGGCTTCGACTGCTCGGGCCTGGTCGGCTACGTGTTCCGTAACGCCCTGGGCATCGAACTGCCGCGCGTCTCGCGCGAGATGGCCCAGACCGGTCAGCTCATCAACGACCGCGCCAAGCTCAACGCCGGCGACCTGGTGTTCTTCGGCCGCCGCGGCCGCGTCGACCACGTCGGCATCTACGTCGGCGAAGGCCGCTTCGTCCACGCGCCCAGCCGCGGCAAGGACGTGCAGGTGTCCGACCTCGACGGCGGCTACTGGTCCCAGAAGTTCATCGAAGCGCGCCGCGTCGACGGGATCTGAAACAGCGAGATCTGAAACAGCGAGATCTGATTCCGCATCGCGTTCGCAGAAAGGCCGCCCCTGGGGCGGCCTTTCTGTCTGGGTCGCGGGTACCGCGATCCGTGTTCCCGGGTGCGCTTCGCTTACCCGGGCTACAACCGCTCCGGGGTCAGGCGGTGTCGTTCACGGCGCTCAGGCGCTCGACGGTCTGCTCGATGCCCTTGCTCAGCTCCATCACCTTGAGCGCGTACTCGCCCAGGCGCTTGTCGTCGTCGTTCACCGGCGTCCAGGGCGGGACCGGGGTCGGTTTGCCTTCCACGGCGTCCAGGGCGACGAAGACGATGATGCAGTGCGTGCACAGGCGCTCCTGCTCCGGGCCCTCCATCGGGTCGCGCGCCTTCACGTCGACGGCGAAGTGCATGCTCGTGGTGCCGGTGTGGACCAGCTTCGTGTGGACCGTCACCAGGTCCGAGATGCGGATCGGCGCGACGAAGCGGATGCCGCCCACCGCGACCGTCACGCTGTAGGTGCCGCTCCAGCCGACCGCCGCCGCGTAGCCGGCCTGGTCGATCCACTTCATCACCATGCCGCCGTGGACCTTGCCGCCGTAGTTCACGTCGGTCGGTTCGGCGAGGAACCGCAGGTTGAGTTCGCGTTGACGTCCGCTCATGCCGTCGCTCCTTTCCGATCGTCCGTTGGATTCAAAACGCCCAGGTGCCGCACCACCGCCGCGCCAACACCGTGCACGCCCGTGCGCAGGCGGTCGTCGTTGAGCACGCCGTAGTCGGTCAGCTTGTCGGCCGCCTGCCCCACCGCGACCTGCTGCGGCACGACCAGCAGCCCGAGCTTGGCGAGGGCGTCGCGCAGCACCAGCAGCGAACGCAGGCCGCCCAGCGGGCCGGGCGAGGCGGACACGATGCCCGCCACCTTGTCCTGGAACAGCGCCACGCCGGAGCGACCGGATTCCATCGGCCGCGAGATCCAGTCCAGCGTGTTCTTCACCAGCGCCGGCATCGAACCGTTGTACTCGGGAGTGCTGATGAGCAGGCCGTCGTGTTCGCCCATCAGCGCCTGCAGGCGGCGCGCGTTCTCCGGCATGCCGTCGGCCTCGATGTCGCCGTCGTAGATCGGCAGCGCGTACTCGCGCAGTTCGATCAGCGTGACCTCCGCACCGGCGGCGCGCGCGCCTTCGGCCAGTACGTGGATCAGGCGCCGGTTGTACGAGCCCTGGCGCAGGCTGCCGGCGAAGGCGAGCAGGCGGGGCGGCGAATCGGGCATTGCGGGCTCCGTCTGGGGGCGCGGGAGGGCATCGATTATGCGCGGGTGCGTGCGCTTGCGGCGGCAACGTCGTCGCGCGATGCTCGCGGCACTTCCGATGGACGGAGCACACGCAGATGGGACGCACGATCCTGGGCATGCTGGTCGGCGTGGTGGTCGCGATCGCGGTGATCGCCGCCGTCGAGGCGCTGGGCCACAACGTGTGGCCGCCGCCGGTCGGGCTGGACCCGACCGATCCGGCCAACGAAGCCGCCTTCGCCGCCTTCATCGCGGGCATGCCGTTCGCCGCGAAGCTGCTGATCCTCGTCGCGTGGGTACTGGGCACCTTCATCGGCGCGCTGGCCGCGGCGAAGCTCGCACGCCACCAGACGGCCGCCGCGCTGCTCGTCGCGCTGGTGGTGCTCTCGGGCGTGGTGGGCATGATCATGAAGGTGCCGCATCCGACGTGGCTGTCGGTCGCAGGCGTGCTGCTGCCGATTCCCGCCGCGTTGCTGGCGGTGCGGCTGGTGTATCGAAGGACGACGTTGCCGCGCGTGTCCTGAGCGACGCATCGCGTGAATGCTGCGTGGCCGGGGCGCTTACACTGTGCGCTTCCCACGCTTCGATCACGCCATGCGCCTCCACGCCGCGCTCTGTGTCCTGCTGACCGCGTTCTCCGCCCTGCCCCTGCACGCTGCCGAACCGCTGCTTCCGAAAGCGGAGGGCTATGAATCCCGCGAAGAATGGCGCCGTCCCATCGCGCCCTTCGCGCTCGCCGATCGCAGCTGGTACATCGGCACCGAAGGCCTGAGCGCCGTGCTGGTCAAGACCGATGCCGGCGCCGTGCTGATCGACGGCGGCCTGCCGCAGGCGGCCGACATGCTGCTCGCGCACATGCGCACGCTCGGCGTCGCGCCGTCGGACCTGAAACTGATCCTGCTCAGCCACGCGCATATCGACCACGCAGGTCCCATCGCCGCGATCAGGCGCGCCACCGGCGCGCAGGTGGCGACGAATGCCGAATCGGCGGTGTTGCTCGAACGCGGCGGCTACGACGACCTGAACTTCGGCGACGACATGGTGTTCCCGCCGGTACACACCGACCGCATCGTGATGGACGGCGAAGCGGTGGAAGTGGGCGGCGTCGTTTTCACCGCGCATTTCACGCCCGGCCACACGCCCGGCAGCATGAGCTGGACCTGGACCGATTCGAAGAACGGCAAGCCGCTGCGCATCGCCTACGTCGACAGCCTCAGCGCACCGGGCTACAAGCTCGTCGGCAATGCGCGCCAGCCCCGCATCGTCGATGGCTATCGCCGCGCGTTCGCCGAAGTGCGCACGCTGCCGTGCGACCTGTTGCTCACGCCGCATCCGGATGCTTCGGACTGGAAGCTCGGCGAGTCGACCACGCCGACCACGCTCACCTGCCGCGCCTACGCCGACCGCGTCGAAGCCGCGTTCGACAAGACGCTGAAGCAGCAGCAGGCCGCCGCGAAGGGCGCACGCTGATGCCGTACACGCCCATCCTTGCCACGCTCGGTTACGTGCTTTCGCCCGACGGCAGCGAAGTACTGATGGTCCATCGCAATGCGCGGCCGGACGACCACCAGCTCGGCAAGTACAACGGCCTGGGCGGCAAGATCGAACGCGACGAGGACGTCGTGGCCGGCATGCGTCGCGAGATCCTCGAGGAAGCCGGCATCGAATGCGACGCGATGCAGCTGCGCGGCACGATCAGCTGGCCGGGGTTCGGCAAGCATGGCGAGGACTGGCTCGGCTTCGTCTTCGTCATCACGCGCTTCCGCGGCACGCCGCATGCGAGCAATCCGGAAGGCACGCTGGAATGGGTGCCGATCGAAAAGCTCGACGAACTGCCGATGTGGGAAGGCGACCGCAATTTCCTGCCGCTGGTATTCGACGACGATCCGCGCGCGTTCCACGGCGTGATGCCGTATCGCGACGGACGCATGCAGTCCTGGTCGTACTCGCGCGTCTGACGCGTCAACGCCCCATGCGCACGCTGCCGCGCCCGTCGTGCTGCTCGAACACGAAGCGGTAGGTCAGCGTCACCGCTTCGGGAACTTCGGTGTAGCCGCCGCAACTGCCGACGGTGTCGTCCTTCGTCTTCGCATCGGGAAACACGCAGCGCAGCGCCGGGTCGTAACGCCAGCCGGCAACGACGCGCTGCACGGATGCGAAGAAGGCTGCATCGACCTCGTCATGGCCCGGACATTCCGGTGGTGCCACGGCGGGCGCGGACGACATCACCGTGCCATCGCGCCCGATCGCCACGTGCATGCATACCGCCTGCGGCGGCAATGCCTTCGAAAGCAGTTCGCCGGGATACGCCGGCAACGCGTTGGCGTCGTCTTCCACCGGAACGAGGAAGGATTCGTTGTCGGCCAGCGTCACGCGCGAAGCTTCCGCGAGCGTTCCGCTGATCTCGCGCATGCCGACCTGGCCGGCGCGCGTCGCCGCGTCGTCGTTCGCGACCGGTGCCTGCGTCGCACATCCGGTGAGCATCGCCGCGAACACCATCCAACGCTTGCGCATCCGTTCGTCCTTGACGTGATGGTCGCTATCCGACCTGGTACTCCATGTTGACCGACGTCGTGCCATTCGCGCCATCGGTCGTGTCGACGAAGCCGTACCGCGCATAGAGATGCTTCGCGTCGCCATCGGCGGCGAGCGAGACGACCGCGGAGGCCGGCGCGTTCGCGCGCAGCCATCCGTCCAGCGCGCCCATGATGCGCCTGCCCAGCCCCTGCCCCTGCAGCGCGGGCGTCACCGCGATGTCGACGACGATGAAGAAGCAGCCGCCGTCGCCGATCACGCGGCCCATGCCGACCACCTGCCCTTCGTGCAGCAGGCTCACGCCGTAGAGCGTGTTCGGCAGTCCACGTCGCGCCGCTTCGACCGTGCGCGTCGCCATGCCGGCTTCGGCGCGCAGGCGGCAGTAATCGTCCGCGCCGGGGAACCGTTCGACCAGTTCCACCTGCGCGGCGGTCATCAGCGGGCTTCCCGCGTGACCCGGACTTCGGCCTTCTCGCCGGCGGCGATGCCGAGGTTGCTCGATGCGGCTTCGTACACGTCGCGATCGAGCAGGCCCGATTCCTTCGCCACGATCACCGGCACCGCCATCTGTCCGGTGACGTTGGTCATCGTGCGCATCATGTCGAGCACGCGGTCGATGGCGAGCAGATATCCGATGCCTTCCAGCGGCAATCCGGCCGCCGACAGCACCAGCGTCACCATCACGATCGCCGTGCCCGGCACGCCCGCCGTGCCGAAGCTGCCCAGCACCGAGGCGATCAGGATCGTCGCGTACTGGCCGGGCTCCAGGTGCAGGCCGAAATACTGCGCGACGAACATCGAGGTCAGCGCGGGATAGATCGCGCCGCAGCCGTCCATCTTGATGCTCGCGCCCAGCGGCACGGCAAAAGCAGCGTAATCCTTGTCGACGCCGAGGTTGTGCGTGACCGAGCGGATCGCCGCCGGCATCGCGGCGAAACTCGACGAGGCCACGAACGCCACCTGCATGCCCGGCGCGGCGCCGCGGAAGAACTTCAGCGGATTGAGCCCGTGCAGCGCGATCAGGCTGCCGTAGACGAAGACGATATGGATCGCGCACGCCAGGTACAGCGCGAACACGAACGTGCCCAGCGGCAGCAGTTTCTCGAAACCATAGGCGCCGACCAGCGAGGCGATCAGGCCGAAGGTACCCAGAGGCGTCATTTCCAGCACGAAGCGCGTGACCTGCACCATCGTGTCGCTGGCATCGCCGACCAGCTTGCGCAGGCCGGACACGCGTTCGCCCAGCTTCACCAGCGCGAAGCCGACCAGCCCGGCGAACACGATCACCTGCAGGATCTTGCCTTCGCTGAGCGCCTTGAACGGATTGGTCGGGATGACGTCCAGCAGCACGTCCTTCGGCGAGGGCACCACGCGCACGGTGTAATCGGCCGCCATGGTCAGGCCGCTCACGCCGTGGCCGGGTTGCAGCAGCCAGCCGATGAGCAGGCCGACGCCAACCGCCAGCGCGGCGGTGATCGCGAACCACACGAACGTGCGCCCGCCCAGCGCGGCCACGGACTTCTGCCCGTGCAGGCTGCCGATGGCGTTCATCACCGCGAAGAACACCAGCGGCACGGCGATCATCTTGATCAGCGTGACGTAGATCGTGCCCAGCGGTTCGAACCAGATCTCGGCGCGATGGCCGAACAGCCAGCCCGCCAGCGCGCCCAACACGAAGCCCGCCAGCACGCGCTGCCAGAACGGGATTCGCAACCAGGCAGACACCAGCTTCATCCGTACCTCTTTACCTGAACTGTCGGCTTGGCACGATAGCCCACACCGTAGGGGGTGACGACCCCGCGAATGCAACGCCGGTGTCCCGTAGCTGCAATAACGCGCCCCATAATCGCGCCTTGCCTCTCCACGACGCCTTCCGAATGTCCCGAACCTCCAGCGCCGTCCTCGCCCTCGCCACGACCCTGCTCGCCACCGCCTGCGCCACCGGCGGCGGCACGACCAATCCGGCAAAGTCCTCCCCCGTGGACGTCGACGTCCCGTCGATCCGCCACCCCGCCGGCGAGACCCCGCAGTGGTGGTTCCGCGACGGCGCCGCACAGGCCGCGCAGCGCGGCGCGATGGGCGGCCACGCGAAGAACGTCATCCTCTTCGTCGGCGACGGCATGAGCCTGACCACCGTCGCCGCCGCGCGCATCCTCGACGGCCAGCGTAAAGGCGGCCCCGGCGAGAACAACCGCCTGAGCTGGGAAAACTTCCCAGCCACGGCGCTCAGCAAGACCTACAACACCGATTCGCAGACACCCGACTCGGCCGGCACGATGAGCGCCATGGCCACCGGCGTGAAGACGCGCGCGGGCGTGCTCAGCATCGGCCAGCAGCCGATGCGCCGCGACTGCGCGGGCGCGCAGGCCGTGCCGATGCTGACGCTGTGGGAGCTGGCCGCCAGCCGCGGCTTCGCCACCGGCGTGGTCACCACCACGCGCGTGACGCATGCCACGCCCGGCGCGACCTTCAGCCACGTGCCCGAGCGCAACTGGGAAAACGACACCGAACTCACCGATGAGGCGCGCGAACAGGGCTGCACCGACATCGCGCGCCAGCTGGTCGAAACGCGCTTCGGCAACGGTCCGGACGTGCTGATGGGCGGCGGTCGCAAGAACTTCATGCCGGTGTCCGAACGCGACCCGGAATACGACGACAAGGTCGGCGAACGCCTCGACGGCCGAGACCTCATCGCACAGTGGAAGCAGCGCCATCCGGGCGGCACCTACGTGTGGAACGCGCGCCAGCTCGCCGATGCCCCGGCAAGCGGCCCGCTGCTGGGCCTGTTCGAACCCGACCACATGCAGTTCTCCGCCGACTGTCCGCGCGACGGCGCCGGCGAGCCGACGCTGGCCGAGATGACGCGCACCGCGATCGCGCGCCTGAAGCAGAACGACAAGGGCTTCGTGCTGCTGGTGGAAGGCGGCCGCATCGATCACGCGCACCATTACGGCAACGCCTATCGCGCGCTTACCGACACCATCGCGCTGAGCGAGGCGGTGCAGGCCGCCGTGGATGCGACGTCCGCGCAGGACACGCTGATCCTGGTGACCGCCGACCATTCGCACACGCTGAGCTTCGTGGGCTATCCCAAGCGCGGCAACCCGATCCTCGACAAGGTGCGCGGCAGCAGCGGCGAGGACGACGGCGTCGGCGACTACGCGCTCGACCAGCTCGGCCTGCCGTACACCACGCTCAACTACAGCAACGGCCCCGGCTACGTTGGCGCGAGCGCGCAGCAGCCCGAAGGTCCCAAGCGTTTCCAGCACACCGTGAGCGGCGTGCAGATTCCGAAGAAGGGTCGTCCGGACCTTCGCAACGTCGACACGCAGAACCCGGATTACCTGCAGGAAGCCCTGGTGCCGACCGCGAGCGAATCGCACGGCGGCGACGACGTGGGGATCTGGGCAAGCGGTCCGGGCAGCGACGCGGTGCGTGGCAGCGTCGAGCAGAACACGATCTTCCATTTCCTGTTGCAGTCGATGCCCGCGTTGCGCGCGGAACTGTGCAAGGCCGGCGATTGCGACGGCAATGGGGTTCCGGTGACGTTGCCCGAGCCGGGGAAGTTCCGGGAGTAAGCAGTCTTCGCGGTGGGAGGGCGTGATGCGGAAACCATCGCGCCTTCTTCGCCGTCTTCCCCGTCATCCATGTAGCCCGGGTAAGCGAAGCGCACCCGGGACCGTCACGCTCAACCCGGGTGCGCTTCGCTTACCCGGGCTACAGATGCGTTGCGCAGGATGGGGGTCGGCAACGCCGATCAGCTGTCCTTGCCCCGCTTCTTCTCACCCGACGCCTTGGACACGCTCTGCGTACTCTGCGCCGCTTCCGGCGGCGCCAGCGTCGCGGTGTCGCGGTCGAACTCCGACAACGGGCTCTCCGACGGACACGTCTGGTCCGGAAAACCAAAATCCGTGCGCAACTTCAAACCGCACGCGTTGAGCGCATCCAGGTCCGTGTCCGGCGTCTTGCAGCGCTTGTCGAACGCGCGAACGAACGAATCGCGGCGGCTCACGAAATCCTCGCCGCACTTGCGCATCAGGCGAAGACGATCCAGATCGTCCTGCGCCGGATTCACGCCATCGAGCCCGTAAAGCTCCAGCTCCTCCGTCGTGAGCAGGCGCAGGCTGCGGTTCGGCACCGCCATCATCAGGTCCGCCACGGCAGTCGCGGCACCGTTGCGTTCCAGGTAGTCGCGCACGCGTTCGTACACCACGCGCAGTTCGGCGTTGAGCTGCGCGCGCGTGGTCGCGGTGGAACTCATGCGGATGATGCGGTGGATGCCCACCTGCCCCGCGATCATCCGCGTGTCGCCCGCGCTGAGGATGAAGACGCAGGCGCTGTGGCAGATCGCACCTTCGCGCACCCAGATCGTCCAGCGCGATTCGGCGATGTAATCGCCGGCCTGGATCGCGTCCTCGACCTGGCCTCCAGCCGAGTCGATGTCGAGCACGCGCTTGCGGATGTCCATCGAATCGGCGACTTCGGTGACGCGTTCGACCAGCGTGCCGAATTCGGCGTTGACCTTGCCCTTGTAGCGCAGCCGCGCGACGCCGCCGGTTTCGCAGGGCGCCAGCGCTTGCTTGATGCCGTCGCGATCGAATCTGGTCAGCACGTCGCCGTCGCCGAGCTGGGCGTAATCGAGTTCGCAGCTGATCGACGCCACGCCCGAGGTCAGTTCCAGCGGCGCCGCCCAAGGCTTGCTCGGTTCCGGGATGACCGGCTCCGGACGCGGGATCTCGCGAACGGACGTGCGTGCCTGCCGCGTGCCTTCCGGCTTGGCGGGGACGACCTTCACCGGCGCGGTGCTGATGGCGCCACCGTCCTGCGGCGCGGCTACTTCCTCGATCACCATGCCCTGCGTCGTCTCGGGCTCGGGACGATGACAGGCGGTAATGGCGATGCAGAGGAAAAGCAGGGCAACGGGGCGGATCGGCATGCGCAGACGGGCTCGTGTTCGAAGCGCGGCCCGTCGATGAACAGGCCCGCGAAGAGGCGTGAACGCACAGCTTACGGCGTGCCCGCTGACTCTGCGCGGAGCGACGGGCGGCGCCCCGGATTCACGTGCCTTTGACAAAACCTGACGAAGCCTCACAACCGTCGGTGCCGCACGGCGAACTATTCGCGGAGCCGACGCCGGGACGCTCATTCATCATCGCGGACACAACTTATCCAAGGAGATTCGCCGTGAAGCTTTCCGTCCTACATCGCTGCTGCCTGGTGGCGCTGTTGCCGCTGGTGGCCAATGCCCAGTCCGCCCCGCCGCCCGGCAAACCCGCCACCGAAGCGACCAAACGCGCGAACGCCGCGATGGCGAAGCAATTGGATTTCAACGACAAGCAGGATTTCGAGGACGCCAAGCACGGCCTCATCGCGCGTCCCGACACGCTGACCATCAAGGACGCCAACGGCCGCGTCGTGTGGGACATGGAGGCCTTCAAGACCTTCATCGGCGACGACAAGCCCGCACCGGACACCGTGAATCCGAGCCTGTGGCGCAACGCGCAGCTCAACATGAACTACGGCCTGTTCAAGGTCACCGACCGCATCTACCAGGTGCGCGGCTTCGACCTGTCGAACATCACGTTCATCCAGGGCGACACGGGCTGGATCGTCGGCGATCCGCTGAGCACGACGGAAACGGCGAAGGCGGCTTACGACCTCGTGACGGAAAAGCTGGGCAAGCGCCCGATCGTCGCGATCATCTACAGCCATTCGCACGGCGACCATTACGGCGGCGCGCGCGGCATCGTCGACGAAGCCGACGTGAAGGCCGGCAAGGTCAAGATCCTCGCACCGGAACATTTCGCCGAAGAGGCAATCTCGGAGAACGTGCTCGCCGGTAACGCGATGGGCCGTCGCGGCATCTACATGTACGGCCCGATGCTGCCGCGCAATCCGACCGGTGGCGTCAACGGCGGTCTGGGCCAGACGATTCCCAACGGCACCGTCGGCCTGATGCTGCCGACGGACACGATCAAGGCCACCGGCGAGACGCGCACCATCGACGGCGTGCAGCTCGTGTTCCAGGCGACGCCGGGCACCGAAGCGCCGGCCGAGATGAACACCTGGCTGCCGCAGTTCAAGACGATGTGGATGGCCGAGAACGCCACGCACACGCTGCACAACCTGCTCACGCTGCGCGGCGCGCAGGTGCGTAACGGCCTAGTGTGGTCGAAGTACCTGGACCAGACGATCAACACGTACGGCCCGCAGATCGAAACCGAGTTCGCCAGCCACCACTGGCCGATGTGGGGCAACCAGCGGATCATGACCTTCCTTGCCGACCAGCGCGATCTGTACAAGTACGTGCACGACCAGTCGGTCCGCCTGATGAACGAGGGCTACACCGGCACCGAAATCGCCGACGCGATCCAGTTGCCGCCGTCGCTCGCCAACCACTGGTACAACCGCGGCTACTACGGCACCGTCCGGCACAACTCGCGCGCGGTCTACCAGCGCTACATGGGCTTCTTCGACGGCAACCCGACCACGCTGAACCAGCTGCCGCCGGAAGATGCCGCCAAGAAGTACGTCGAGTACATGGGCGGCGCCAGCGCGATCCTGACCAAGGCACGCGCCGACTTCGACAAGGGCGAGTACCGCTGGGTCGCCGAGGCGGTGAAGCAGGTCGTGTTCGCCGATCCGTCCAACACCGACGCCAAGAACCTGCTGGCCGATACGTACGAACAGCTGGGCTACCAGTCCGAAGCCGGTCCGTGGCGTGCGATCTACCTCACCGGCGCCGAAGAGCTTCGCGTCGGCACGCCGAAGATGCCGGGCCTGAACCTCACCGGTCCCGACACCGTTCGCGCGATGCCGGTCGATGAGCTGTTCGACTACTGGGGCGTGCGCCTGAACGGGCCGAAGGCCGCGGGCAAGGACATGCGCCTGGGCTTCAACGTGACCGACACCGGCAAGAAGTACACGCTGACCGTCCGCAACGGCGCGCTCACCGACTACGAGCGTCCGGCGGTCAACCCGGATGCGTCGTTGACGATGAACAAATCGGTGCTCGACGACATACAGCTGGGCACGACGACGCTGGATGCCGCGATCGCGAAGGGCGACATCAAGGTCGAAGGCGACAAGGGCAAGGTGAAGGAGTTCTTCAGCCTGCTCGACGTCTATCCGTTCTGGTTCAACATCGTCACCCCGTAAGACGCTTCAGGCTGTTCGCGGTACGAAAACGGCAGGCCGCGAGGCCTGCCGTTTCTCTTTCCGCGTCCTGGAATGCAAGATCACCGGCGACGCATCAGCGCATCCCGAAGCAGCTGTCGCGCCTGCCGCATCGCTTCTTCCTTCGACATGGCCGGCGGCGACACCGCCTGCGTCCCGGCGACAGGTGTCGTACTCAACGCGGCCGCCGAGAACGCGCCGCCGGAGCCCGGCACCGGTTCGATGACGAAGATCTCGCCATCGAAATCCACCATGTAGACATTGCCCGTCACGTCCACACCGAACGCGACGATGTTGTCGATGGTGCCCGCCGTCGGCGTGAAGTCGGCATTGCGCAGCTGGAAGCGCGTGGCCGGAATGGTGGTTCCCTGCAGGATCACGCCGGTGTTGATCGACCAGCGGTTGGGCTGCACGAAATCGGCGAACAGGTATTCGCCGCGCAGCGATTCCAGCGGGCCGCGATACACCACCCCGCCAGTGACCGAAGTGCCGTCGCGCGGACCCGTCCCGTGGCTGTACTCGGCGATCGGCGGCGTCAGGCCGGGCGTGTTGGCCGGGCCGAAATACGCCTGCGTGCCTTCCATGATCGGCCAGCCGAAGTTCGCGCCGGCGTCGCCGGGACGCATCAGGTCGATTTCCTCGACCGCGCCCTGCCCCACGTCGCCGATATAGAGATTGCCGGTAAGCGGATCGAAGCTGTTTCGGAACGGATTGCGCAATCCGTAGGCCCACACTTCCGGCGCGTTGGGCGACGTGAACGGATTACCGGTGGGAATCGCGTAATCGCGGTCGGGATCGTTGGGGAAGCTATCGCCCGCCGGATCGATGCGCAGCATCTTGCCCGGCAGCGTCGCGCGGTTCTGGCCGTTCTTGTCGGGATCGCCTGTGCCGCCGCCATCGCCCACGCCGATGTAGAGCATCCCGTCCGGACCGAACCCGATCCAGCCGCCGTTGTGGTTGCTGCGCGGATGAGCGATGCGAAGGATCGCGTCGCCGCTGGCCGGATCGGCCTGGTCGCGATTGTTGGCCAGCGTGTTGTAGCGACGCACTTCGATCGTGCCATCGGTGACCGTCAGGAAGACGTAGAAACGGCCACTGGTCGGGAAGTCCGGCGCGGTCGCGAAACCGAGCAGGCCGCGTTCGCCATCGAGCGACACCTGCCCTGTCAGGTCGAGGAAGGGTGTGCTCGCGATCGTCCCGCTCGAAGGCGTGACGATGCGGATGAGTCCGGCGCGTTGCACCACGAACACGCGCCCCGTGCTGTCGGGCACGGGCGCGAGGAAGATCGGGAAGTCCATGCCCGCGACGACGCGTCGCACGCGCAGCGCCGCGCCGGTGACGTCGGTGACGGTGACCGTCAGTGGAAGCGAGGCGGTCTTCGTGCCGTCGCTCGCGGTGATGGTGACCAGGTAGACGTTGTCGGCGTTGGCGTCGTTCGGCGCTTCGAAATCCGGCGGCGAGAGGAACTGCAACGCGCCGGCGGAAGTGATGATGAAGCGCGACATGTCGGCGCCGCCGGTCAGCGTGAATGTCACGGGCTTGCCGTCGGGGTCGGTCGCGGTCGCGGTGTAGAAGACGCCGAGGGTGCCTTCCGGGACGGTGGCCGACGCGGCCGAGGTGAAGGTCGGCGGGTTGTCGACCGGCGCGCCGGGAATCTGCGTGTTGTTGTCGCTGCCTCCCCCGCCGCCGCATGCCGCGAGGCACACCGCGAAGAGCGCGGCCATGAAGACGATTGCTGCAAAGCGTGCTGCGAGGCGTGCCTGCTTCATGCGTTCGCTCCCGGTCCGTTCGCGACAGCGCCATGGCGGCGCGCCTGCGGGCGGCCGCCAGCGTGTCAGACGGCGCCGTGGCGATCCGTGAAGGCGGCCCGGTTTCGCGTCGCGATGATCGGCATGGCGGCGCCATTCGTCGGCGCCGCCACGGCCGGGCCTGCTACCCGACGCCCCACAACCGCCGCGCTTCCTCCGCGATGAGGTCCGGGAATTCCTCCGGGAAGAACAGCTTCGCGCCTTCCACCCGCCGCACGCCACGCGACGCGCCGAACGCGGTGTCCAGATGCTTCGCGCCGGCTTCGGAGAAGATCGGATCGCCCGTGCCCCACACGATGCGCGTCGGCGCACGCGTGGCCTTGAGCGCCGGACCGATGCCGTCGAGCCAGTTGCGCTCCAGCGGTACCGCGAACGCGTTCGTGCGCGCGGCGTCGCGCACCAGCGGGCCGAGGTAGACCTCGATGGCCTCGTCGCTCGGGTTCGATGCATGCGTGAAGGTCTGCCCACCCAGTCCCTGCGGCGATCGCGCCAGCGCCTTGTCGGCCAGCCATGGCGCGAGCCATTGCTGTGCGAACTGGTTCTGTTTCGCCAGCTCGATCACCGGCTGCAACGCGGGCGGCGGGCATTCGACCTGCGAATCGCAATTGGTCAGCAGCAGCGTGCGCACGCGGTTCGGGTAGGTCGCCAGGAACAGCTGCGCCGCCTGCCCGCCGCTGTCGTTGGCGACGACATCGACGCGATCCACGCCCAGCTTGTCGAGCAGTTCGGCGAGCATGCGCACCTGCGCATCGGGCGCCAGGCTCTGGCCCTGCGCGACGCGCGTGTAGCCCAGGCCGAGGAAATCCGGCGCGATGCAGCGCCGGTACGGCGACAGCCGCGCGAGCGCACCGCGCCACTGGTAGCCATTGAGCGGGAAGCCGTGCAGGAACAGCGCGGCCTCGCCCTGCCCGCGTTCGACGTAGGCGATCTCGCCCGCGGACGTACGGATGAAACGCCGCGCCTTGAGGAAGGCGGCGCCGTCTTCGGCATCGGTGGTCGGCGCGGCGGGCGACGCGGCGAATGCGTTGCGATCCACGACGGCTGCGGCGAGCGTGCCGGCGGCGAGTCCGAGGAAATTCCTGCGCTGCATGGTCCATCTCCATCACCGGAACGCTCCGGCTTCGTGGGAAATGATTCGCCGGAGGGGTCAAGGGTTCAACGAAGCCGCGGGTCATGTGGCCATGACCTGGCAGGTCATGGTGCCCGTGCAGCGCGCCCCGTATGCTCGCCGCGTGGACCGAGCCGCCGCGACCATCCGTGACACCCGACTGGGCGCCCTGCTGCGCGAATGGCGCGCGGCCCGTCGCCTGAGCCAGCTCGACCTCGCGCTGGACGCGGGCGTCTCGCCGCGGCACCTGAGCTGCGTGGAAACCGGCAAGTCGCAGCCCAGCCGCGAGATGGTCGCGCGCCTGGCCGACGCGCTCGACATGCCGCTGCGCGAGCGCAACGCGATGCTGGTGGCCGCCGGCTTCGCGCCGCGCTATCCCGAAACCGCGCTCGCGACGCCGGAACTGTCGCAGGTGCGGCGCGCGATCGAATTCATCCTCGCGCAGCAGGAACCGTATCCGGCGTTCGTGCTGAATCGTCATTGGGACGTGCTGATGGCGAACGACGCGGCGCTGCGCGTGAACGGCTTCGTGATGCACGGCCGCGCGAGCGCGCACGCGAACATGATCCGGCAGATCTTCGATCCGGACGACCTGCGAAGCGCCGTGGACAACTGGGAGGAAGTGGCGGGCGATCTCATCCGCCACCTCCACGGCGAAGTGGCCGCAGCGCCCTCCGACACCACGGCGCGCGAATTGCTGGAGGAAGTGCTCGCCTATCCCGGGGTGCCGGCGCGCTGGCGACTTCGCGATCTGGAGTCGGCACCGACGCCGCTGCTCACCACGGTGCTGCGCCGCGACGAACACCGTCTGCGTTTCTTCTCCACCATCACCACCTTCGGCACGCCGCGCGATGTGACGCTGGAGGAGTTGCGCATCGAATGCTGCTTCCCGGTGGACGACGCCACGGCGGAGTTGTGCCGGCGATTGGCGCGCGAGGCGAAGGGCGAAGGCTGACGGTTCGCCACTGCAGCGTCGAAGTCGTCGCGACATCTTGCAGACCTTCATCCCGGCGAAGGCCGGGACCCAGGCCCGCAACGTACGGGCACTCCTGCACCGGTGAGCCCACCGTCATTCCAGCGAAAGCTGGAACCCATCCGGTTTCGCCGCAAGCCGCCTACAGGCCGGCGGGTCGTGCGGCAGCCCTCGCAGGAACGCATTCATCGGGCGCCGCCCCGATCCGATGTCCTCCCCCACCCGCTCTTCCCGTATCCGGTCTTCACATCACCGGAGTGCAGGGAAATGCGTCGTTTCGCGAAGTGGCTGGGTTGGAGCGTGGTCGTGTTGGCGGTTCTGGTCGCGGGCGTCTACGCCACCGCGTGGGCGATGAGCGAACGCGCATTGGCGCGCACCTGGACGGTGCAGGATCCGCCGCTGGCCGACGCGATGGCCGGCGCATCGCTCGAACATGGCCGGCACCTGTTCGCCACGCGCGGCTGCGCCGACTGCCATGGCCCCAATGGCGCGGGCAAGCTGCTGGTCGATGCGCCGAACGTCATCCGCATCGTGCCCAGCAACCTCACGCGCACCGTGCGCGATGCGGCATGGACCGACGACCGCCTCGCCGCCGCGATCCGCCACGGCGTGCGCCCCGACGGCACGCCGCTGGTGATCATGCCCACCGGCGATTACGCCGACTTCGACGACCACGACGTCGCCTCCATCGTGACGTATCTGCGGACGCTGCCCGCCGTGGATGCCGATCCCGGCCGCACGCAGATCCGCCCGCTCGCACGCGTGCTCTACATGCTCGGCAAGTTCCCGCTGACGCCGGCCGAACGCGTCGACCACACGCCGCGCCAGCGCGTGGCACCGCCGGCGGCGGTGAGCGTCGCCTACGGCCGATACGTCGCGCAGGTCTGCACCGGTTGCCACGGTCCGAACTTCGCGGGCGGCTACGTGCTCGAACCCGGCACGCCGCCGTCGGCGAACCTGACGCCGCACACGAACGGCCTGCAGACCTGGAAGGAAACCGACTTCCTGCACCTCATGCGCACCGGCCAGCGTCCCGATGGACGCCAGCTGCATCCGATGATGCCGTGGAAGTCCTACAGCGCGATGCAGGACGTGGAACTGCGCGCGGTGTGGACCTACCTGAGGACGCTGCCGCCAGCGGAAGGAAAGAAGCGGTCGTAACGGAGCACGCCTTCGTAGCCCGGGTAAGGCGAAGCCGCACCCGGGTTGCAGCCGCCGCAGCATCAATCGATGCGATAGACCCGCGCCTTCGGCATCCCCTCGACCACCTGCAGGAACCAGCGTCCCGCGATGCCCGGCACCACGACGATCTCAGGCGCATCGAGCGTCTTCGGCAGTTTCAGCGCGCCCTTGAGCACCTTCCACTGCTGCCCGTTCTCCAGTTCGAACACGGTGCCCGGCTCCCAGCCGCTGATCGAACCCTTCAGGCGGCTCTGGATCGGCTTGTCGTTGAAGCCGATCAGCGAACCTTCGTCGCGGCCGCGTTCGTCGGCGCTTGCAGGCGCGACGTTCGTCGCCATCGGCGCGGACGAAGCAGCTCCCGTTTGCGGCGTCGCGGCCGTTGCCGCCGCGCCTGCGACCGCACCATCGCCCCGCCCGTCCTGCGCCTCGCGCAGCATGCGATTGAGCTTATCTAGCTGTTCGCCAGTCAGTCCGACCGAGCGCAGCTGCTCGGCCGTCAGTCGCTCCTCGATGCTGACGTAGGGCGTCTGCGCAGCGGCATGCGGCGACCACGCCGCCAGAACCAGCATCATCGCGAGCGACAGGAACGGGAACTTCATCGGGACCACCTCGAACTTCAGTGGCCACACGATGCTGCAATTTCGTGACAGTTGGATGACGGCCGGGCCCGGCCCGGTCAGCCGTTCCGCCGCAGCGAGAAGAACGCGATATCCCGCCTCACCTCATACCCGCTGCGCAGATACAGCTCCTTCGCCCGCGCGTTCTCATGCGCGACGTGCAGGTACGGCGTGCGGCCGCGCTTGAAGGTGTCGTTGCTCAGCATCGCAAGCAGGTGCCGCGCGTAACCACGTCCGAGGAAGTCCGGGTGCGTGCACACCGCACTGATTTCCTGCCAGTCGTCCATGCCCATGCGTTCGCCGATGATCGCGGCGAGCCGTCCTTCCTGGTAGATGCCGAAGTAACGCCCGAGCTGCATCGTGTGCGGGCGGAAGTAATGCGGGTACACCAGCGCGGTAAGCGCCAGCACGTCCTCGCGATGCGCCTCGCCCAGTTCGATCATCTCCGGCCCGTCGGCTTCCTGCACCGGCTGCGGGCAGACCATCTGCGCGAGTATCGCCAGCTTCTTCGCCTCGAAACCCGGCGGCACCTGGGGGATGCGATCGAGCAGCAGCGTGGTGTCGCCCGGCTCGATCAGCGACGCCAGCGCATCGGCCACGTCCACGCCTTCGCGCGGAACGCCGAGGAAGGGCGCGATCTGCGCCGGATAACGCGCGACATCGCCCTGCGCGAGCGCGATGTCGCGATGCCGGCTCCGCAGCGCTTCCCAGATCGGGTTGTCGAGGACGTGTCCGCTCATCTCACACCTTCACCGTCTTCCACTTGCCGCGCGAGAACAGCCACAGCGTGAACAGGCCCACCGAGGTCTCGGAAACGAACACCGCCCAGAACACACCCAGCTCCTGCCATCCCATCGACACCGCCAGTGCATACGCCAGCGGAATCTGGATCAGCCAGAAGAACACCACGTTGATCTTGGTCGGCGTCACCGTATCGCCGGCGCCGTTGAACGCCTGCACCGACACCATCCACCAGCCGTAGACGAAATACGAGTACGACAGGATCTGCAGCCATTCGCCACCGACGTTTATCACCTTCGCATCATCGGTGAACAGCGCGATGAGATCGTGGTGGAAGAAGAAGAACAGCACCGAGATCACCATGGTGAAGGCCATGTTGTACCAGCCGATGCGCCACACCGCCGCTTCCGCGCGTTCGGGATGCTGCGCGCCGAGGTTCTGCCCGACCAGCGTGGCCGCCGCGTTCGACATGCCCCAGGCCGGCATCAGCGTGAACATCATGATGCGGATGGCGATGGTCGCGCCGGCGACGGCTTCGGCGCCCAGGCTCGACAGGATGCGCATCAGGAAGATCCACGAGGTCATCGACACGATCATCTGCCCGATGCCGCCCAGCGAAGTACGCACGATGTTCCACATCACCGCGCCCTGCACGGCGATCTGCGACCACGCCACGCGGATGTGCTTGCCGCCGTAGAACAGCATGTACAACTGCAACGCCACGCCCGCGCCGCGTCCGATGTTCGTCGCGATCGCCGCGCCTTCGATGCCCAGCGCGGGAACGGGCCCGAAACCGAAGATCAGCAGCGGGCACAGCACGATGTTCAATCCGTTCGCCAGCCACAGCACGCGCATCGCGATGGCCGCATCGCCCGCGCCGCGGAAGATCGCGTTTATCACGAACAGCAGCAGGATGATCGCGTTACCGCCGAGCATCCACTGCGTGTAGCGGTAACCGTGTTCGATGCTCCATGCATCGGCGCCCATCAGGCGCAACAGGTCCTTCGCCCAGACGATGCCGATCACGGCAAATGGGACGGAGACCAGCAACGCGATGAGGATCGCCTGCACGGCGCTGACGGCGGCATCCTCGCGGCGGTTCTCGCCGATGCGCCGGGCCACTATCGCCGTGACCGACATCGCCAGTCCCATCGCGATGGAGTACAGCAGGAACAGATAGGTTTCGGTCAGTCCGACCGTCGCCACCGCCGACGGCCCGAGTTTGGCGACGAAGAAGATGTCGACCACGGCGAAGGTCGATTCCAGCACCAGCTCCAGCACCATCGGCACCGCAAGCAGGAACACGGCCCGGCGCAGCGGGATCTTCGTGTAGTCGGCGTTGGTGCCGCGGATGGCGTCGCGCAGGTCGCGCCAGAGGGAACGCGGCGCATCGGACGCGATCGCGCCGTGCGGGCTGTCGAGGGTGGTGTCGTGTTCGGTGCTCATGCGCCGTGCGTTCCTTTCGCGATTGCCGGAGGGTAGCGCAGCCGGTTTGGGGCCGCTTGTCCTTTGACGACGAACCGGCGCGGCCAGGATCGACATCGCGCGGCTAGAATCGCCGGATTCGATCGGGGGATCCTGCATGTCCGTCCTGCGCCTGTGCGTGCTGTCGCTGCTGTTCCTCTTGCCGTGCACGGCGTCCCACGCCGCCGGGCCCGCATCCGCGCAACGCGACCTGCGCGTTCTTGCGACGCAGCTGCGCTCGGCCGGCTTCGCGAAGGTGAATCCGGCTGCGCTGGGCGATGTCGAGGGCCGCGACGCGGCGGCGATCCTGGAAGCGGCCGGCCACGCCTACTGGTTCGATGTCGAAACGGGCATGTTCCCGAATGAACATGACGGCCTGCTGCGTGCGCTGGCGGGGCTGGTGTCTCCCGCGCTGGACGGCGCGCGCTTCGAGGAAGTCGCGCCGCCCGACGACGAAGGCCCGTACGAACTGATCGCACGGATGGACGGCAGGACGTATCGCGTTCCGGCCGAAAACCTCGGCGACTGGTACGACGTGGACGCGGTGCTGCGCCTGCTCGATACGCTCATCGCCGCGCGCCACGCCGACGCGCGGCTGGTGATGCTCGATAGCGAGGACCAGACGGCAGTGGTGGTCGGTGGTTCGAAGAAGGCCGTCGGCGATGCGCTGCGGCTGGGGCTGATCCGCAGCGGCAATGCGGGCGAGCCCGCGCAAGCCGGCAAGTCGTTCGAACGCGACGTGCTGGAATCGCTGCGCAGCGGGCGTTGACGCCGCCTACGCCACCCCGCCCCACCAGCGCGCGAAGTCCTGCCAGGCCGCGCTGCGCGGCATCACGTTGATCAGCACGAAGTTGAGCGCGAACACCGCGGTGAGCACGACGAACGCGCGTTGCCCGTGGCGGCCGCGGTCGCGCCAGATCAGCACGCCCAGTATCCCGAACAGCACGCCGTAGCTCACCCACGCGACCAGCGGGCCCAGGCTGGGCATGGTCGCGATCAGCAATCGCGCAAGCGCCGGGTCGATCAGCACCAGCGCGGTGCCCACCATGTAGCGCGCGTGCAGCGCGCTGTCGCGGCGATGGACGATGGCCAGCGACCACGACAACAGCAGGATCGCCGACGCGGCGATGCCCAGGTACAGGATGACGGTCTGCATGCCGAAGCTCTGCGGCGTCGCCTCGCTCATGCGGATGCGCGAGAGCCACAGGCAGGTGATCACGATCATCGGCACCAGCGCATACGAGAACTTGCCGATCTGCCGATGCAGCGCCATGCGCCGCGTGCGCACCAGCCACGGCTGCGCGAACAGCATGCCGAACCACGACAGCATCAGGGCCGCATGCAGATGCGTGACCGCATCCGCCTCGCCGAAGCGGCGCACGTAGCTCGGCCAGAAGCCGACCACCGCCAGCGCCAGCAGCGCCCAGATCCACACCGCACTGCCCGTACCCCACAGGCCGGGGCGACGCATCGCGCCCGCATTCGAGGAAACCGCCATCGTCCAGACCTCCGCTACCGTCGCCATGAGAACGACGCAGCGCAGGCGAAGCGGTCACGCCGCGCGTGGGCGCCTGCGCGTTCAGGGCCCGCGTTCTCGCGCGCATGAACAGGGCCGATCACACCATCGGTAACCTCCCTCGCGCTCTGCCTGGCGATGTCGTAACCCGCATCGGCATGGCGCATCGCGCCGGTGTCCGGGTTGTTCCATGGCGAACCGGCTGCACGGAAATCGACATCAACGTTCCGGCCAATGCCACGCTGGCGCTTTCCGGAATGGAGCGTGGGCGGTTGCCAGCGCGCCTGGATGAAGCCGCTAACGGGCGGCTGGCGTGTAGCGACCGGTGGTGAAGACCCAGCGTCGGTCGGGTTTGACCGCGTCCTCGTCGTTGTCATCGGAATACCGTGTGAAGCTGCCGACCGCCGTGGTGGCGTCGGCGGACTCGATCAGCAGGGTGTCTACTGCATCGTCCGGCGATTTCACCTCCAACTCCACGCCTGGAACGATGCCGTCCAATGTTCCGCGGTCCACGGTGAAGCGGTGGATACGCGTGCAGAAGCCGCCCTTGCCGCACTGCAAGGGCGCTGGCTGCACGGCGACCACGCCAACGTCGAGCGGCACGTCGCGGATGGCGGAACGATAGGGCTCGGGAAGTTCCGGCAATCCATCGGCCGGCTTCTTCTCGTCGCCACGCGCCAGCAGGAACATTCCCATCGCATCCGTGCGCGGTTCGAAGCCCCGGTGGATCGCATTGACGAACCTCATCAGGTCCGCCGGCGGGATCAGGTATCGGCGTTCCCCCCAGCGCACGGGAACGAGTTCATCCGGAAACGACCAGGGCGTCTGCTCGCGCCGTCCATCCAGGTGAAATTTAAGGACACCCGGGGATTCCTCCACCGAACCGGCGCGGGCGTCGTACAGGCCAAGGCACCCGGTCAGCGTCCCCGCGATCCCCGCCTGCGGCGCCAGGGACAGGCGCAGGTTCGCGCCGAGGCCATCGCCTTCGGAATACTCGCCCGCCCATGCGTGCACGCCGATCCGCTCCAGCTCCGCCTCGATCGCCTTTTGCCTGGCGACAATCGCGGCTGGCGGACGAACCGCGTCCTCGGGGTCGGGCGGCGGTGGCGGGAGGCGCGCGCGCTCAGTGGATCCGGCACTCCCGCCCATCATCGCGAGGATCAGGCCTCCCGTGACAAGCGCAGCCACCATCCTTTTCACGGCTTGAACGTTCATCGCGGCTCCTTCGCGGTCCCCGCGCCTATTTGCCACGTTGACCGCGGCATTCGCAAGTCCATGAATGCAAAACGGCCCGGTGTCCCGGGCCGTTCGCATGACGGGCGCAAGTCGCCGCTCACACCATCGGCAACTTCAACCCCTGCTCCTTCGCGCACTGCTTGGCGATGTCGTACCCCGCATCGGCATGACGCATCACGCCGGTGCCCGGATCGTTCCACAGTACGCGCGCGATGCGCCTGTCGGCTTCCTCGCTGCCGTCGCAGACGATGACCACGCCCGAATGCTGCGAATAGCCCATGCCGACGCCACCGCCGTGATGCAGCGACACCCACGTCGCGCCACCGGCGACGTTGAGCATCGCGTTGAGCAGCGGCCAGTCGCTGACGGCATCGCTGCCGTCCTTCATCGCTTCGGTTTCGCGGTTCGGCGAGGCGACGCTGCCGCTGTCCAGGTGGTCGCGACCGATGACGACCGGCGCCTTCAGCTCGCCATTGCGCACCATCTCGTTGAACGCCAGGCCCAGCTTGTGGCGCAGGCCCAGGCCGACCCAGCAGATGCGCGCCGGCAGGCCCTGGAAGCTGATGCGCTCCTTCGCCATGTCGAGCCAGCGGTGCAGGTGCTCGTCATCGGGGATGAGTTCCTTCACCTTCGCGTCGGTCTTGTAGATGTCTTCCGGATCGCCGCTCAGCGCGACCCAGCGGAACGGGCCGACGCCGCGGCAGAACAGCGGACGCACGTAGGCCGGCACGAACCCCGGGAAGTCGAACGCGTTCTCGCAGCCTTCGTCCTTCGCCATCTGGCGGATGTTGTTGCCGTAATCGAACACGGGAATGCCCATGTCCTCGAAGGCGAGCATCGCCTCGACATGCACGCGCATCGACTTCTTCGCCGCATCGCGCACGCGCGCCGGGTCTTCGGTCTGCATGCGCTGCCACTGCTCCACGCTCCAGCCAATCGGCAGGTAGCCGTGCACCGGATCGTGCGCGGAGGTCTGGTCGGTCACCGCATCCGGACGCACGCCGCGACGTACGAGTTCCGGCAGGATTTCCGCGGCGTTGCCGAGCAGCGCGATGGACTTCGCTTCGCCCGCTGCCGTGTACTTCTCGATGCGCGCGAGCGCGTCGTCGAGGTCGGTGGCCTGCTCGTCGACGTAACGCGTGCGCAGGCGCATGTCGATGCGGCTCTGCTGGCATTCGATGTTGAGCGAGCACGCGCCGGCCAGCGACGCGGCCAGCGGCTGCGCGCCGCCCATGCCGCCCAGGCCCGCGGTGAGGATCCACTTGCCCTTGAGGCTGCCGCCGTAATGCTGGCGGCCCATCTCGACGAAGGTTTCGTACGTGCCCTGCACGATGCCCTGCGAACCGATGTAGATCCACGAGCCGGCCGTCATCTGGCCGTACATCATCAGGCCCTTCTTATCGAGCTCGTTGAAGTGCTCCCACGTCGCCCAGTGCGGCACGAGGTTGGAGTTGGCGAGCAACACGCGCGGCGCGTCGGCGTGCGTGGGGAAGATGCCGACCGGCTTGCCGGACTGCACAAGCAGCGTTTCGTTGTCGTCCAGTTCGCGCAGCGACTTGAGGATCGCGTCGAAGCTTTCCCAGTCGCGCGCGGCGCGCCCGATGCCGCCGTAGACGACCAGTTCGGTCGGGCTTTCGGCGACTTCGGCGTCGAGGTTGTTCTGGATCATGCGATACGCGGCTTCGGTGAGCCACGACTTGCAGGCTTTCTCGGTGCCGCGCGGGGCACGGATGACGCGGGAAGGATCTTTGCGGGTCGACATCGGAAGACTCCGTCGGCTGGGCGCCGCGATGGCGACGCGCGAAACAGGCCAAGGAATTATCGCGCCGGCGTGTGCGGCCCGACGCGCCGCCGACCGCGTGCTACGCGCATTCGAGGCGATTTCGCGCCTGCGGAGGCGGATTTGTATACGCTGTATACATGAGCCGAGCCGACACCGGGACGAACCCCACCGCCGACCGCATCCTGCGCGCGGCGCGAACGTTGTTCGAACGTGAAGGCGCGACGGGCGTAAGCATGCGTCGCGTGGCGGCGGCGGTCGGCCTGACGCCGATGGCGATCTATCGCCACTTTCCCAATCGGGAGGCTCTGCTCAAGCGCATCGGCGACGACAGCTTCGATGCGATCGCGCGTCACTGGGATGCGCGCGGGCGCGGTGGCGACGTGCTGGAACGGTTGATCGCGGTGCAGCGCATCTACCTGGATTACGCGCTCGCGCATCCGCATCTGTTCGACCATGCGTTCTCCACTGCGCGCACGGATGCACGGCGTTTCCCCGAGGATTTCCGCGCGCGCCGTTCGCCCACGCTGAATGTCGTCGCCGATGCGGTGGAGGATGCGATGCGTGCCGGCGTGTTGCGCGAGGACGACGTTTGGGACGTCGCGGTGACGCTGTGGGCGCATACGCACGGGTTGATCGCGCTGTATCGCGCGGGACGTTTCAACTTCGACGAGGCGGCGTTCCGGCGGTACTACGAGGCGTCGTTGCAGCGGTTGCTAAGAGGCCTGCAATCGTAGGCTGGGTTCGCGAGGCGAACCCATCATCAGGCGCAAGAGCGATGGGTTTCGCGTGGCGAAACCCATCCTGCGGAACTACCGCCGCGGCTCGATCGCCGGCTTCACTTCATTCACCGGCGGAGGCGGCGGAAGATCGATCGTCTCCAGCCGCTGCACCTGCGCTTCCTTTCCCGCGCGCCACGCATCATGCGCGGCACGACGGGCTTCGAAATCCTGGCGGATGCGTTCGGATTCGGCCGGCGTCACGGCGGCGGCGCGGCGCGCATCGGTCTGCGCGCGATCGGCTTCCATCAGCCGGTCCTGTCGATCGACCTGGCTGCGCAGCGTGTCCGCGCCGACGCGCCTGCTCGATGAATCGAGCTGGCGGTTGAGCGTCTGCAACGAGTTGTCGCGCGAGGTATCCACCCCGCGCGGCAACGATGGCGGTGCACTCGGCGCGATCGGTGCCACGCGTGGCGGCGGCAGCAGCGTGTTCGGCTGCTGCTGCGCGATGACCAGCGCTGGCAGCAACGCCAGCGCCAGCACCGCGAGCCGGGACACGAACGGCCGTCCACGCATTGCGCTCACCCGATCAGCCAATCAGCGGATCGACGTATCGAGTCGACGCAGTGCGTCGGCGAGATCGGTCTGGCCGGTGCGGTCGATCTGCTCGCGGCTGTAGCTGCGGCCCGGGCCGATGCACAGCGGCTTGCCGGTCTTCGGATCGCGCGGACGGATGTTCGTGCCGGTGTCCTTGACGCAGCCGACGTTCGAAGCGTGCTGCCGGGTCGCCGCGTCGTCGGTCGCCTGTGCGTCGGCCGCTACGGACGCGTCGGCCTGCACGGGAGCGGCCTGCACCTGCGCCTGTGCGTCGGCCGACACCGCCTGCGCGGACGCACCGAATGCGCACATGCCAAGCACGGCGGTCGCGAGCGCGGCGGCCAGACTGCGGTTGCGATTGCGGACTTCCATGACGTCACCTGATGGGGTTGGCACGGCGTCATTGCCGTATCGCCACCATACGCCCCCCGCCCTTTCCCGGCGGTGAGGGGAACCGCCGGGTTTAGGGGCTCGTCAGGCTTGTGGACACGTGGCCTGGCGGCCTTCGCGGAAGGCCACGGCTTCGGCCTCCGTGGCCGGGCGCGGGTCCACGCCGTCGTCGAACAGCACCCGCCAGACCCCGTCCGCGCCGCGGTGCCAGACCGAATGGAAGGCGCCGATGCGGAAGCGCTGCGTGGCCTTCGGGTCCAGGTCCTCGAACAGCGACGGCCCGCTCGACCAGGCCACGTCGCCGGCGCTGCCGGCGCCCATGGTGGTGCGGGTCGGGTACCAGGACAGCTTGAAGCGCTTGCCCTCCACGATTCCCGTCCAGCGCCTGGCGATTTCGTCCCGCCCGCGCGTGGGCTGCGGCTGGCTGGCACCGAACGCGGCGTCGGCTTCGATATGCGAGGCGAAGGCGGTCGCGTCGTGGTCGGCGACCGACTGGGCGAAGCTCAGCTCGCGCGCCCAGACCTGGCATTCGGTGGCGCTCATGCGGGCCGGCTCCGGCTTTGGCGGACTCTGCGCCGCGGCAGCGGCGGACGCGCCCATCAGCACGATGGCGGACAGACGACTCACGGCGGACAAGCGCATGGCAGGCTCCCTTGCCGGCGGTCGTCGCCGGTTGCGGCCACTATTGGCAAGGCGGCCCGGCGCCGCCAGCGACTAAAGTCATGCCGCAATACACCCCCGCTATAGTCGGCCGATGCCCCTGATTCGCGTCGCGGCAGTCGCCGCCTGCCTGCTTGTCTCCGCCTGCAACTCCCACCCCTCGCGCCCGACCGAACCGGAAGCGCCGCGAACCGTGGTGCTGGTGTCCATCGACGCATTCCGCGCCGATTACCTGTCGCCGGAAGCAACGCCGAACCTCGCACGCATCGCCCGCGAAGGCGTGCACGCGGCGTGGATGAATCCGTCCTACCCCTCGCTCACGTTCCCGAACCACTACACGCTGGCGACCGGACTTCGTCCGGACCATCACGGCGTGATCCACAACCGCATGACCGACGCGGACATCGGCGATTTCGCCGTCGCCGATCGCAAGGCGTTGGCCGACGGTCGGTGGTGGGGCGGCGAGCCCATCTGGGTCACGGCCGAACGACAGGGCGTGCGCAGCGCGAGCTGGGCGTGGCCAGGCAGCAGCGCGCCGATCGGCGGCGTGCATCCAAGCCGCTGGGTCGCCTACGACGAAAGTGTTCCCGCCGCGCGCCGCATCGACGACGTGCTCGCCTGGCTCGACGCGCCGCAGTCGCAACGCCCGCAGTTCGTCGCGGTGTATTTCGAACAGCTCGACAAGGCCGGGCACGACCACGGCCCGGATTCGCCGCAGGTGAAGCACACGCTGGGCGAACTCGATTCGGTGATCGGCCGGCTGCACGATGGCTTGGCCGTGCGGGGAATGCTCGACACCACCGACCTGATCGTCGTGTCCGACCACGGCATGGCGACGGTCGGTCCGGGGCACGCGATCGGCGTGGAGCAGATGATCGCGCCGTCGATCGCGACGGTCGTGTCGGACGGCCAGTCCATCGGCGTGCAGCCATTGCCCGGTCGCGAACACGAGGCCGAAGCGCGACTGCTCGGCGCGCACGCGCGGTACGACTGCTACAAACGCGAGGCGCTGCCGGCGCGCTGGCACTACGGAACGAATCCGCGCGTGCCGCCGATCGTGTGCCAGATGCATGAAGGCTGGGATGCGCTGTATCCGCAGAAACTCGCGAAGCGTCCGCCGCAGGCGACGCGCGGTTCGCACGGTTTCGATCCCGCGCTGCCGTCGATGCGCGCGTTGTTCGTCGCGCGCGGACCATCGTTCGTACCGGGTACCGAGCTGCCTGCATTCGACAACGTCGACGTGTACCCGCTGCTGGCGCGATTGCTTCGCATCGAAGCCGCACCGAACGACGGCGACATCGCGCCGCTGCTGCCCGCGTTGCGCGGGCCCTGAAGACGCGTCCACGCGGCGTGGCGCCGCGTGGACATGACGCACTTACTTCTTGCCGCGCGGCGGCCTGGACGGCTTGGAGCTGGCCGGCGCTTCGGGCTTTGCGGCGGGTTTCGCCGGCGCTTCGGTCTTCGCGGTGGGCTTTGCCGCCTTCGTATTCGCGGCCTTGGCAGGCTTGGGGCTCGCCTTGTCGACGCTCTTCCCGACCGGCGTCGCCGAGGCGGCCTCCGCCTTCACCGGCGACGCGCACAGCATCGCGTTGACCGCCAGCGAGTCCAGCGCCGAATTCACCTGACCACGAATCGACGCCAGCACTTCGATCGGGTCCGTCAGCGTCTCGCCATCGCGCGTGACGCGCAGGCCGCCCTGCTCCACGGCCTGCTGCACGGCGCCGACCAGTTGCTCGGCATCGACATCGCCGCTCAGCAGCGGCAACAGGAAGCGCTCCATCGGCGCGACCTTCGCGGGCTGGTGCCATTCGGTGAACAGCACGACCGGGTGGTCGCCGGCCGCCGCCAGCTTGCGCAGTTCAGGACGCACGGCGGGCTTGTCGCCCAGCGTGCCGGGGACGACCGGCTCGCTGCGGAAGCGCACGGCGTTGCCGACGATCAGGTTGGTCACAAGCTCCAGGACGCGGTCGGTATCCCCTTCGGAGCACGTCGACAGCAGTTCGGCCACCGGCACCGTCGCAGGCCACGCGGCGTTGAGCTGTTCGATCACCTCACTCGTCACCGGCGAGTACGTGCTGACCGTGGCACCGCCGGTGTACGTCCAATGCACCATGCCGTTCGCGCCCGTGTCGTCCTTCGCATAGCGGCCGGCCACATGCAGGTTTGCGATGCGCTCCGCAGCAAGCTGGTAACGGATCTTCGCGCCGCGATCGGCATGCACCAGCAGGCTCTGGCGGAACGTCCGGTTCTGCAGGAAATCCAGCAACTGCTCGAGCACGACCTGGTCGCCGCCGCACTCGGCCAGCAGCGCCGGCGCGGCGGCGGTGCCGTAGTTGCTGGCGAACATCGTCGCGACGGTCGCGTCGCCGAGGTATTCCAGGTCCTGCGCGCGCGCATCGGACACGAAATCCTTGAAGTAGCACGGCGCATTGCACAGTTCGAGGTATTCGTGGCTGAGGTAGTAATCCTCGCCGTCGCGAATCATGTCGATGTGCTCGCCCATCACGGTCGACAGCACCGTGCCCTGCTTCGCCTGCTCGTGAAGGAATTCGATGATGCCGCGCGCATAGGCCAGGCGTTCCCGTGCGGCGGCCCGGTCGCCGGCGCGCAGCAGCATGGCGTCGCGCACGATTTCCTTGGCCTTCCAGCCCGGATAGGTGTTGTAGCTGACGTACGCGACGCCGTCGGGCGTCAGGCGTTCGCTGCATACGCGCAGGATCGCGGCGCGCACGTCCTCCGGGACCCAGCTGTAGACGCCATGGCAGACGATGTAGTCGAACTTGCCCAGCTCCTGCCCCACGTCGGCGATGCTGCCCTGGATCAGGCGCACATTCTTCAGGCCCATCGCCTCGACGAGGTTCCGGCCAATGTCGATCTGCACCGGCGACAGGTCGATGCCGACCACTTCGGCGCCGGGATGACGCACCGCGAACGGAATCAGGTTGCCGCCGGCGGCGCAGCCGAGTTCGAGCACGCGCGCGCGTTCAGGGACAGGGGCGTCGAGGCCGAACAGGTGGGCCACCGCGCGCAGGTGCTCCGGCGCGCTGACGGTGAAGGCGGCAGACGTGTACGGTACTTCGTCGTAAGCCTTGCTGATGCGGTCAATCAGAGCATTCATGGAGCGGACCCGTTCGGAATGGCGCCGTTATTCTCGGCAGCGCGTCGGCAACGCCGGAATCAGAGTCATCTGAAAAGGGCGCCCCCACCGGGCCGGTACGTTGATGTCCGAATCCGGCCAGTCCGCCCCGCATTGCGGTGATAGCCTGCGGCCATGTCCGACCCCCACGTCCACGCCGACACCCTGCCCGCCTTCCATGTCTGCGAGCAGGCCCGCCGCACGCGCGACCCGCGTTTCGACGGACTGTTCTTCACCGCGGTGCTGAGCACGCGCATCTATTGCCGCCCGGTGTGTCCGGCGGTGACCGCCAGGCGTGTCGTGTATTTCCGCCACGCCGCGGCCGCCGAAGCTGCCGGTTATCGCCCGTGCCTTCGCTGCCGGCCGGAACTGTCGCCGGACGACGGCAGTTGGCGTCGCGGCGATGCGGCGATCGCGCGCGCGTTGAAGCTGATCGACGACGGCGCGCTGGCCGAACAGCCCTTGGCCGCGCTCGCGCAGCGCGTGGGCATCGGCGAACGCCAGCTGCGCCGGCTGTTCGTCGAACGCGTGGGCGTCGCGCCGATGGGCGTGCACGGCACGCGCCGGCTGCTGTTCGCCAAGCAGCTGCTGACCGAGACGGACCTGCCGATCACGCAGGTCGCGCTCGCGTCGGGCTTCGCGAGCCTGCGTCGTTTCAACGATGCCTTCCGCACCGCGTACCGCATGGCGCCGCGCGACTTGCGCAAGCACCGGCGCGAGGCGCGCGAGCCGGGTGACGTGCTCACGCTGCGGATGGGCTACCGGCCGCCGTACGACTTCGCGGCGATGCTGGATTTCCTGCGCGGGCGCGCCCTGCCCGGCGTGGAAGCCGTCGATGAACACAGCTATGCGCGCGTGATCGGCCCCATCGAGCGCCCCGGCTGGCTGCGCGTCAGCGCATGGCCCAACGGCGAGCATGCGCTCAAACTCGAACTGCACGGTCCGACGTCGTCGCAACTGCTGGAAATCGTGCAGCGGCTGCGCCGCATGTTCGATCTCGATGCCGATCCGCAGGCCATCGGAGAGACGTTGTCGCAGGATCCGCGATTCGCGCCTCTGATAGCACAGCGACCGGGCCTGCGCCTGCCCAGCGGCTGGGACGGATTCGAGATCGCGGTGCGCGCGATCATCGGCCAGCAGGTCAGCGTCGCCGCGGCGCGCACGTTCGCGACGCGGCTCGCGCAGAAGTACGGGCAGGCGTTGCCGCAGCCGTTCGCCGAAGGCCTGGCGCATCTGTTTCCGACGCCCGAAACGCTGGTCGACGCGGACCTGGAATCCATCGGCCTGATCCGTTCGCGCGCGAACACGGTGCGCGGCGTTGCGCGTGCCCTGCTCGATGGCCGCGTGGATTTCCGTTCCGAACGCACGCTGGAGGATTTCGTGTCGCGCTGGGTCGCGCTGCCCGGCATCGGCCCGTGGACGGCGCAGTACATCGCGCTGCGTGCGCTGGGCCATCCGGATGCGTTCCCCGTCGAAGACCTGGTGTTGCAGAAGGCGCTGCCCGCCGACGGCACGCGCATGACGCCGAAGGCACTGGCCGCACGCGCCGAAGCGTGGCGGCCGTGGCGCGGCTACGCGGTCATCCATCTGTGGCGCGATTCGGTGCCGGCGCCGGTGGTGCGCGCGGAGACGCCGGTGCGCGCGAAACGCAGCGCGGCCCGCGCCAGCGGCGTGGATGCGACGGCATGATCCGCTACGCGTCCGTGCCCAGCCCGGTCGGGTCGCTGCTGCTCGCGGCCAGCGATGAAGGGCTTCATTTGATCGAATTCCAGAACCCGCGCCATCCGATGTCCGACTGCGCGCAGTGGGAACCTCGCCAGTGCGATGTGATCCGCCTGACCGCCGCGCAACTGGGCGAATACTTCGACGGCACGCGACGGGATTTCGACCTGCCGCTGGCGCCGCGCGGGACGCCGTTCCAGCTGGGCGTCTGGCACACGCTGGCCTCGATTCCGTATGGCGAAACGATCAGCTACGCGCAACTCGCGCAACGCGTCGGCAAGCCGTCAGCGATGCGCGCGGTGGGCGCGGCGAACGGGCGCAATCCGCTGCCGCTGGTGTTGCCGTGCCATCGCGTGATCGGCAGCGATGGGAGCCTGACGGGTTTCGGCGGTGGGCTGCCGACGAAGGAATTCCTGTTGCGGATGGAAGGGGCGTTGCCGGCGAAGGTGGATCTGTTCGGTTGATGTCCCGCACCGGGGAGACGGCAACGCTTCTGTAGCCCGGGTAAGCGCAGCGCACCCGGGGTGAGCGTGACAGCTCCCGGGTGCGCTTCGCTTACCCGGGCTACGAGGGCAACGTCAAGCTGGGGCCCGGCCTTCGGGATGACGGCCTACTCGGCCATCAACGTCGCCATCGCCGCACGATACCGCTGCGCAACCTCCACCCGTTGGCGATGCAGCCCGTTCTCCACCACGCGCCGCCCGCCGACATACACATCGCGCACCATCGGCCGGTTGCCGCTGAAGATCCAGCGATCGATCGCATCCTCCGACCGCGCGCCGAACAACGCCGGCGCATCCGGATCGAGCACCACCGCATCGGCGTAATCGTCGACGACGAACGAACCGATCGCATGCCCCGTCGAGTTCCGCGCACTGCGCACGACATCGCGCAGCAGAGTTTCGCCGACGCTCGGCGAATCCGCGCGCACGGCGATGTTGCGATGACGCGTGTTCAGGCGCTGCCCGTATTCGAGCCAGCGCAGCTCCTCCACCGGCGACACGGAGATATGCGAATCCGAGCCGATGCCCCATCGTCCGCCCGCGTCCAGGTATTCGCGCAGCGGAAACAGTCCGTCGCCGAGATTGGCTTCCGTCGTCGGGCAGATCGCCACCGTTGCGCCACTACGCGCGATGCCCTGCGTTTCGGCAGGTGTGAGGTGCGTCGCATGCACCAGCGTCCAGCGCGAATCCACGTTCGCGTTGGCGAGCAGCCATTCCACCGGACGCGCATCGCGCAGCGCAAGGCAGTCCTGCACTTCACCGATCTGTTCGGCGATATGGAGGTGCACCGGCATCGACGGCGGCAGCGCGTCGAGCACCGCGCGCATCGCGTCCGGGGGAACCGCGCGCAGGCTGTGCAGCGCGCAGCCGACGTGCAGCATCGGATCGGCGTCCTCGCACAACGTGTCGATCAGGCGCAGGTACGCATCGACGTCGTGACCGAAACGTCGCTGGCGTTCGCCCAGCGCGCGACCGTCGAAACCGCCGGTCATGTACAGCACCGGCAGCAGCGTCAGGCGGATGCCTGCGTCGCGCGCGGCGGCGATGAGCGCGCGCGACATCGCGGCCGGATCGTCGTAGGGCCGGCCGTCCGGCGCGTGGTGCAGGTAATGGAATTCGCACACGGTGGTGTAGCCGGCTTCCAGCATCTCCACGTACAGCTGCGTCGCCACCGCCCGCAGCAGCTCGGGCGTGAAGCGCGCGGCGAATCGGTACATGGTTTCGCGCCAGGTCCAGAAGGAGTCCTCCGGATTGGTCTGGCGCTCCGCCAGCCCCGCCATGGCGCGCTGGAACGCGTGCGAATGCAGGTTCGCCACGCCGGGCAGGATCCAGCTCCCGCTGCCGGTCGGCTCGGCTGCGTCCAGCGCGCGGATGCGGCCGTGGTCGTCGATGTCGAAGCCGGCGTCGGAGCGCCAGCCGTCGGGGGTCCAGAGCATCGCGGCGTCGAGGGTCTTCATGCCCGCATTGTCGCCCGCATGGGCGGTCGTGGCGATGGCCCGCACGGGGCCGCACCTGCGGCTAGAATCGATCCCCATGACCTCCAACGCGCATCCGGCCTGGGACGGACTGATCCTCGGCGCTTCGCTCGCCACGCTCGATGCGCCCGCCGGTTACGCGGACATCCTCGACGGCGCGCTGGCATGGAAGGACGGGGCCCTGGCCTACGTCGGCCCGCGCTCGGGCCTGCCCGACGCGCCGCAGCGCCTGGCCCGCGAGGTCATCGAAACCAAGGGCTGGATCACGCCCGGCCTGGTCGACTGCCACACGCATCTGGTCTTCGCCGGCGACCGCGCGCGCGAGTTCGAACTGCGCCTGCTCGGCGCCAGCTACGAGGACATCGCGCGTTCCGGCGGCGGCATCCTGTCGACCGTGCGCGCCACGCGTGCGGCCGATGAGGGCGAACTGCTGCGCCAGTCGCTGCCGCGCGCGCACGCGCTCATCGCCGATGGCGCGACGACGGTGGAGATCAAGTCCGGCTACGGCCTGGACTTCGACAACGAACGCAAGATGCTGCGCGTGGCGCGGCGGCTGGAACAGCTCGGCATCGGCGTGCGCACGACCTACCTGGCCGCGCACGCGTTGCCGCCGGAATACGCCGGCCGCGCCGACGACTACATCGACGCCGCCATCGAATGGCTGCCGAAGCTGCACGCCGAAGGGCTCGTCGATGCGGTGGACGCGTTCTGCGAAGGCATCGGCTTCACGCCCGAGCAGACGCGGCGCATGTTCGAAGCCGCGCGTGCGCTCGGGCTTCCGGTGAAGCTGCATGCCGACCAGCTCAGCGATCTGGGCGGCGGCGCGCTCGCGGCCTCGTTCGACGGGCTGTCGGCCGATCATGTCGAACACACCAGCGAGGACAGCGTGCGCGCGATGGCGCAGGCCGGCACCGTCGCCGTGCTGCTGCCGGGCGCGTTCCATGTACTGCGCGAAACCGCGTTGCCGCCACTGGAAGCCTTCCGCACGCATGGCGTGCCGATGGCGGTGGCGACCGACTGCAACCCGGGCACCTCGCCGCTGCAATCGCTGCGCCATGCGATGCAGCTGGCGTGCACGCATTTCCGTCTTTCGCCCGAGGAAGCGCTGCGCGGCGCGACGGTGAACGCCGCACGCGCGTTGGGCCTGGGCGATCGCGGCGTACTGCGCGTGGGGGCGCGCGCCGACTTCGTGTTGTGGAACATCCAGCATCCGGCCGAACTGTGTTACTGGCTTGGCGGCCGCCTCGCACAGGCCGTGCACGCCGGCGGCCATCGCGTCATCTGATCACGCTCCATCATCATTCGTTTCATCGCTTCGAACGATCATTCGCCACGGGGAGAAATCATGCGCTTGCGTTACGCCGTTCTTGGCCTGTCGCTGTCTATGGCCGCCACTTCCGCACTCGCCGCGAACGATGCGGCGCGCAAACTCGCGCAGGACGCGATCGTCGTCGACACGCACATCGACGCCCCCAGCGAACTGCTTTCGCACTGGGACGACCTGGGCGTGGCCGCGCCGACGAAGGAGTTCGACTATCCGCGTGCGCGCGAAGGCGGGCTCTCGGTGGCGTTCATGTCGATCTACACCTCACCCGAAGAGGACGTCGCCGGCACCGCCTGGCAGACGGCGAACACGCAGATCGACGCGGTCGAGGCGATGGTCGGCCGGCATCCGGACAAGTTCGCGATCCTGCGCTCGCCCAGCGACGTCGAGAAGCTGCGCAAGGGCGGCCGCGTGCTGCTGACGCCGGGCATGGAGAACGGCGCGCCGATCGGCGACGACCTGTCGAAGCTGGCGGACTTCCACGCGCGCGGCGTGCGTTACATCACTTTGGCCCACAGCGCGAACAACCGCATCAGCGATTCGTCCTATGCGGTGCAGAAGAAGTGGGGCGGCCTGAGCCCGTTCGGCGAGAAGGTCGTGGCCGAGATGAACCGCGTCGGCATCATGGTCGACGTTTCGCACCTGTCCGACGACGCGATCCGCGACGTGTTGCGCGTGACCGACGTACCGGTGATCGCCAGCCATTCGGGCATGCGTCATTTCACGCCGGGCTTCGAGCGCAACATCAGCGACGAACTGGCGCTGGCGGTGGCGAAGGAAGGCGGCGTGGTGCAGCTGGTGTTCGGCACCGGCTTCGTCAGCGAGAAAGCGGCGTCCGACATGCAGGCGTATTTCGCGGCAGCCGATGCGCTGGAGCAGGAGAACGCGAAGCTCGCCGCGGCGGGCAAGCCGCTGAAGTCGAAGGACGAGTTCGAGAAGGCATGGAAGGACGCGCACCCGGTGCCGGTGGTGCACATCGACGCGGTGCTCGACCAGATCGACTACGCGGTGAAGCTGATCGGCGTGGACCACGTCGGCATCGGCTCGGACTTCGACGGCGTGAGCGGCAACCTGCCGGTCGAACTGCGCTCGGTCGCGGATTATCCGAACCTGGTCGAAGGGCTTCAGAAGCGCGGTCATTCGGATGCGGACATCCGCAAGATCCTCGGCGGCAATCTGCTGCGCGTCTGGGGCGAGGTCGAGAAGGCGGCGGCGAAGCGCTGAGCGCGCGTTCCTTCGCGCAGAAAAACAAAAGCCCCGCCTAGGCGGGGCTTTCTGCTTCCGGGCACATGGCCCGAAGAGCGCGCCGGAGCGCTTACTCCTTGGAAGCGGTCTTCTTCACCGCAACCTTCTTGGCGGCCGGGGCCTTGGCCACGGTCTTGGTCGCCTTCTTCGCGACCGGGGCAGCGGCGGTGCCGGCGGCCTTGGTCGTGGCGCTGCGGGCGTTGCCGTAGCTGGAGTTGTAGCGCTTGCCCTTGGCAGTCTTGCGGTCGCCCTTGCCCATGATGTGCTCCTGAATCTGTTCAGATCCGCACCGGAGTGCGGGGTTACGAAGTTCGCGTTCGCGCGAGGTCGCGAAGTCTAACACGGCCGCCGAGGCCCTCAGCCTGCTGGAGGAAAAGCCCCTTTGTTAAGGGAGGGCCCGGCAGGGCGGGGATAGGAGGCAGGGGTCGCTACTGGCCGGAAACGTGCGTCAGCAGGTTTCCGGATCGAGCGGGCGCGAAGCGCTCGATCGACGCGCTAATGCGCGCACGTGGCGTCGTGCACGTGCACGTGGTTCAGCCGCAGGTTCGCCAGATGGGCCAGGCCGACCAGCGTGCCGCCGAAGGTCATCGCGATCGCGTGCGGGATCACGCTCTGGTGCAGCGGCTGGTACAGCACGCCGAACCACAGCACCGCCAGGCCCGGCAGCATCAGCGACAACGCCTGCGCGGCGCGATGGCGGCGATAGCCCCAGAACATGCTGAACAGTCCAAGGCCGGTGGCGAACAGCACGAAGCCTTCCTCGAAGCCCGAACCCAGCCACGCCGCGACGCCCAGCGACGGCAGCACGGCGATCACCAGCGGCAGCAACGCGCAATGGATCGCGCACAGCAGGGAGCCGGTGGCACCGATGCGATCGAGCAGGCTGCGGGGACGAATGGGCGGCATGACTTTCGGGAGGGGATGGAACCGGTTTCGTTATAATATAACATTACGCAACTTGAGCCACCTACTTTAACCCGCCCCATGTCAAAGCGCCTGCTGAATCGCCGACTCCCCCTCGCTCTCGCCCTCGCCGCTGCCCTCCCCTTCGCCGCCCAGGCCGACGACCAGGGCCACGACCACCAGCCCAAGGACCTCAGCGGCGTGGAGGTGAAGGCGACCCCGCTGGTCGGGACCACCGAGGACCTGGTCCGCCCCGTGGACGTCCTCGCCGGCGAGAAGCTGGACCGGGTCAAGGCGAATTCCATTGGCGAGACCGTCGGGAAACTCCCCGGCGTGCAGTCGTCCTATTTCGGCCCCGGCGTGGGCCGCCCGATCGTCCGCGGCTTCGACGGCGCCCGCGTGCAGGTGCTGAGCGACGGCCTGGGTTCGGGCGACGTCTCCACCGTCAGCGTCGACCACGCGGTCAGCATCGAGCCGTTCCTGGCCGACCAGATCGAAGTGCTCAAGGGCCCGGCCACCCTGCTCTACGGCAGCGGCGCGATCGGCGGCGCGGTGAACGTGGTCGACGGCCGCATTCCCGAAGCCGTCACCGACGAGCCGCTGCAGGGCCGTGCCGAAGTGCGCGGCAATACCGTCAACGACGAACGCACCGGCATGTTCCGCATGGACGCCACGGCCGCGTCGGGCAACGTCGTCTTCCACGCGGACGCGCTGCATCGCGAAACCGGCGACTACGACATTCCCGGCTATCCGGAAAGCAACCGCCTGATGCAGGAAGAAGGCGAGACGCCGGATCCGGCGACCAAGGGCACGCTGCCCAACAGCGCCGTGCGCACCGACAGCGGCGCGCTGGGCGTGAGCTGGATCGGCGAGCGCGGCTTCCTCGGCATCGGCGCGAGCCTGTTCGATACGCGGTACGGCGTTCCCGCGGGTGCCCACGAACACGGCGACGACCACGCGCACGACGGCGAGGAAGCGCCCGCCGATGAAGAGGAAGGTCCCGTCACCATCGGCATGACGCAGCATCGTTACGAACTGCGCGGCGGGCTGGACGACCTGGGCGCATTCAAGTCGCTGCGCGCCAAGGTCGCGCGCACCGACTACACGCACACCGAATACGAAGGCGAGGACGTCGGCACCGTCTTCAACAACACCAGCACCGAAGCGCGCGTCGAACTCGTGCACAAGCCGTTGTGGGGCTGGGACGGCGCGGTCGGCGTGCAGTGGGGCCAGCGCGATTTCGAAGCCATCGGCGCCGAAGCCTTCGTGCCCGCCTCCAAGGGCAACGACGCCGGCGTGTTCTGGCTGGGCCAGCGCGAGTTCGGCGTGATCAAGACCGAAGTGGGCGCACGCGTGGATCGCAACAAGATCGACGTCAATGAAGCCGAGGCGATCGGCCCCGATCGCGACTTCAACACGACCAGCCTGTCGGCCGCGTTCAAGTGGGACATCAACGAAGCCTTCCACCTGTCGTTCGGCCTCGACCGCGCGCAGCGCGCGCCGACGGCGGAAGAGCTGTACTCCAACGGCCTGCACGTGGCGACCAGCAGCATCGAACTGGGCTCGCCGATGATGGACGCCGAAACCGCCAATCGCGCGGAAATCGGACTGCATTGGCATGGCGGTCCGTTCAAGGCGAGCGCGTCGATCTATCACGTCAAGTACGACGACTTCATCTATCTGGCCGACACCGGCATCGTCGAGGACGGCAACCCGGTGCGCCTGTGGACGCAGGACAACGCGCGATTCAACGGCGCCGAAGCCGAGGTCAACTGGAACTTCGCCGACAACGACAGCGGTTTGTGGAACCTGCGCGTGTTCGGCGACACGGTGCGCGCCGAACTCACCGGCAGCGGCACGCGCGAAGTCGCGTTCTCGGTGCCGCATGGCGATCATTCGCACGACTACACCGCCGAGCTTTCGCGTAGCGGCAACCTGCCGCGCATCGCACCGAGCCGCGTCGGTGGCGAAGTGAGCTGGGAACTGGGCAGCTGGCGTGCATCGCTGGGCGCCACGCGTTACGCCGAGCAGGACGACGTGGCCGCATACGAGACGACGACGCCGGGTTACACGCTGGTCGATGCGCACGTCGCCTGGCACCAGGACACGCCGAAGGGCAACGCGTGGGAACTGTTCGTCGATGGCAGCAATCTGCTCGACGAGGAAGCGCGCGTGCACACGTCCTTCCTCAAGGACGTGGCGCCGCTGCCGGGTCGCGGCGTGGCGTTCGGGGTGCGGGCGTTCTTCTGACCGGAGCGCTGATGTCGCCGCGCATGCCATTCTGACGATGCGCGACCGGCCCGGGTCCCGGCTTTCGCCGGGATGAGGGATCGAAACATGAACAGCGCCGCCTGACCCGCGGCGCTTTTCTTTTCCCGAAATAGGTGTATATACACGCTTATGCCGGACCCCGCCCTCCCCGCCAGCCTCTGCACCTGCTTCCGCCTGCGCAAGCTCTCGCGCATCGTGACGCAGCGCTACGACCGCGAACTCGCCGCGGCCGGGCTCAACCTCAACCAGTATTCGATCCTGCGGCGCGCCGCGCGCACGCCGCAGAACGTGGGTGCGCTCGCACGCGAGATCGGCATGGACCGCACCACGCTCAGTCGCGACCTCAAACCACTCATCGCCGCAGGCTGGATCGAACTGGCCAGCAGCGACGAGGACGCCCGCGCAAAGCTGGTGCGCATCAGGCCCGCGGGCAAGCGCGTGCTCGAACGCGCGCAGCCGCTTTGGCGCAAGGCGCAGGACGAGATCGACGCACGCCTCGGCGCCGCCGGCGTGAATGCGCTGCACGCACAACTCGACCGCGCGATGGCGCGAATGGAACTCGAATGACCGCCGTGCCTTACCCAGCCGCGCCCCACCCCGCAACGCGTTACTGGCCGCTGGTGCTTGCCGCCACGGCGATGCTGATGATCACGATGGGCGTGCGCCAGTCGATGGGGTTGTTCATCGCGCCCATCGGCCGCAGCACGGGCCTCACCGTCGCGCAGATCAGCTTCGCGCTCGCGATCGGCCAATTCGTGTGGGGCGTGGTGCAGCCGGTGTTCGGCGCGATCGCCGACCAGCGCGGTCCCGGACGCGTGCTGGTCGCGGGCGGTGTACTGCTCGCGGCGGGACTGGTGCTCGCACCGACGTTCGCATCCGAATGGGGCCTGCTGCTCACGCTCGGCGTGCTCAGTGCGGCCGGTGCGGGCGCGGGCAGTTTCTCGATCCTCATCGGCGCGACCGCGCAGCACATGCCCGCGGAAAAGCGTTCGATGGCCGCGGGCGTGATCAACGCCGGCGGCTCGTTCGGCCAGTTCCTGTTCGCGCCGCTGGTGCAGGCGGTGATCAGCGCCGCCGGCTGGGCTGCGGCGATGTGGACGCTGGCGGTTTCCGCGCTGGCGACGTTGCCGCTCGCGTGGCCGCTGCGCCGTCGCGATGGCGATGCGCAACACTCCCCCGCAGCGGGCGCCGCGACGAGCGCCGCACCCGGCATCGGACTGCGCGAACAGCTGCGCATCGCCGTGCGGGATCGCAGCTACTGGCTGCTGCACCTGGGCTTCTTCACCTGCGGCGTGCACATCGCCTTCCTCGTCACGCACCTGCCGGGCGAGATCGCGTTGTGCGGGCTGCCGGCGAGCGTGTCGGCGGTATCGCTCGCGCTGATCGGCCTGTTCAACGTGGGTGGAAGCCTCGGCGCCGGCTGGCTCGGCCAACGCTTCCGCATGAAGTACCTGCTCGCGACGATGTACGCCAGCCGCGCGTTGCTGATCGCGATCTACCTCGTTTCGCCGCCGACGCCGCTGACGTTCTTCCTGTTCTCCGCCGGCCTGGGCCTGACCTGGCTCGCGACCGTGCCGCCGACGGCGGGCCTGGTCGGCAAGCTGTTCGGGCCGCGCTACCTGGGCACGCTGTTCGGCCTCACGCTGCTGTCGCACCAGCTGGGCGGATTCTTCGGCGCGTGGGTCGGCGGACTGGTGCTGGAGCGCTTCGGCGATTACAGCTGGATGTGGTACGCCGACATGACGCTGGCGCTCATCGCCGCCGTCGCCAACCTTCCGATCCGCGAATCCGTGCCGGTGACGGCACGCGCGCAACCGCAGGTGCAGCCGACATGACCCATGCTCCGATCAATCTCGCAGCGAAGCTGTCGACCTTCGACGAACACTGGCAGCCGCGCACCGTGGCGACCTTCAACGGCCACGACATCATGGTGGTGAAGGTGAAGGGCGAGTTCGTCTGGCACTCGCACGCCGACAGCGACGATCTGTTCCTGGTGCTGCAAGGACGCATCCGCATCGACCTGCGCGATGGCGCGGTGGAACTCGGTCCGGGCGAGATGTTCATCGTGCCGCGCGGCGTCGAACACCGCCCGGTCGCGGTGGAGGAAGCGCACCTGATGCTGATCGAACCGACGGGCACGCCGAACACGGGCGACGCCGCGACGGCCGCGGAGCGTCGGACGATCTGAGCCCGGCCGCTAGCTCTGACGCGAGACAATTTCAATGTGAAATTCTCTCATAGGAATTATGCGCACTGCCCTGCGACTTTTTCGCAGAATGCTCCGGCGGCGAACCGCCGCATCAGAAGGAGCATGGAATGAACACCGTATCCGGTCTGACCTTCAGCACGACCCTCGCACCCGCGCGCGCATGTGTTCGTCGCAACGCTTCGCCGCACGTCGCGCGAGCCTTGCATGCCTCCCTCCTGTCCGCACTGTTCCTCGCGCCCCCATGCGCGTGGGCACAGGAAAGCGGAACCATCACGTTCAAGGGCGTCGTGGCCGAAGCGACCGCCGCCGCCGACGAATACGGCCATGTCGTCACGCAAGACGACGTGCCGCCGCACCGCATCGACGTCAAAGCCTACGACGATCTCGCCACGCCCCGGCTGGAAGCGCTGGACTACTTCGCGCAGCGCTATCGCGAAGCCGGCATCGCCAGCTCGCGCATCCGGCTGATGACGCTGGATTACCTCTAGGCGTCGGCGCTCGCCGCTCTCGTCGCGCTCGCCGCGCATGCGGCGCAGACGCCATGCACTTCCAGCGTCTGCGCCTGCGGCGTGAAGCCCAGCTCGCGTGCGCGACGATCGAGCGTCTCGACGATGCGCTCGTCTTCCAGCTCCGTCGCCGACTGGCAGCGATCGCAGATCAGGAACGGCACCGCGTGTTGCGCCGAGCCGGGGTGATGGCAGCCGACGAAGGCGTTGATCGATGCGAGCTTGTGGATGAAGCCGTGTTCGAGCAGGAAATCCAGCGCGCGATACACCGTCGGCGGCGCGGCGGCGTCGTGCGTGGCCTTCATCTGGTCGAGCAGTTCGTAGGCCTTCACCGGGCGGCCCGCGTCGGCGATCAGGCGCAGCGCGTGCGCGCGGATCGGCGTGAGCCGCAGCCCGCGCGCCTCGCACGCGCGCTCGACCTCGTGCACGAAGGCGTCGCCGTCGTGGACGTGGTGCGAGGGATCGGTGCAGGTGTGCGGGTGGCCCATGGCGTGATCGTGCGGAATCGGTCCGATATACCGGATTTAGGCGCCCGCCGGCACTTTTGCAAGGGCCGCGTCGATGCGCGCCAGCGCCTCCGCCTGCCCCGCCAGGTACACGGTGTGCGAGATGTCCGGCGATACCTGCGTGCCGGTGATCGCCACGCGCATCGGCTGGGCGACCTTGCCCATGCCGATGCCGAGCGCTTCGGCGGTCGCGTGCAACGCCTGCGAAACCGCCTCGGCGCTCCATTGCGGCAACGCGGCCAGGCGCTCGCGGGCGTCGGCCAGCGGCGCGCGCGCGGCGTCGGTGAGGTGCTTGGCGACGGCCGCATCGTCGTACTGCGTCAGCGGGCCGAACCAGACGGCGGCGCGTTCGGCCATTTCCTTCAGCGTCTGCACGCGGTCGCGCAGCGCGACGACGATGTCGGCGGCGGCCGGGCCGTTCGCGGAGTCGAGACCCTGCGCATCGAGATGCCACTGCAGGTGCCTGGCGACGTCGTTCGGATCGTCGTTCTTCAGGTACTGCTGGTTGAGCCAGCCCAGCTTCGCCGGGTCCAGGCGCGAGGCCTTCGCGTTCACGTCCTTCAGGTCGAACAGCTCGGTCATCTGCGCGATGGAGAAGATCTCCTGGTCGCCATGCGACCAGCCCAGGCGCACCAGGTAGTTCAGCAGCGCGTGCGGCAGGTAGCCCATCTCGCGGTACTGCATGACGTCGGCCGCGCCGGTGCGCTTGGAAAGCTTCGCGCCTTCCGGGTCCAGGATCATCGGCAGGTGCGCGAAGTGCGGCACGGTGGCGCCGAGCGCGCGGTAGATGTTGATCTGGCGCGGCGTGTTGTTGACGTGGTCGTCGCCGCGCACGACATCGGTGATGCCCATGTCCAGGTCGTCCACGACCACGGCGAAGTTGTAGGTCGGGTAGCCGTCGGAGCGGAAGATGACCAGGTCGTCGAGTTCGGTGTTGGCGAACTCGATGCGGCCCTTCACCTTGTCCTCCCACACGACGGTGCCGTCGACGGGGTTCTTGAAGCGGATCACGCGGTTTGGATCGTCGCGGAAGCCTTCATTGCGCTCGCGATACGCGCCGTTGTAGCGCGGCTTGTCGCCGGCGGCCATGGCCTTCTCGCGCATGGCCTCCAGTTCTTCCTTCGTCTCGTAGGCGTAGTACGCGGTGCCGGCGGCGACCATCTGCTCGGCGACGGCGCGGTAACGCTCCAGGCGCTGCGTCTGGTAGATCGGGCCCTCGTCGTAGGACAGGCCCAGCCATTCCATTGCCTGGAGGATGGCGTCGATGGCCGCCTGCGTGCTGCGCTCCCGGTCCGTGTCCTCGATGCGCAGGACGAACTCGCCGCCGCGACGGCGCGATTCCAGCCAGCAGTACAGCGCCGTGCGGGCGCCGCCGATGTGCAGGTAGCCGGTGGGACTGGGGGCAAAACGGGTGCGGCAGCTCATGCGGGCGGCTCGGGACGTCGGGGACCGGCGATTTTACCGGAGCGGGCGCGATGCGGCCGGATTCGCCGCCCAAGGCCCTAGAATCCCCCTCATGGCGACCCTTTTCATCTCCGACCTCCACCTCGACGCCGAGCGTCCCCGGATCACCGAGCTGTTCGGCCAGTTCATCCGCTCCGATGCGCGCCATGCGGATGCGCTGTACATCCTGGGCGACCTGTTCGAGGCCTGGGTCGGCGACGACGATCCGTCCGAGACCGGCGCCTTCGTCGCCAGCGAGCTGCACGCGCTGCAGGCCTCGGGCGTGCCGGTGTACTTCATCCGCGGCAACCGCGATTTCCTGCTCGGCGAGGACTTCGCGCGCCGCGCCGGGATGCGTCTGCTGCCCGATCCGTCGGTGGTGATGCTCTACGGCCAGCCCACGCTGATCATGCACGGCGACACGCTGTGCACCGACGACGTGAATTACCAGCAGTTCCGCGCGCAAACGCGCAATCCCCAGTGGCAGGCGCAGTTCCTCTCGCAGCCGCTCGCCGCGCGCGTCGCCTTCGCGCAACAGGCGCGTGCGGCCAGCCGCGCGCACCAGAGCGGTTTGAAGCAGCAGGGCACGATGGAAACCATCACCGACGTGTCGCCCGCGACGGTGGACAGCACGTTCGGTCGCTTCGGCATCGAGCGCATCGTGCATGGCCACACGCATCGTCCGGCGGTGCATGAACTGATGGTGGAAGGTCGCCCGTGCGAGCGCATCGTGCTGGGCGACTGGTACGACCACGGTTCGGTGCTGCGCGTGGATCGCAAGGGGTTCGAGCTGCGTGGGCTGGCGATGCGGTGATGCCACGCTGATCCCAGCAGCGCATCGCCCGGGCTACAAAAGCACGGCAGATGGATTCCGTACGACGCAGCGCAACCTACCCCGCCAGCTTCTCCAACGCCGCCAGCTCTTCCGCGTCGAACCCCGCCGCGCTGCGCGCTTCGTGGTTGAACGGGCCGTACAGAACCGCACGCGCGTACTCGGCCAGCAGCTCGCGGAAGCGCGGCGCCGGTTCCACGCCCGCGCGTTCGCAATACCAGCGGAACCAGCGCGAACCGGCGGCGACGTGCGCCACTTCCTCGCGCAGGATCACGTCCAGAATGGCGACCGTCGCTTCGTCGCCCATCGAACGCAGCTTCACGATCATGCCCGGCGTGACGTCCAGCCCGCGCGCTTCCAGCACGCGCGGCACCAGCGCCATTCGCGCGAGGCCGTCGTGCGCGGTTTTCTCGGCCATTTCCCACAGGCCGTTGTGCGCGTCGAAATCGCCGTAGTCGCGACCGAAATCGCGCAGGCGTGCGCACAGGAGAGTGAAATGGCGCGCTTCGTCGTTCGCGACGCCGACCCAGTCCGCGTAGAACTCGCGCGGCAATCCGCGGAAGCGATACACCGCATCCCACGCCAGGTCGATCGCGTTGAACTCGATGTGCGCGATGGCGTGGATGAACGCCGCGCGTCCTTCATCGCTGCCGAAGCCGCGTCGCGGCAGATCGCGCGGATGCACGAGCAGCGGGCGTTCCGGACGGCCCGGCATGCCGATCGCATCCGGCGCCGGCGCATCCTCGGGAATCGTCAATTCGCCGCGCGCGAACGCCTCGGCGGCGGCGAAAGTCGTCGCGACCTTCGCCTCCGGCGTGGCCGCGTCGAGGCAGCCACGCGCCGCGTCGAACAGCGACGTCATGGCGTCAATGCGTGGCGGGATCGGCCGGCGAGCAGCCCCAGCCATCGGCGAAACCGCCGAAGGTTTCGGCCAGTTCGCCCAGCTCGCGCTCCAGCGCGGTGATCGCCGCGTGCGACGGCGCCATCACGCGCACGACGCACACCTGCCACACGTCTTCCTCGTCGACTTCCGGCTCATCGACCGTCACTAACGGCTTGTCCGCCGCGGCGGCCGCGAAGGCTTCGGCCTGCGATTCGTCGTCGAAGACGTGGAAGAACTCGATGGGACGTTCCAGCGACAGGTCGTCGCCGTCGTCGAGCATGCGGCGCAGGACCTCGCCGTTCTCGTCGTCGGGAATCATCGCCTTCTGCAGTTCGCGCATGTCACGCCCTCCGCGTCTTCTTCGCTTCGTCCGAACGCAGCTGCTGGATGCGCTCGAAGTAGCCCGGCTCGATACCGGTGACGTATTCGCCGTTGAAGCAGGACGAATCGAACGCGTCGATGCGGTGCTTCGGGCCGGACACGGCTTCTTCCAGGTCGGAAAGATCCTGGTAGATCAGCCAGTCCACGCCGAGCAGCTTCTCGACTTCCTCGTCCGTGCGGCCGTGCGCGACCAGTTCCTCCGCCGACGGCATGTCGATGCCGTAGACGTTGGGATGGCGCACCGCCGGCGCGGCCGACGCGAGATACACCTTGCGCGCACCGGCATCGCGCGCCATCTGCACGATCTGCTTGGAGGTCGTGCCGCGCACGATGGAATCGTCCACCAGCAGCACGACGCGGTTGCGGAATTCCAGCGGAATGGGGTTCAACTTGCGGCGCACCGACTTCGCGCGCTCGCCCTGCCCCGGCATGATGAAGGTGCGACCGACGTAGCGGTTCTTGATGAACCCCTCGCGGTACTTCACGCCGATGACGTTGGCGATTTCCAGCGCGGCGTCGCGCGAGGTGTCGGGAATCGGAATGACCGTGTCGATGTCATGGTCCGGACGCAGGCGCAGGATCTTCTCGCCGAGCTTCTGGCCCATGCGCATGCGCGCCTTGTGCACGGAGACCTCGTCCATCATCGAGTCCGGGCGCGCGAAGTACACGTATTCGAAGATGCACGGCGTGTGCTGGCGCGGCTCGGCGCACTGGCGCGTGAACAGTTCGCCGCGCGGCGTGATCACGATGCCTTCGCCCGGGCGCACGTCGCGCACGCGCTCGAAGCCGAGCAGGTCCAGCGCGACGGATTCGGACGCGACGGCGTATTCGTCCTGGCCACCGGTATTGCGCTTGCCCAGCACCAGCGGGCGGATGCCGTTGGGATCACGGAACGCCACCAACCCCAGGCCCAGCACCGTCGCCACCACGGCATATCCGCCGACGCAGCGGCGATGCACGCCTTCGACCGCACGGAACGCGGCGTCGGGGTTCAGTGCCTTGGTCGCGTCCAGTTCGTGCGCGAACACGTTGAGCAGGACTTCCGAATCCGATTCGGTGTTGACGTTGCGGCGATCCTGTTCGAACACCTCGCGACGCAGCGTGTCGGTGTTGATGAGGTTGCCGTTGTGCGCCAGCGCGATGCCGAAAGGCGAGTTCACGTAGAACGGCTGCGCTTCGTCGGAACCTTCGCTGCCCGCGGTGGGATAGCGGCAATGCGCGATGCCGACGCGGCCTTCCAGCAGCGACATCGAACCTTCGTCGAAGACGTCGCTGACCAGCCCGTTGCCCTTGTGCACGCGCAGCTTGCTGCCGTTCGCGGTGGCGATGCCGGCTGCGTCCTGGCCGCGATGCTGCAGCACCGTCAGGCCGTCGTAGAGCTGCGCCGCGACGTCGTTGTGGCCGACGATACCGAGAATGCCGCACATGGTGATGAATCCTGCTGTGAAGTTGTTTGTTGCAGCGAGCGCCGTCAGGCCTCGCTCACCGGCGCCGGCAGGGCCGGCGTGGCGTCCGGCGTCGCCGCCGGGGGAAGATCCGAATGCTCCGTCGGCACGCTGCCATCGAGGTCGACGTGCTCGGCGGCCCATTCCGGCAGCCACGCGCGCATCCACTGCGCGCCCGGCACGAACACCGGCACCACCTGCGAGCGCTGCCATTCCGGCTCGCGCGGCATTGCCGTCAAACCCGCCAGCAGCACCAGCACGCAGGCGACGAACGCACCGCGCGCGATGCCCAGCGCCAGGCCGAGCATGCGATCGAGTCCGGACAACCCGACCGACTGCACCAGCTTGCGTACCAGCCAGCCGACCAGGCCGACCACGACCAGCACGCCGATGAAGCACAGCGCATAACCGCCGAACAGCTCGCCGGCACCGATCTCACCGTCGCCGGAGAGCATCAGCCCGACATCGGCGCCGAAATGGAACGCCGCCCATCCGGCCAGCACCCAGGCGACCAGCGAGGCGAGCACGCCGACGAAACCGCGCATCAGGCCGAACAGCGCCGATACCGCGATCACCGCCAGCAGGACCCAGTCGATCGCGCCCATCGGCTAGCCCACGGCCCAGATGGGGTCAGGGATGCGGGCGGACAATGCCGCTCACGCCCAGTTTCGCCGCGACCTGGCCCTTCAGCTGGTCCGCCTGCTCGCGGCTGGCGACCGGACCGACGCGGACGCGGTTCAGCACGCCCTTGTCGGTGCGGACCTGCTTGACGAAGGCGCTGAAGCCGGCCGAGCGCGCGCGATCGCGCAGCTTGCCGGCCTCTTCCGCGCTGCCGAAGGCGCCCAGTTGGACGGCGAAACCGGTGCCGGAGGCGGCCGGAGCGCTCGAGCGCGGGGCGGCGGCCTGCGGCGCGGGTGCGGCCGGCTTTTCGGCGGGCTTCTCGACAGCGGGCTTCTCGACGACCTTGGCGACCGGCTTCTCGGCCGGAGCCGCCGGCTTGGCCGGGGCGGGCTTGGGTTCCGGCGGCAGCGGCGCGGCGGCCGGCGTCGTCGGGCGGGATTCGGCCAGCGGTACCGGCGCGGAGACGGACGCCGTCTGCGCGGGCTGTGGCGCGCTGGCGGCCGGCTCGGCGGCTTCGGCGTCGAGCACGACGACCTTCGCGCCGACGTCGCTGCGCACGCGACCGGACTGGAGGCGCGCGGCCTCCGCTTCGGCCTGCGTGGCGAACGGGCCGATGCGCACGCGATGCAGCGT
>Ga0102593_1000662_pt1 | contig 50386 bp, 46 predicted proteins | sample AraplaCol_mMS_r2_2_FD_76862 | JGI IMG/M metagenome (GOLD analysis project Ga0102593, IMG submission 76862) | Arabidopsis root microbial communities from North Carolina, USA - plate scrape MF_Col_mMS_r2 (SPADES assembly) (version 2) | ecosystem: Host-associated > Plants > Roots > Endosphere... | reverse complement strand
GGTTGAGAAGGGTGATATAGATGGCGAAGGTCGATTGTTCCGGCTTGCCTTTCGAGGAATCAGGGACTTTGGGTGGGGGTACGGGGATAAAACAAGCTATCCGGGAGGCGCGCGACTGCCGCTGAATCGAGTACTCTGAGATCGGGCCATCCGGGGTATGGATGCTGACAGCAAGACCTTTGAAGCAGGGCATGGCGACACTTCAGAAGCAAGTTCAGGTGCCGTTTGCTGTGAGATGGGACCAAGGGGTGAATACAGCGGGACTTCGGGATCGATGCCCCACGCTCGCGGGTGATTGATTGCCTTGGGTGAAGAACGACTAGGAAGGCGGACTTGAACGAGGAGTAGCGTGTAATCCTTTACTTTTTTTTCACAAGAATTCAGAGTTAGCTATAGCGCGAGAAGCGGTCAAGATAGTCCGATTTAGCCTGGAAGTAACCAGCAGCCAACTGGGTCTGGACTCCACCGCTGCTGGTATAGCGGAGGCTGGTGTCGACCGAAATTTTGTGTGTGCGTGTGGGGGGCAGGATGGCTAGGTAGCGGGGCAAACAAACAATCACGTCGAGCAAAATCTCAGATTTATTCCAACATCCGCATTCACAGTGCCTGGTAGACCAGCGCATCGGTGAAGAAGAGAAGCAGGTTGCGCTTGGGTAGAGAGAGAGAGGGGCGGAGTGGATCAAAACACGAGAAGAACTCCAAACCCCACGTGATACACCTTATGTATACTTGAGCGTGACCTGTTGAGCCCTATGACTTTCATTCAAACTGATCTCAAGCCGGTAAATTCTTGCATCTGATGGCTGTGTATACTCCTTCGGGGTTGATCAAGAAACACCCCTGAAAGTCTAGCTATTGACCTCACTTCATCATCCCCCACTATACCCACATCAGCTGACATTCCCGACCATGGATCAGCTGCGATCCCCCGGGGTTCGGCGCGGACGCTGGAATGGTCAAAACATTCAATTGCTACAGATTCAATTGTCAGATCTCTTGTGGTGTGAGAATCACAATAGTACACATGCTGAGAGAGATTTTTTGACAGCAGTGAATCAATAAAAATCTTGAGAAATGTATCATCTAGTTATGATATCGCATCTCATAACATACTCGTCTCTAGTCCTTGGGTACAATATCATGACCTCCAATCCCCGCCATTGCTTTATCGTCCGTTGCAATCTGGTCCAACTTGTAGAGAGGCTCAAGCTCGACGTCCATACGGAACACATAGCGTTTAAACCAATATGGTAAAGCTTTGCACACCTGGTATTTCATATGAACCCGAGTGGGAACAGCAAAAATATAGTCCAGCTCTTCAAGAGTTCGTTGCTTTGTTTCCGGGACGAAGAGGAAGATCATAATCAATGCAGTAACGTTCAAACCACTAGTCATCTTGGTCAGCGAGCTGTAAATTTTTATACTTCAAAGTACCGCACTTACGCATAAAAACCGAAGGCCCCAGTTGGTGTCATAGCCCATAGCATACGTGGAAAGGTAATGGATAGGACTGCAGCCCACCCTAGGCATGTAGCAACAGCCCAAGACATCCCAACTTCTATTATCAAGTTAGCAAGAGCTATCTATATGAAACAGGAATCAACATACCACGGTGAGACAGAGGGAAGACCTCTGCAGAGTAGGTGAAGGGTACAGGACCCTCGCCCGGTGAATAGAACGCGGCAAATAAGAATATGAAAAGAGCAATGGTACCCAGATGAGCACCCCCATTGCCTGGTACATAAAAGCAGAACCCAGCAGCAAGTAAGGTCCAGGCCATTTGCGGAAAAGTGAAGAGAAGAAGGGCACGGCGTCCATAGGTGTCAATCGTCCAAATTGCTGGGAAGGCAAAAAGAAAATTGACAAGGCCGAAGCCCCAGGAGGCAAAAAGTGCCTGTGTATCATCGGCACCGGCGCTCTGACAGATGTTAGTATTTCGTTACCTTTTTCTTCGACTTTTTGTATTGAGAAAGCTTTTGTACATACACTGAAAACAGTTGAGCTATAAAATGCGATTATGTTGACTGATTCAGGTCAGCATCCATAATAAATTCCAATATCCATCGGTAAATGGAGCTTAACTTACTGCCGCACATTTGCTGCGCAATCATCACCGTAAATGATGCCAAAGTAGCCCTCCGAACCCGAGGAATAGTAAAAAGCTCAACGAAGCGAGTAACGTAGTTACTCTGACCAATAATACTCTGCTCAATTTGAATCTGTGCGTGAATGTAGTAAAGATCACGAGCAGCTTGCAAAGGTGTATTGCGAAGTCGACAGAGAGAATTATAAGCCTTGGCCATTTCACCCCTTCGTATATACCAGCGAGGAGATTCAGGACAGAAATACACTCCAAGGGCAAGTGGTACAGCAGGGATAAATGCCGATCCGAGTTGTAATCGCCAAGATAGCGCACCTGTATCCTTCACCGCGAGATTCGCGCTGAATCCGAGGAAAATACCGAATGCCGTCCAGAGCTGCCAACACATAACCAATCCACCACGGATTACAGCAGGTGTATTTTCGGCACAGAAGATAGGGATGGTCGATGCCTTGAGTCCCATGCCAATACCAAGGAGTAAACGAGTGATGAAAAGTTGAGGCCAGTTCTGTGTGAAAGCGGAGCCTATGGGAGTCAATACGCAAAAGATGGCGGAAATGAAGATTGTGCCCCGTCGTCCAAGAATACGATTGCAAGGATCGGATAGCCAGCAGCCTAGACAGGCACTGGCGATATATGGAGCAGCATTGACGATACCAACTAGCCACTGATTTCGCACACTTCCATCCTCGGGTATACCAAAAGCGTCAGGGAAAGAGAGATTGGCGCCATTGGATCCGGTCTGGTCCCAGCCTCTGTTATTTATTAGCATGTAGTCGTATTGGTCTTGAGCAGCAAGTAACATACTGAACAGCAGCGCCAATTGAGCATAGAATAATGGTAAAGTAGAGAGCTTTCGGTTGGCGCCATTTGTGGAGTATCTCATCACGCAATGCAGTCGCTTCCGACTCCGTGATGTCTGAAATTGATTCAAATCCTTCTGGGTCACGCGCAACCAAAGCACCTTTTTTGAGTTCAGGTAGAATATTGGTGACCTGGTATTGGTTGGCAAATTCTTCGACATCACGAAGTACCTGAGCCTGACTCAGATCGGCAAGAGGGTTTTTGATCCTGATTTGGATTAGATACTCTACCAGATTGGAAGTGTATGGCACGGAGAAGCTCTGAGTACTTACTTGGCTGAAACATTGCTTTGCAAGTTCACCTGCTCCACATGTTGACCTTTTTCTTCATAAATATGATCATCACTAGACCTGCGCGGGGTTAGCGATGCTTGGAGGCTACAATTGTATAGTAAGATCTATCATACCGATCTGAGGAGTCAATTTGTGCTACCGTATCCTTACCCATGGTATAAGGCCGGCGATTGAGACAAGTAGAGTTATGGGGTTGATAGTAGGTAGAGATTTGAGCAAAGGATAAAAGATAGTCTTATCAATCAATCCCAATAGCTCAATTTGCCAAGGAAAAGGCAGATAATGAATAGCACATAACCAAATAGTTCGACAATCTACTGGGATATCACCCGGCTTTTATACTTTTTTCCCCATTGCACGCAGACAAGGAAGTCTTTTCGGAACCAGTCCATTTGACAAGAGCAGCACGAGCCCATTGGGTATCATGCAAGAGACCTTGATATCCACAACTAAGTCTAGATGAACCGTGTTCACACACGGACTAGCACGACTAGGCTAGATCAGATCACTTTCCCGAAGCGGCGTGCTCCATCCTGGGGTTTGAAGCGTGGGGTCAACTTGCCCATGGGGAAATTTAGCCCAGATGAGACAAAGAGTTGCAATTGCGGGGCTCTCACTGTCATGCTTGAATTACTGGAGTTGCTGAGCTCGCCGTGCGTGTCCTGTTAATATGTCTGGTCTATCTTTGAGTGCCCCTGGTATGAGGTGTTCCTGCATAGAGAACAGCTTCTAGCGAGAGATTATATGAGTATCTACATTCACAGCTAAGACTGGCACCTTAGAAGAAGCCTTTTTCCAAAGTAAGTCCCTGGAGGACCGGGACCTTAGCTCCCCTACCGGGGTGGGGTCGCCGAGCGAAGCAGTGTAAAATCGGGGAGACGCATGATCCGTTCACTCGTCTTGATGGTTTTAATCCGAATGAACCCCACTCTCACCGGTGCATACTATATCGCGTGGTGCTCTTCCCCAGACCGATGCCCATGTGGCTCCCGTTTGCGGAAGGTCGTAGCTGAACGTCCTTCTTCGCCGGACTGGGAGTGATGACTTGGATATCAACATCATTAAACTTGAGCAACTGCCGATATGTCTGGCCAGAATGAAATAAAGAAGCATGTCTAACGCCACACATGTCGCCTCCGGCGATGGCACGCCGGTCTTTAGTGTCATATTGATCACGGCCTAAGACAAGATTTGCGGTGATTGGCTGACCTAGGTGTCCAAGGCACTATCTCAAGAGAAGGAATTGGTAAATTGCTAACCTTCGATCCGGAGGATGTCCATTAACTACGCCGGATCAGGCTTAACGTGGCCAAGGCTTTTGCCGGGCGAAGGCTTGAATACGCGGCAGGCCGGCGCTAAACGTAGCGGCGATCGGCCGGTCAGTGCTGGCTAGGGAGATTTCAACCCCGCATCAAGAGATTCGCAATCCAATGTGGTATGTGAGCATCATCTATTGTTTCATTTCGGATATCATAGATAAAATCGCATGATCCGATCTCACACTGTGCATCGGATGGCAGTTGTAGTGAGTGGAGAGTGGGGGAAATCCTGGGGGAGTGGAGTGTTCGGGCCTGACTTGCTGCAACGGATAAATATTTTTTTAAGCTATTTGTTGGTGTTGGTTTTGCCCGACACTAAAAGACTTGGCCTCTTAGTCCCGCCTTTTCATAAAATTTATTTTTATTTTCAGGCCTTTTTCGCCATTAAAGGCTCGGGTTCAGCTTACCCTATTTTGCCGTATCCGATGTGAACGGCAGGGCAAGTTGGGAGCGACAGCGACATTGTCACCCGAGCCGAGTCTACCACTCACCAAAGCCGTTTCGGCATTCAAACATCCAACGCCAACTGATACGGTGAATTGTGTAGTCAAGGGTATATGCAAGGAAGGGGCTCGAACGTAAATGGGATTACACGGATACTTGTAATATTCAGCTAGTGTTTATATGGCATCGAGTATCTGATCTGGTGTCTAGAAGATGAGACAGAATTTCTTCAATTGATCCATTATGATTTTATTCTCGATCACTAGGATTACGTATATCACCCAATCCTAATGATCGATAATACATATCAATCTCACATAGTATATTATAGAAGAGATTTTTTTGCGTAGAAAGACAAGCTGTGGAGTAAAATCGTCCTTGCGAACAAGTTTCGCTCACATGCAAAGTCAATCAGATGGGTTCTAATTCCGAAGCAATGTTTTTTTTCTATAGAATGATACTAGATTCAAGTAAATTATTCTATTTTATTTCGTATGTAAATGGGTGGTGGTCTTTTTCAATCCACAGCACAACGCCAATCTTATCTCCAAGCGGTCGGAATGTTTTGGTTCTCATCTAAAGACACGCTTTATTACATTTCCTCTTCCATTTTCTTCTGACAATCAAAATGCTCATTTCTATACTCAGTGTCAATTTTATAATTTACAATTCACATCTCTCTCCGAAGACCGAAATCCGAATCGATAATCATTCTAACTTCTTTCATGACATCATTTGTCATCGCAACGGAATGAGCTGACAAATGAAGTCATCTCCGATCCGAGGACGCGAGGCTGTCAAACCCCGGAAGCCAGTCGCGAGGGTATAAATCTCACGGGCTATCCTGCATTAGACCAGTCATGTATTCCCGTGCATTAAATTCCAGCTCATCCAAAGCTGCCTCAAGACTTGCGCGTTTCTCCTCTACAATCGCACCATACTCCACCATGTCTTCCAACATTACTCTTTACTCCTGGCCCACGCCAAACGGCGTTAAAGCTTCCATCACTTTAGAGGAGCTTGGGCTATCATATAAGACTGTCCCAATTGATATTAGCACTAACATCCAAAAGGAAGAGTATGATATAAAGATATCCCGAGCATCTAGTTTGATGCTGACACTGATATCCAAACAGATGGTTCTTGAAGATCAACCCCAATGGTCGCATCCCCGCGATCCAAGATGGATCCCAGCGTGTGTTTGAAAGTGGATCCATCATGCTTTACCTGGCCGACAAATATGACACCGACCGGAAGATCAGTTATGCTCCCGGCTCCCCTGAGTATATCGAGCAAGTATCTTGGGTGATGTTCCAAGTGGGTGGTATTGGACCAATGCAGGGTATGAATACGCAAAAGTCCAATCCAGCCCAACTTAAATGAATCCAATGGCTAAATTCTTCAACAGGTCAGGCAAATCACTTCCGCCTGTTCGCTGGCGTTCGATCAGACTACGGTATCAAACGATACATCGATGAGACAAAGCGTCTCTATGAGGTACTTGAGTCTCGCCTTAAAGAAAGCCCTTACCTGGCCGGTGACAAGTATACTATTGCTGATATCGCCAACTACTCATGGGTCCGTGCTGGACCAGGAATCTTGGAAATTGATTTGTCCGCATTTCCAAACTTGAAGAAGTGGACCGATGAGATTAGCAAACGTGCAGCTGTCACAAAAGGCCTGGATGTGCCCTCCACTGGCAAGACTGAGGAAGAACGAAATGCTTTCTTCAAGTCTGCTCGGGCTAGAATTGATGGTATGACCAATTCCGACAAGCAATAGCGTACTTGTCAATGCGAAAATGCTCTATGTAATGTATCATTGTGCACATCAACTAGTTCATTGTTGACTATGAAATGTTATTTAAGTAAAGTGAAGAATTGTCTCATTCTTCATAACTCTTAGACTCTTTGTTAGAAATCCCATACGCATCGATACTACTAGTAGCACCTATGGATGGATAAAAATCAACAGTGATACTCTTTGAACGTATCGTCTTCTCGAGGGTCATTGATTGTTGAAGATAGAACAAAGAAAGCAGACTATCCATGATTCTATATCACACTACACGGACTATCATTTCTTGTTATCTATCAAGACCTCGAAATAAACCCACAGCTAGCTAGGCTAAATCACAGATTTATCTTCCAAATGTGTATCTACAAGTTTGTTTCCTATACAGGCCCGCATAGTTGTGGGCACGAGCTACTCGTGGATTCTACGCAGTGCAAGAAAGCAAAAGCCCACGGGGAAAAGTCTTGGTGTGAAACTCCCAGAAAGAAAGGTGTTGTTCCACGCATACGTTCCTTGGATGATCTCGTTCAAATAATTCGACCGGGATTCTCACGACTTTCTGGTCCTTGTCCATCTTGCTTGCTCAAGGGGTGTCCTGATATTGTCTTGCCTACATTTATGTCGCGTCACTCCAAATAAAAATGAAAATTGAGATCCCGGAACTACTATCTTGGTAGATTACGGCCACCGTACGGGTGTTCTGAGTACCAGGATATCCGTACGTGACCGAACGGATACGTACTTATCTATTCGTATATAATACCGCTAGCCGAATACAATATCAAAATATATAATTTCACCCCTCAGATCTCAATAGTATAATATTCAGAATATCGGATCTTTTTTTATATTTTTAAAATTTGGAAACTGAAAATTTATAAAAACTAGTAAATTGTTTTTGATATAGACCAGAGAAAATTGATTGAAATTTTGTTTAAATTCAGTATTCTCTGGAATTAATTGAAACTATATATAATATTTCTTTTTATTAAATTAGTACTGTACTAAATTTTCTGAAATATTTCTGGTATTGTAAATATACAACAGATTTATTTTTGTCAAAATATATTTACAAAATAACTGAAATATACAGTTCTATTTCGAATCCGAAATCTATTTTTTCCAACCGGACTATCAAATTTTTTATATTTTTTTCGGTACAATATTTACTGAACAAGATCTCTGAAAATAGTACTGTTGATTATTGTTTGTATTCAAAATCAAAAACAGATTCCAGTATAGCAATATTTGTAGAATATTTTTCTGTAATAATTGATTTGCAGTTATCCAAAAAATATTGCAAAAAATATATCAGTTTTTATATATACTACAGTTGTTTTGGATTATTTATATTAAATAAAAACTACAGTCAAAAAATACAATAGATACTGAAAAAAACAGATAGATTTTTTGATAGACTAATTCGATTGAAGACAGATATTCGATCTGAAATACTAACTATAATATATATTATATAATATCTATAGACAGAATACAATTTGTTTTACCGGCTACTATATATTGTTGTATTTCTGTTTATTTCAATATTATTTTTCAGCAGTAGAAATAGTTTTTATGTTACTGTTTTCGTTTCTAATTTTATTACTATATTCGGATTTTTCGAATTTCTCCAATATTCTATGCAATAGTTCTTTTATCGATACTGGATTATTTTTTTTCTTGACTGTTTTATTTTTTTCTCTATTTTTTTGAATATTTGTATAGTTATCCAGTAGTCTACTATTTTTTCTATTTTTTTGTATATTTTGTAGAATATTTTTTCCAAACAAAAAAACTGATTGTATTCGATAGTTATTTACTACAGAACGGTCTGTACAGTATTCAGTTTCTATTCGATTTTGGACTGGACTTGTTCTATTCGGACTATACAGATATTGAAATATACAAATATCCGAAAAAATTTCTAGTCTGATATTAGTCCACGGTTCTGATTCAATAACAAACAGCAATAATTTACCGGAGTATCTATTATAGAATCGGAAAGGTTCTTCAGTATAAATAAAATTAATTGTCTACAAATTTGTTTCAGATATATTTTTCAGATTTCGTCGAAAACGGAATATCTATATAAAAAAAATCTGTCGATATATATAAATATAAAAATATAGCTGATCAGTATAAATATATACAATTACGATAGATAGAACAACTGTACTGTATATTTTATTGTCAGCAAAACAAAAAACAGAACTGTTAATAGTATAGTAATATATATATCAAATATTGTGATTTATAAACTATATAGAAAAGATCTGTTGTCTAGTTCAAATAAAATTGTTTCGATTCGTCTATAATTATATTTCTATCTCCGCGAATCTTTTGTTTATTATACTGTAGTACGAATTATTGTATAAAATATTATACTGAGTATAGAGAAATATCTGTAGAACGGAATACTTACTGAAACGATTACAGTATATATAAAATTGTAGTTCGAAATACTGTTGAACAGTCTCGCTCTCAATCTATATTTTCTAATCGATTTATCTCAATTTTCAATATATAGAAAATCTACAAGAGAACTGTTTCTACTATAATATAGTAAAGATTATAATCTTTTGAAAACCTGGAGCCGTATATACTATCTTGCTGGAAACTGTAGACAAATAAAAATCTGTATATAGATAAGAATCATATCCAACAGCTTGTGTTTGACTGGAGCAAGACGTGGCCGAGAAAAGAGCTTTTCACCAAGACTGGACTTTCTGCCATGAAGTCAGATGCCAAAGCAGAATCGCAGTGGGATTCATGGACGTAAACGTAGTCCACGCTCCGCTACAGTACTGTGATCACTTGAGAACAAAAGGATAGCTTACAGAATTTTCAGTTTGCTTTCACAATAACTTATCCCGCAAGCAAGATCATATACGACACTTGAATAACGTCATTGGTGAGCTTGGTACATCGAACTATGGCAATGTGCTATTGTTGCTCACTACCCAACAATTCTAACTCGGAAAAGCCTAATAGATATCCACGTGTCTAAAATACTTATATGAAACACGACTATGGATTGGACTTTATTTTACAGGAACATTACACTGCGAAGCAAATATTGGTTTGAGAATCTTACAAAAAATGGCTGTAGTCTATTTCCGGGGCCTCGTCTAGCACTTCGGGACCTGACCACAAATTGGTATCTCTAGAGAATCTGCGCTTTACTGAATCTAGTTCATTCCCAGTATATATCGATTCAAGAAGTTCCAAAAAGGTTTTCTCTTTTGTGTATCTATGATATACAGTATGGGTATAGTTGATACAGTACGTCCCGGAACCGGTATAACCACAAGACGAACTTTTCTTTATTGGGGGTTTTTGCAGAGTATTTTATAAGTTTGGAGTATATTGTGTCATTCGTAAAATATATATTATTTATAAATATATCTTTGTTTGTGAATTTATTCACCCGATATCGCCTCGTCGTATTTATCTCCGAGATAGCTTTCCTTCGGAGCCCTAGCTGACAGTCAATTACGAATGGTTCTACCAAATATAGCGCCAAACCTAGCTTCTCCTAAATACGGATTTATATAGTATATTCCTAGCTTTGATCTTCGAAAAAAAAAGTTCGGGCCAATACGACAGCGGTATAGGGTAGTCCTAGAATACAGCCGATCTGAAAGTCAGCCAGTTTATAGAGAAAATATCTCCGTTACGCTAAGTTGAGTTGGACGATGAGTATCAATATTTTGATACCAGTTTTGTATTGTATCCGAATTGGTATACCGAATGATAAAGTTCTCGATAATTCCGAGTTCGTCTTGCCAGAATATCTGGATACGGTAGAGGCCTGTCCACGAAATTGTTCAACTACTTGTATTTTACAAATAAAATAACCACGTACCAAGATATCGAGGGGAGAAGATATCTGTGATATTTGCTATATAAATCCAATTCTTCAGATAAAGACAGGGTCTACTCTTGGATGTGAGCGATGGGTTGTCTTCGTCCACTATCGTTTTTGTTTCTTTCGTTTTCTGGTTGATATCTGTACAGTATAGAAGTATATACTCGAATAAGTATATCTGGTACTAAACCATTTGAGTCAGTTTGTGAACCTACTGAATCTTCCCGAATCAAAACCGGAAGGTCCCAAGCATATATATTCTGTAGCGTATACCTCTCGCTCGGTATTTTTGCCACTGTTTTCTTTGGCCACTGCGAAAGTACCAAACCGTACCAGGTCTCCAAATTCTCTTATATTCAATAATTTCCAATTATCAATACACTCAAACAGATCCGCCACTGCTTGAATCAAATACTTATAGTTGGTTGGGTTTTCTGATACTGGAGAACTATCACCGCTATATCCCCTTTCTTCTCCAAATGAGTTTTTACCAACGTGGACTCTCTGCGCAGATTCGGATTTCAATACTCTTCTTAATGGTTTGGAGATGAAAGACAGAATAGACAAGACAGATTGATATTGTCCGTAATCAGAAAAACAGACTGTATAGTAGAGAGCGATTCCAGCCTCAATAAATAACTATTGAAAGAAAAGACAGATAGATATTGGTCGTGGTATAGAAAAGACGGTAGTGATAGTACTGTTGCCAGCCTCGAAGAATAAGTGTTGAAATACAAAAGATAGTGATTTTTCTTCACAGAGCTGGACCCGGTCTCATATCTACTCCGGAATACCCTGGGGGTAGATAGTAGCTCTCATATATATACTAATATTCTTGTATACAATTCGCTCACAGTACGTGGATAAGAAATCAGATACAGTATAATTCGACGAAGCCCCCGGTCCGACAGATATATTTCCGGTTTTGGATGGCTGGAGAACTATATTTCCAGTTCCCGGAGAACAAAAAAAATTTGGAAGAGTTTTAAATGATCTTCGCATCCAAGTTCCCATATAAGAAATTTTTGGGAAAATAACTGTCAGCTTCAGATACGGACAAAATCGGGACTGAGACTATACCATAATATCCCGGCAATATTTTTTAGATCAGTATCAGATACCAATTTGGAGGAATATCCGAGACGCGGACAGTATTGGGAACTAGAATACTGGCCAATTATGATAGCCATAGTAATGTATATCCCTGGCCTCAGACGAGGGCAGTTAGTTGCGTTCACAGAAAGTATCTGGTTCGCCAAATTTTCAAAGAGCTCAAAATTCCCCCGCAGAAACCTTTGTTCTGCCAGAACCCTTGCTGAATTGAGCCAGGATAATGGCATTGAGAATCTTATTGATTTTAGTAAGAGGTGATTCAGAATATCTTCTAAATATTCTTAAGCTGGATGACTTACTTCCCAATCGGACTCAGAGACAACAGGAATAACATTCCCAATGGCATTTTCGAAACGAATAGGTTCTTGCACCCACGTAAAGCGAGTACTCAGTGGAGTATTGGTCTTTTGCAGGTCTCATACCATATTGGCAAGATTTTTATTGTAATCATCATTCATAATTGTATAGATGGTAACATAAGCCGTTCAAATGCCCCGATCTCAATTTATTTTCATTCAAATAGGACAGGTGTCCTAGTAGGCTGAGGTTTGTGCATTGTTCTAGGGTTACTATGTACTACTAGTACTCTTGGATCAAGATAAAAAAATAGATCAGGCAAATGTTGGACAATATGGGATGGATCCCAAGCTTTCAGTAAAAGTTCATACATCAATCCAAATTGTCGCTTGTAGTATGTTCTGCTGGGTGCTTTCAGGCTAGGACCCATGATTTGTAAAGATCAACTTGAAGCCGTCTAACTTTGTTCAGGCATAAGAAAAATGATCTGTAATCTAATACGTTAACCTAGGTATGGATACTATAAATATAGCCAGACAAACCTCCAAATGTGCGTCTGGAGGGAAATCTGTTTGCGAATTCAACTGTATCACGACCCAACCATTCAAAGCTGGTCAGCCACCCAAACCGTCACAGCGGCCAGAAACAGCACACAAACGGGGAATCCGGCCGTCCAGCCGCGCTGATAATCCATCCTCAAAAACTCATTCAGGGCGTGCTCGCGCTTCTCCTTAGGGGCACGCTCCACCATTATTGCCTTGGTCTGGAGCGGTACAAACCCCCGGTAAATAGTATGCGGGAAGTAGGCAATACTGACGATCGCGGCGATGGTGTATAGGTTTGCGGCGAGGGGCCCAACAGCACCGACGCTGCCATCACCGAGCCATCCCCAGAGCGTCGAGCTTCTAGCGTTGGCGAGACCGAGGAAAAAGTTGGGGATGAACGACAGCCAGATAACGGGCAAGCTGACAGGGCGAATGTGGTCCCACCAGCCTGGAAGTACGGCCTGGCGGGCTTCGAATGACACAGCTCTGTGCTTAAAGGCCGCGACAAATTCGTGCGAGATGTAGGAGAAGGTACCGCTGACGGCCGCGAGGAAGACGGGCGAGATGCGAAGTAGCGCGAGGCCGAAGAGTTGTTGGGAGGGTGTCAGCGTCATGGTTTTGCTTTGTTTTGTGTTTGCAAATGTCCGAGGATTTTTGTGTGGGAAATGCTTGATATATTGTTGCGGTATCTGCTCATCCTTACCGGTTCTTATATGTTCATGCACCACTCAAAAGCGCGATGTGTCAGTACAACAGAACCGTTATTAAGTTCAGGAGTCGACCGATTCGGGGTTGAAGGATAGTTCTCTAACGCCGATTTCCTATCTGCTTTCTCTCGGTTTCTTTTACCTTCATCTGATATGGTACCATGCAACAATTGAAGTGATCCGAGGCGAATTGTGGTAAAATGTTGATTGATGCACGTTCGGTGTTCCGAGTACATCGCCGAACGCCGATCATTCTTCCTAAGTGGAACGGAACGTCACGCATCGCCGAGTCGAGGGATCGACAACTCATATGTCGTTTGTCCGTTCGTTTCGCCTCGTATATACTTTCGCTCCTTGTGAGTTGTGTCAAACTTTCACATGGCAACTTAAAACCTTTCAGTTTCGTACATGACAGACCGAATCGAAGAGGACGATGGAGGCTCTGGATAAGGCCAAGAAGAAGCTTAATCGAACATCTAAAACAGAACAGTAGACACGGAAAGGACTTCGCGAGAGCCACGAAGCACCGCATGAACCAAACCCGCGGCCAGAGAATCAACCGAGATAGGCAGAATGGTCATGACAATGACAAGAGGTGCCAAGAACCCGGACCGGCGCAATCGGCCCAGGCCGCTCCGTTAAGTATACAAACCCACTGAACCAATAAACATGCAAGGGCACCGCCGGCGAAAGTGCTCCATGAAATCGTAGTGAACATTCTGAGCCGCCTTACCACATCGGGCAATGCACTCTCGTACCTTGAAAACACATGTAGACCGTGTTATACAACAAAGCTGATACGAACACATATAAAATATCAAGGCAGTGTAGGTCAGACTTCTCACCTAGAGCTCATCATGGACTCTGCACTGCAATCGAAAGGCCACGTAGATGAAATCCAGAGGATGGTGACCAAGGCCATTTCAAATATATGCAGCTTGAGAAGCTCTACGTGGGGCCTCAGCCTTCAGGACATGAGGGACATCTATCGAGGAGTGGAGCTTCTTGAAGACGCGTTTTTGAGGAGTATAGAGGAGTTCGTGGAGTCCGAGTATATATCAATAGCGGTAAATGACTCAATTGAACAATTACTACAGATATGAACCCTAATATAGCAAATGTACATTTTAAACCAAAGTGATCAATTCAAAGGCTTGTTACCGGACTGAGCTTCTACAGATCCATTGACCTGGTTGGGGCTTGTGTTCCCGACCTTCGAGGCCAAAGCCTCCAGAGTTGTAGCTTGGAACAGTTCAATCAGCGGTATTGATATGCCAAAGGGTCCTTGAAATTTTGGCTTTGAGACGTATTAGCGGTAGTGAGTTTCCTCCTACTGAGAAGTCCGAGCCTTTAGCGATTTGAAGTCCCGTTCATACCTCCGAAAGAACATCTTCCCAAACGTGTTTCATCTTCGTTTCCGTGGCGCTGAGATATTGTGGTTCACAACTTGTCTCTTCTTGGAACTGTGAGAGCAGTATGGCAGCGAGCGCCTTTGTATCCAACTATACTCTTTCGGTGAAAGGCATCGACTCCAAAGGCACAGCAGCAGCAGGCCGCATATAAACGGGTAATGGTAGTGACTGTCGTAATTTACGTAGATAGACTTGCGGTTTGAATATGGAGTGTCGCCGTTGGTAGGCAACAAGGATCTGGTTTAGTATCCCCTCGTACTCGCACCACAGCGTTGGAAAGTATGCCATCCGATGTGGGCAAAATGCTGTTGGCAACTTCACCAAGTTCGGTACGAATACCTCGTAGCTTAACCTGAGTCCCCATAGATACGTCCCAGGAACAAGAAGGAGCCGTCGTGGAGGAAACGAGCCTTATCTCCAGTTTTGTAGATTCTGTTCCAGCCCGGATAGGGTACGCGCGGCCGACATACTTTGTCTTGCACAAACTTGGCCGCAGTAAGCTCCGGCTGTCCAACATACCCTGGCGTGACACCCGGCCCTGCAATGCGGAGCTCACCAGGCCATCCAAGAGGTACAAGTTGTGAATTCTCATCAAGCAGGTACACCCCGTAAGGGGGCCCAACGGGGACTGTACAGTTATCCGCAAATTTGACCGTCTGATACGGCAGATCGCCTGTTGACGAGATGATGGTGCCCTCCGTCAGACAGTAAGCAGTGAACAGAGCCAAGCCTGGCAAACCCAAATTTCGGAACTTGCGAATCAGACTAGGGGTGAAAGCTTCGCCTCCACACTTTGCTATTCGCCACGAATGGTATCGTGAAAGAGTTGAACTGGCATGGTCGAGTAGAGGCGATATTTCTGAGATGATGAACAAGGTTACTGTCACCTTCTCTCTCTCCATAATGGAAGCCAGTTCCGTGGGATCTTGCCGGCTGTCTCCCATGATAATAGTCCCTCCAAAAACAAGGGCATAAAAGATCTGGGCAATGGAGGCGTCGAATCCCGAAACGTTTTGCTGCAAAATCACATCGCGGTCGATACCCAAGCGCTCGCCAATGGATGTGCACTGGATGGCTAGGTTATAGGGAGAAACGGTGATACCCTTTGGTCCTCCAGTCGATCCGCTCGTTTAAAGAACGAGGGATGGTGCAGTTGCAAGTTGTGGCCGAAAGGTTAGGGAACATATCTCCAGAAGCTTGAGTGTGCAGCTGAATGTTGAGAAGCCTAGTTCTCTGTGTGTTCAATCCTTTCAGACGACTGTCGGTTGCGGAATGGAAAAATATCACTCCCGGTTTGCATTCTTCAATCGCCGCCCCAAGCCTTTACGGGGGATTACGGACATCAAGCGGCGTGTATGCAGCTCCCACCCGCAATATAGCAAAGATACAGCATATCGAATCAACCGTGGGCTCGCAGAAACAGCTACTGATGATCCTGCTTTTGCACCAGCGTTGGTAATAGCATGGGCAGTTTGTTCAATCCGAACCAGCACTTGTTGGTAGGTCAGCACTCCGCCGGTCAAGTCTTTTACCGAGACAACGTCAGACTGAGTCCTCACCCACTGGTTAACCTGATGGACTACTGTTTTTGTGGAGTGCCATTTGAAGTCGATCACATTGCCAGTTCCAACGTCAATTCCTCTCTTGACCAAAGACTGTTCAAATAGCGGAATATCGTTTACACGGCACAATACGTTTTCAGAAAGGACGCGCAAGAAGTGTATATAGTTTTTGACAATCAAATTCGCTCCTTCTCTATCGTACAGAGAATCTTGCATCAAGAAGGTGGGCATTCTTGTACCGTCGTCCTTTTCGTCAATCGAGTGTCGAATGGTGCCTTGGCGTCCTCATAATCTAAAAATGACATGGAATTATCTCCAAGTATCGGTGATCTTAGCGCGCCCATACAGTAGTTTTTCAGGACTTGAAACAATGGCGTGTGTGTTGAAGACAGGGAAACATTCAGCTCCCTTACAATAGACTCCAATGGTACGCCAGAATTGGACAATGCTGCCTGTGCTTTCTTGCGCATGTTGCCCAGCGTAGTCGGAAAACGCTATTTTTTATTCAGCGGCAAACGTATGAGGAGCAAGTCCCACAGGAACCCTATGGTTCTGACGAATGCCTGTTCAGACCTGTTCGCGTCGATGACTCCGATGCAAACATCATCTATGTCGAGGAACCTACTAATTTTGACTTGGAAAGCCGATAGATAGAAGTGGGAACTGGTTGTTTTGGCATTCAGGCTTGCCTTCTGAATGGCTGATACCAGCTTTGCGTCAATATGTTCAACGATGTCGAGTGTATTGTATCGCGTCAAGGTCTTCCTAGCACCCACCTCGGCGAAAGGGAATAAAGGAATCGGTTCCATCGCAGATTGCGGAAACTCCTTCTTCCAGAATGCTAACTTGCTGTCATGGGCGCCCGTCTTGACCAGATGCCGCTGCCTTGCTGTAAACTCCAGGTACTGGGTTGGAGATGGAATTCGAGCATCCAGATCCTTGTATATGCTAGCCATTTCATTCAACGTAATTTGCCAACTCACTCCATCCATAATTATGAGATGGTATCGAAATATGATGGTATGCCCCTGGGGTGCGTGTGAGACAATTGAAGCAATGAATGAGTCGCCAACTTCGAGATGAAATATGTAATCTCCTATCCGCCAGAAATTCCCGTTCAATATCTGACTTCTTGTTTCCGGATAGAATCTGGAGTCTGAAGCGCGAATCGGGTAACACAGACTGGATCGGCTCTCCACTGGCAACGTCATTTTGTGCGAAAGATCTGATGTCTCTGAGTGACTTTCTTAAGAGCCTTTCCGAGCCTAGGAAGGCCAAGTGACCCCGCAATACGGTACGATGTCGTGCAGTTGAATGGCTTTTCGTGCTCCAGATAGGTTGTCGGAAACCACAAGCGAGTCTGACTGTTGACATCGCATCATTTCGGGAGACGGAAAAATGCTGCTGCGCCGGAGCCTGATCCACGGGGGACTGATCCACACAGAATTGAACAAAATCAACTATAGTCTCAAGTTCGCCATCTGATACCGCTACGAAACTTCCCAAGCTGGGTGCAGTTGACGCTTGTGTCGAAGTCGAAGGCGAGGATGCTTCCTCTTGTCGCACATAACCACGGGGACTGGAAAGAGCCGTCCTCGGATGCGGAAATAATCTCAAATCCAGCTGAAAATTCCTCACACACTAGATTGGTTAGAGTTTAGACAAAAGCCTAAGGGCATGTTGAATCTTACTATTTCTGGGCTGTAGAGTATGCCGCCTACTCGTTCGTTGTCCGGATGCCGGCTTGCTGCACTCATCTTCCATCCTACTTTCACCTAGCAAAGTAGTGGGAATCGACTATAGTATGTCCAATGAAAGAAGGCTATTTCGAAGATTATTAATCGTCTCAATCAACTCATCCTCTCTGGTATTCACCGCCTGAAACGTAAGAGACATCAAATCGTTTGTGGCGCCACCATGGCAATGTGTTTTCAGGGACTTGATAATAGCGCCCATCCGACGTAACAGATGCCTAGATAGTTGTAAGACCATAGTGATCTGCAGCGCGGAGGAATCAGGTACAGAGAAGGACCCGACTTTCAAATCAGGCATCTGGACGTAATCTTCGCGCGCCGTTACCGTGGAGCGGTCCAAGCACGCTTGCATATTTCCGAAAATATCATGGTAGGTTTCAATGAGACGCTGGTAGCAAGAAAGTACGAGCAAGAAAGATGACTGATCAAATGATGCAGAGTCATTCGGAGCGAGCTCTGGCAATTCATCATCCCGCGGAGGTTTCGTGGTGCAACTATTAGACCCTGAATTGTTCGGGTACAGCTTGTCAAGGACTTCTATCAAACGCTGTGATAGCTGGAAAGTCTTGTCGATCGCGAAGTCTTTGTCTTTCCAGCTATGAGGCTGTGATATACAACCTGGAGGCTTAGGTATTGTGGAGGAAAGTGTAAACACTTCAACGTTGAGGTCTGAGAGCCCACGAATAGTAGATAGTCGCAAATTTTGTATTTCTTGAGGCTTGGCTCTAGGGATACCGGTGCAAGGTCGCACAATTCCATCGTCTTGGGGTGATTGTTGTTCTGCAGACAACATGGACCACTCTTGGTTGAATCGATACTGCCAAGTGCTCGCGGCCTTCCCTGGTTGCAGGTAGGGGTCGGCCGTAGGAGAAGCATTAGACAGGGCGGAGGTTGACGAGAATCCTGAGTCAAGGTCGACAAAAGTCGGGCCTGACCAGGTGGCTATCGTTGTATTATCTGGCAGTGGACATGTACTGAGCGCGCTGAAATCAAAATCAGGTTGAAAGGAGAATGGGGTGTTTAACCGCGTCATGGACTGGATTCCATCACCATCATCGTACGTGGGGCTGTTGCCCGGAGTTGCGATGGAAGATCCTTGAAGGTTTGGCAAATTTGAGCTTAGCCGTTCGCTCTGCCGGCGAGTTGAAGGAGTCCAGGTACAGACAGCTTTGACCTTTGCACAGCGGATGCAAGGGCCTCCACGTCCGGACCTCGAGCAGCGCAGCTTCTGGCCGTGGCACCTGTCACAGGCGGACCGTTGGACGGGATTGGGCATAGTGACGCTGGCAAAGAAAGTATATAAGCAAAAAGTCACACTAAAATCGGCACGACTAAACGTGGGAACGAGTTTGATCAGTTCGCGATGAGGTATTTGCGCGATGTTCGAAGGAGGGAGGTTAGTAGAATGAGGGAATACGAGCTGACTGAGCGGCACCAATTAGCAGCGTCGCAAGGGTGGTACCTCCGCACGTGCCTTCACCTCACCCGCTACTGCTAATCCCAGGTCCACTTCTACTACACTCAACCCAGTAATAATCCCACTCCTTGTAACAAACTCCGGCAGGATTGATGTGCAAAGATTTTTAGTTCCTTTTCTTTATCTTTCTAATTATCTTCCTAGCTCTCTTCCTAACTGTCTCTCTGTTCCTCTACCTATCGATATTAATGCCTAGAAGGAAGTATATCTGTATAAGTTGAGCAATATCGGATAAAGTCTATTATACGGTAATAAGATATAGATCACGATATAGATTTGACGGTATTCAACAAAGGGTAGGATTATTTACTAGGTTGACTGTAATAGGTAATATACACAAAAGCAACTTTGATAATTCTTATTGTGAAAGCTAATTATACAGTTAGAGTTAATTAGATTAGAATACAATAAAAGGGATTTTTGGATGTGATGAGCATTTACATATTTATTATAGAGTATTCAGAATTTATAACATCTATCCGGATATACCGTTGTTATCTGATGCCTCATATTGCTATTGCTCGCCCTGAGATGATTGATATGAATGTCAAATCGAGACCTATTTCAGCATCTTACTCAGGGGACCGCCTGGCGCGACAAACTCTTCGAAGGAGGGTTTGTAAGCCGACACCCCGTCCTCGCCTAAGCCAACAACACGGCCCTCTTGAACAAAGACTTCGACCCAGGCGAGGCTTGCGACCACGTGACGCTCGCTGAGATACGGAGCCTCTTTCTCAGGAAAGGTCTGGCGAATCGGATCATATGCGATTGCACGCAGGGTTTCAAGGTCACGCACATAAAGTTCGACAGTGAAATCGTGATCCTCAATGGACCATTCAGCACCCAGTTCGCTCTTGAAGCCCTCGAGGGCGTCTCTCGTGTCTTTCGTTGAGAATACCTGCAGTGCGATTTGAGCATCTCTCAGTATACAATAAAGTTGTCACGCAAAAAATATGATGCTACTGATCTCACCTGATGGTACAAGACAAGGCCTTTGCTGGAATGAAGAGTTGCTACTTCCTTTGCGTGAGCAATTGTCCCGAAAAAATGACAGTCGCGTTCCGAGCAGCCGTCCTTCCTGTAATGCGCTAAGGTCAGACGCAGGAGTCGCTCTTTGGTACTCATTGCGTATGTGGTAAGACAGCCCAGTTGGACAAGTAAGGTTCGCATAGCATTGTTAGGAATATATGTATATGATAATACAGTCCAGATGTCGGGGGTCGGGACCTGTGGGTGTCGATCAATGGTTCGGCGGCCCCATTCAGACTATGGAATGCGATTGGTTAAACGGACGACCCGTCCTCGGTGGTACATGCACGTTCGGCAGTAAGTGGGGGCATATGGTTAGTCACTACCGAAACTACCGAACGGTTCGGAAGTATGAGAAGAATGAGTAGCTCTCATACTTTCGGCGGTAACCAGAGTTCTTTGGATCTACGTAGAGCGTTTCTGCGTTGGTAGATTTCAATATGAGCCCCCAAATGCAACACAAGGCTCTCTTCTCAACAATAAAGTTCTTCTCTCTCTCATGTGGCCTATTTTCTACACACTGCCTACCTAGTATTCTGTTGCAAACACAGACCACGCATCAATCCAACCATGAGCGATAGCAGCAACAACCAGAAAGAGTTGTTGGAGCCATCTCCTGGCACTGAGTCGCTGCCTCCGGAAAAGGCGGGCGAGGAGATTGAGCAGCCAAGTAGCACAGAAGAGCCGCCAAATGAGTTGACTAAGGCGGAAGCCTTCTTGCTTGTCTTTTCCATATGCGTGAGTGGAAGATAACCTACGAATTCTGTAGGGAGAAGCTAACATATTTTCTACGACAGGTTCCCACATTCATTGCGGCCTTGGAACAGGTACGTCTACAATTTGCAAGGCGCGAATGGACATGCATAGTGCTAATATCTCAGACAGACTATCGTAGCTACCGCAGTCCCAACCATAGCCAAGTCATTCAATGCTACTGCAGTCGAATATGCCTGGATTGGAACGGCCTACTTGCTTCCCGCTGCTGGTAACAACCCCCTTTCTTTTCTCCTTACAACCTGGCTAATTCAAGACACTAGCTTCGGCTCCCCCGTGGGGTTCGCTTAGCGACATCTTTGGCAGAAAGCCGACACTGCTCGCAGCCATCTTCGTATTCTTCATCGGTTCCCTCATTGGTGCACTTGCCCCTAACATACATGCCATCCTTGCCGGAAGAGTGATTCAGGGTACAGGTGGCGGTGGAATGTTGGGCTTGTCAGCGACAGTCGTTGCTGATGCATTCAGTCCTCGGTAAGCCATCAGATGCGCGTCACCACGACTAGTCTGCCTAACTTCAAACAGCGAACGAAGCAAGTATTACGGCATAATCGGTGTTACCTGGGGTTTGGCCTGCGGACTTGGTCCTATAATTGGTGGAGCTTTCGCTGAGTTCGTCACTTGGAGATGGTGTTTCTGGATCAATCGTATGTCACACCTTTCGGAACCTCTCTAAACCACCTTGACTCATTTGTTCACAGTCCCCGTCGCTGGCCTTTCTGCTGTATTTGTTGTCTTCTTCCTCAAGGTTCACACACCTAGGACACCCATCATCCAGGGGTTGCTCGCAATGGATTGGCTCGGCACACTCTTGCTGGTTTGCGCAACCGTAATGTTCCTACTAGGACTGGGCTTTGGTGGTGTTGCATACCCCTGGGACTCGGCCATGGTCATCTGCCTCATAATATTTGGCGTGGTTACGCTCGGTATATTTGTTGTGGTCGAATGGAAGGTAGCCAAATATCCCATCGTTCCGATGAGACTTTTCCAGTCCACCTCCAACGTGAGCGTTTTCGGTATCGCATACCTACACGGGGCTATATTTATGGCCAACCTTTACTATCTTCCTTTGTACTTCCAGAGCGTCCTCGGTGCCACTCCCATTCTCTCTGGCGTCTATTTACTTCCAGTGGCGATCACCATGTGCGCTTTGTCAAGCTTGAGCGGATACTACATTAGCCAGTCGGGCCGATACAGACCGCCTATTTACATTGGCTTGATAATAATGCTTTTGGGAACTGGACTCTACATTGACCTCAAGCCTTTCCCATCCTGGCCACGAATCATTCTCTACCAGATTGTATCTGGGCTCGGACTTGGGCCTGTTTTCCAGGCTCCAATAATGGCCATATTCACTATCACAAAGCCTGCAGATATCGCGGCCGCAGTAACGACACTCCTCTTCATTCGTGACATCGCAACTGCCATGTCGATTGTCTTTGGAGGTGTGATCTTTCAAAATCGTATGTCACAGCAGTCCAGCAGGATCAATGCCGCGTTCCCGCCCAATTTAGCAGCACAGATCATCGGTGGGGAGGCATCGAGTGCGCTTACCTTAATCCCAACCTTGCCCGATGGCCAGAGACGCGTTATCAATGATGTGTATACTTCGAGTATCCGCACTGAATGGATATTCTACACTGCACTTGCTGGTGTAGCACTACTCTTGAGCCTGTTAATCAGTAAGCAGGTGCTCTCTAAAGAGCACAAGCTTCACAAGACAGGACTCGATACCATGGAGCAAAATCGACTGGAGGAAGAAGAGAAGAAGGATTTGAAGTACGAGAATGAGCAAGGCCATGTCTAAAGTCTTCCTCGATCTTCTAGCCCAAGTTATGTACGATACTTTGGGAGCTCTGGTTTCATAGACTGTTCGGTGGATACACTCACTGCAAATTGTTCAATGGCATTGTATGGCATTGGAACACACGATATTTCGCGGCTGTTTACATAATGTTTTAATCAAAAATATTGTTCGAACGTATGATCGCAAGTAGCACTTTTCAAGTAAATTTGTCTCTGATGGATTACATTGCTTTCGGTTGTTCTCAACTACTAAGAGACTCTCCCGAGTATCAACTCGTGTCCGAGAACATATTCGCCCGCGACATTCTAAACAAAAAACATATATCCAAGCTGCATTTTATTTCCACCTTTCTTTTATTCCAGCAATTGATCGCCGAACCCAATACAATCTTCGGCGTTCGGCGACAACATTCCGGCTCGGGGTTGGCACAAACCGGGCATGTAGAAGATGAGGTTAGTGCACGACACCACCTAATTATTGCTTATATTCCGGTTCTAATAATCGAAATATGTTTGGTCCCAATCAATACGATTCGCCCATGAGTCTATACAAGAGGGCCTCTTATTATTGCTTAAAAGAAAGACATCGTCCTCTTTCACTGCCGATCTCCTCATCAGATTGAGAATTCCTATCTTTCAATACGATAAAATGTACACCTTCAAGTCAGCTTTCTTCAACTTTGAGTTCCTGCGACTCCTTGGCACGGCACCTTTCGAAGGCGGCGAGATCGCAGAAATCCTCGAAGCAGTCAGCAAAATCAAGGATCTGGATCCTGAGAGCTGATACGACGCCTGGAGCAAAGCTGCCACAAAGGCCGAGCAGATTGCCTGTGAGGGGAAAAGATCCAAGGGACCAAGTGGCTGCTCGTCGCGGGTATCTCCGCGCAACTCGATATCTTCAATTGGCCATATTTATATTCAAAAAGAGACCTCTGGGTTACAATAAACATATTTTGCCGCCCATTGAACAATCAATTCGTGATTTTCGGAAGGATGTCCAGGTTTTAGATGATCCGGTTCACTTCCTCGAAATCGACTACGAAGACAGCATGAAATTACCGGGCTATTTATATTTATCCTCCGTGAATAAAAATCTCCCTAGCGGCAAGACTCCAATCCTCATTGATACCGGCGATGGTGATACTACACAAGAAAAGATCTACTTCATCAACACTTCTGTAGGCCCAAATCTAGATCTAGACCACGTGGCTATCACCGGAGCGTCCATACACGGATATTACGCGCTACGGAGGGCCGTCGATCCCCGTATCAAAGCATGAATCCAGCGTCGAACGGATTCTACTCGATGGAGAGCTTTGCTGAAGGCTGAGTATCCGTCTAGTTGTGGAAGAGGTTCAGGACCGGCTACATTTTGAAATCGGTCTTCAACGCCGTAGTCGGAGCCACGTCGTCGCTCAGCTTTCAACCTCGCTGGGAGTTTAATCACATGAAGAGGATATTGAGCCAGAATAACGAATACGACGTCATTCGACACATACTTGATTTCTCGGTACGTCGTGCCGATGGTTCAGAGGTCCTGTATGATATAAATGTTCAGTACTAGTCACCGGCGCTGGCTCGTCGCTCTATTTCGACCCCAGCACCACAACGCGTAGGATCATAAACAAACTTGTGCATCTAAAAGCCGAGGGTAAGGAAGAGTAGAGCGCCACAGATGTGGCTTTCAGTGGACTGCAGGCTAAGACTGGGGCCTTTGGCTATTCAATGCAGCGTACCATTGGGTGGCTTGACGAAATTTGGAAAAATTGAGAGGGAGCCGGGTATCCTTGTGGGTGGAGAGGTATCGAGTTGAGGTGAAACAGGTGTTACTACTGATACCAACGGTGTCCCTGATATTGTATTCCTTTTGAAGAAGCCTTGAAGAACGTATAGTATACTTGTCGATTCTAGGCGTTCATAAAGATCTAATCATTCTTGCACTAAGATGATGGCTTGCTGATGCATTTGAGATATACTTCCATGGAACAAGGCTGTTCCTTGTTGTCTGAGGGGGAAAAAAAGCAGCGTGGAATGCTTGGGTACGACGATGGGCATATCATCCACGATGATCAAGTATCTAACAGCTATGATAGTCTATGCTCCGGATTAAGTTAAAGTGTTAGACGAGACTTAGATCTAGAACGAAAGTGATGTATCAACGCGCCAGAAGCTAGAAGTAATATACTACTCCCAACTCAATTGGCATTTTGTCGGAGGCTCAATCTGTAGCGTAGGCGTCGATGTTATGGCTGAAATCACTGGATTGGGGAGGAAGGATGAAGCTATCTACGCTAGATACCCCAGTGGGGCATGGGCTGTAGCTGCCTGAGGTCTTCACACCTTTGATACTACTTCGGAATGACTTTCTAGAGCATGTTGTCACGCAATACATGCCTATGCAGCTCATTGAAGGATCGATTCGAGACACCCTATGTTCGTTCTCAAGCTCGTCTTTCTCTTGATTTGTCAGTATCAAGTAGTCGATCATCGGCGACCGATCTCTATGATTGCATGCCGGCGAAAAACTATCTGCCAAGAGCTCCGAAAGATCCTCCGTACCATTTTCGGCACTGATTTCGAAAGTTTCGGCGATGTCCTTAGCGTCGGACGTAGATCGGCAAAAACGGCCGGTGAATTTATAATTCAAATCACTGTCATGTTGAGCCCTGCAGGCGAAACATTTTAGACCACTGACATCCACGTTGTGGAGGACTACGCGTAAATATCGTGCTGAGCAACATATCCCGCTTGTCACACCATCGCCCTGTCTTTATCTCATTCATTCTCCACTATGGCTGCCCTTCCTGAACGGCTTCTGCGACTGTCCATCGCACATTATAAGAAGCCAAATATTTCTGATGAGGCGTTTCACCGCTGGGCAACGGAGGAACATTGTGTCCGAGCAGCCGCTATACATGCCAAGCATGGTGTGCGGACTTTTGACATGGTGAGTGCATTTTCAGGAACACTGCTTTTTGAGTCATTGTTTGCATTGGGCGTGCCAATTACAAGTCATCTTGGGTCTGCGGTCTTGTCCATCTTTGTACAAGAAAGTATGTGGGTGGGTTTATTATAGTGGCGCTGAGTAAGGCACTACAGTCCGAATTTTCGTCCCCTTCATGGCATGGAGCGTCGTGCACAACCTCGTGTGAATGGTGAATATTAAGCCTGATGCAGTAAGCTGACAGGTGTATGATCTTTAGCTGTTCAGTCTGAAGCCGGCACGAGGCCAGCTGCAAGAACTGAATGAACGCCTTGGAGGCAAATGGACTGTCGACGACCATGACGTCGTTGTCGAATTTTACGTGCGCGACTTGGCGGCCGTGGAAGCTATCATCAACGACCCTGATTTTCAGAAATTGCAGTCAGAAGAAGCTCCATGGATCGATGCGGAACGAGTCCCGATTGGAGCAAGCTTAGGCTTTGTTGAGGTTTATGCGGAACAGGGCAAGGTTGTGAACGTTACGGAGGATGGGAAGCCTGCCTATGGGAAGCCAGATTTAGGTGTTGGTGTCTGAAGCGATTTCATGTGCATCATGCATACCATATGCACAACCTCTTTTGCCAAACAGAGGTATTCTTGGGGATCTTCGACATAGCAGATCATGGTATACCAGAAACAAATATCCGTACAAATATAGTTCAACCAGACCTGTACAAATGTTATTCATAATCCTTATCTGAAAGGTTATTTTTCCCAGTCTTGCTTTGGCCCAAAATCTTGCAAGTTATTTCTCAAGATGACTGTTCTCGTTGGACTCGAACTACTAAGAATCGCACCTCTTATCACTTCTACTGCTGGTAATATTGTGCGCATGGAACCAACAATTCGCTTTTTCGTCCTGGATTGACAGTGGCGTACCTCGAGAGGCAGCTGGCGCAACCCTCCCACAATGATCTCCCGCCATCTTCCGTAAAATTCATCTGGGTGGTCAGCATTCTTCACCCATTGAGAGAGGTGTTCTGGGTTTGCTGAACAGCATCGGAGCCCCTGGTGCATCGTTGGATGACCAAACTCGCCGACTCTACTTCGCCGGCGGATTGTACGCCATCGGTCATCTGATACATGGCAAATTCGCTATGCGCATTATTGGAACCGTCTGGGACAGTTCCCTGCCAGGCAACACAAACTTGGGCGCCTTAACCCCTTGGCTGCGACTTGATTGGTGGCGCATTCACACCCATAACCTCCCTGCAGTTGCCCGTTATATAATTCCTGTTTAAATTCTTACATTACTATACAGAAATTTCTTTTTATTTTTATTTTTATTTTTTTTTTTTTTGAAATCCGCTAGGCGGTATTTCGCGAATGGAGGATGTTAAACCAACGCGTGGGGCAAAATCTCAGACGACCCTCAAGTTTCTCAAATCCAAACAATGACATTGACAGGAACCATTGTGCAATTGAGGGTGAGCGGGAAAATCAGAAATTGATTGTTGACCATGTGGTAAAGACAATTCTTTATGTGCATGTAGTTCATCACAGAATGTTCAGCTCAATCAACGTACTTCGTAACTTCGTGATTCTTTTGATCAATCGTTCCTCCTCCGCAGAGACGGTTTCCAAAGCGCTAGATAGCAAGAGGCTTCCCGTTGGAGAATCTGGGGCACTAACATCGGGGGTGCTAGTTCGTGTATCCGGTTGAACGGATTTGATGATCTCACCCATTCTGCTTAGGAGTTGGCGCGCCAATTGCAATATGAGGACTATTTGCAGTGACGATGAGTGTGGTAAGGAAAAGGACCCGACTTGAACCGACGGCATGTTGACGTAGTCCTCTCGGGCCGTGACAGAGGAACGATCAAGGCATCCCTGCATGTTCGCAAATATTCGGTCGTAGGTTCCAATAAGTCGGGTGTAACAGGACATGATCAACAGACAAGACCCCTGGTCAGTCGGGGGCTCGGACTGAGTAGTTTCGAGGGATCTCTCAGGGGACATCTCCGGGGTCTGCAGGCGGGCGGTCTCCAGATAACGGGGATATCGTTTGTTTACGATCTCAATCAGGCGATGAGACAGATGAAAGGTCTGATCGATGGCAAAGTCCTTGTTCTTCCAGCTAATCGGTTCATCTAGGGATGGAGGAGGTTTCGGAACCGACATTTCGTGGGCGTACAGGTCGACATTGAGTTCTGACAATTCACGAATTGTGGTAAGAAGACACACTGTCTTCGGCGCTTCACAATTATCGCTTACTGGCGATGGTCGGGGTGGGTTATTTGGCGTTGCGACAGGTTGCTGCGACTCCATCATGTCCCATTCCTGGTTGAACGTTTGCTGCCAATTTGCCGGAGGGGTCGATTGAATGGGGCCATCGGTAACGGAGGGCCACATCCAGTCCGCGCTGGTGGAAAGATTTGTCTCACTTTGAGCCAAGTTATAGGTCTCCAATTCTTGTGATGCGGGAGAGGGATAGCGACTGGCCGGCAGAACCCAGGGGGTACCAGCACTCTCTGCGAATGATGTCTGCAGCATGTTGGGATCGATGTCACCGCCGCCAAAAGACGGTTGCGTCGTAGATGCACACATCAGAGGAGTACATGGGTCGTGCGGCAGGCTGGGGTGCTGTGTACGCGTAAAAGAGGTGGCACTAGATATCGGCGGTTTCGATTTCTTTAGTTGTGTGGAATGCAATGACTGGCTCCAGCTACACGTCGTTTTAGCTTTGGCACAGCGTACACATGGGCCATTCCCCGAGTGAATGCATCGCAATTTTTGCCCATGACAGCGATCGCAGGCATGGCGCTGGTTGGGTCTAGCCATGACAAAGTGCGTGAAGTTGAGAGATCAACGGAGTAGAGTTAAAGTGTACTTCCGTCAGGTGGAATGAAAGGGACGGGCCGATCAGGTGGAGTACCGTGGGTCAGCACGTCTTATTTCGGGTAACGTGATTCACTCCACTCCGGCTCATAGGCTCATGTTGGTGATCGCATCCACTGTGCATTTATTCAGTTATCTGATATGTTGGTATTTGATATGAGTGTGTGCGCATCGGAAAACAGCAACCCGAATACTTGAATGGCAATTTCAAATTTTGTGGGTAGATTTGGCCCAGTGCTGTAAAGTGACTTTGCCCTCTCGGAATTTACGGAATTTACTTTCTGAGCTTACCAATCATCAGTGCTTTGCATGCGCATACTACACACCTCTGGGACTGGTGATATCTATCAATACACTACCACGTTCGTTCATGCTGGATAGCTTACTGCATTGACCACTACGACGGTATTCGATGCCGGCATTCAAGTTGCAAAAGCCCCATTTAGTCCACTTTCTCAACTTCCAATTGGGTTGATACTCATAATACCAGTAGTACGTAGTATTAGCAATTGTCTGTTTCAATACAAGTACTAGGTATCTCTGTATGGGCGATGTTGGATACGAATATAAGATGGGCTACTTTGGAGGCTGTTCAGAACTTTGGCAAACCGTGGAATTGCTACTCTAGATATTTAGTACTACTGTCCTGCTATTTCCAACTCGACGCGGTTGAGATCCCTCAGTGTCTGATGTTGAGGGAACTTACTAAGAGAATGCATTGCAGGGTTCTTGAACTCATGGACAGCAAGGCATAATTTACGTAGTAGTATCCACATTAGTATACTATCATAGTAGGTTCAAGTAGATTGCTAAAACACTCTTCCAGCCACATCCTTCACAACCAGTCTCTCTCTATCCACCCCAAACTTCCCATCCAAATAGGCAAAAGTCCTCTGCATCGAGTACCCAAAAGCCCCAATCTTCGCTTGAAGCCCGCCAAAAACCACATCACTCGCCACCCACTCCTCCTTTTTATCCTCCGGCAAGTGTTTCAAATTTCGCAACACCTTTCGAGTAGTTGTCTCAGGGTCGAAATAAAAGCTCGACCCAGCTCCTGTTACAAGTACCGGACATTTCACATCATGCAGCAGCTCGCCGCCGCCGGACTTGGCGAGGGTATAGTCTAACATGCGACGAATAACTTCCGCATCGGAGGTGCGTCCCATCGCCCATCGCATGTGGTTGAATTCCCATCGCGTTTGGAAGGTCCAGCCTGAGATGGCACCAATGACTCTATCGAATACCGCGTCCGAGAGATACCCCCCACTGAATAAATTCCACAGCCACGCGGGCATGCGCCCCTGCGCGAAGGATTCCATGGAGTAGAAACCGTCGACACTGATGCAGGCGCCAATACGAGGATCTAGCGCACCTCGAAGGGCATAGTACCCGCCCATAGAGGCCCCAGTAATTCCGATGTGATCTAAGTCAAGATTGTATTCCGGGTGTGCATCGGCAAAGTCCCAGAGATAATCCAGAACACGGCCGACGACGACCTCCCAATCTGGGCGCATGGGCAGTTTATCTCTGCGCAGAACAATGCCCTGTCCTGGACCATCGAAGGTAAGGACTGCGTAACCAAGACTCGGGCCGACAGAGGCATTAATGAAATAGATTTCTTCCTGGGTGGAGTCGCCGCCACCGGTATTAATTAGAATCGGAGTCTTCTGACCATGAGGAAGGCGTTTGTCCGCTGGTGGGAGATAAAGATAGCCCGGAAGTTTTACTTTGTTTTCGTAAGGAATATCGAGGAAATGGACATCGCCATCAAGGTACTTGACTCCCCGGCGAAAATCGTCGATGGCTCGCTCGATAGTTGGTAAGACACGTTTGTCGTGGCCGATGGGGCCTTCATTGAGCATGAATTGGGCCGCGCGCAAATAGTTCGATGCACGCAGGTACGCCCTTCGAGCCGCGACCCGGTCTCCGGTGCTTTCTGCCTCCTGGGCAATTTGTTCGACTTTGGTTCCGACCTCGATCCAGTTGCTATACCAGCTCTCAGGGTCCTGGTCCTTGATCTTCGCTGCTGCGTCAAGGATTTCTCCGATCTCGCCGCCCTCAAAGGGGGTCATGGCAAGGAGGCGGAGAAACTCGAACTGGAAGAATGGGGACTTGAAGAATTGAAACATTGTGGAAAGTGAGGACTCTGTCTGGAGCAATGGATCAAAATGGATCTTACTTCGTGTCTGGTTTATACGTGGCAGTAGTTGCACGTTTCTCACTTGGTATGCAGGTGCTCGGTGGTGGCCGTAGTCTCGGAGGTCGGAGTCGGCGATGGCTTGCGCGCGGGACAAAGTCCCTCGGAAGTAGGACCTACGTTTGCAGAATCATCGTTGATTGGTGCCGTTATGCCCTGGGCATAAGCTTGCGCCTCCAAAAATTCATAGTCAACAAGCTGAGATATTTGGCAAAGTGATAGCATGGCAATGATTTCATAATACCCAGGATACCAGATTGAGAAAAATAGGTTTTTGACAAAATCATAATTCAAGTTCATTTTATACTATAAATCTACTAGTACGAATCTTATGATTTACTCATCCTAGTGTCGAGAGATCCACATGTCTATATTTTATGGCGCATTTCGAATCAAGCATCAATCATAAATCGTCATCGGCAGCCAAGGCCCCATTTAATTGCCTTCACCATCGCCATAACCTCCATTTGTCGTTTCTCAACGGCCTTCAGTGAAGAATCGGCGACATCCATACCATTAATGTCTCTGAGCCGATCTAGTCGATGCTCCTCACCCATAAAGTAATCTTGCTTATCGTATCGGAAAGGGGTACTAGCCGCCGACTTCTTTCGTGTAATGTTTTGAACCGCTCGATACACCAAACTTAGTAGCTGCTCGGCGAGCTGTACTGTCATTAGAGTATGGATACTAGTTGATGCTTGAAGGGAGAATTCCCCGATACGGAGGACGGGAAAAAGAGGGAGCCGTTCGTCCAAGGAGTGTTCGGGGCAGGATGTGGGAGATTCCGCTGACAGTAAAGATGGCGGGTAGTTGGAGGAACATGAGGAGGATGGGCGATGGCGAGAGTAAGTCAGAATTCTTTGTAGCGGCTCAAATATTGCGTGATAGATGTCCAAAAGGCGTAAGTACAGAGAGAGGATCAAAAGCAAACTGCCTTGGTCCAAAAGGTCTACGCCACTGCGAGCCCCGTCATCGCGCGAGTGGGATGAAACCGCTTCCAATTCCTTCAGAACCTGAGCGGTAATGGCAAATGTTTGATCAATGGCAACAGTTCGACTTTTACCCATCGTGCTGTCTCCGTTCATATATGGCCGGTGGTTTCCTGACGTGACTGGTGGAATTAGGGCAGCATGTTGATAAAGCGTAATATTGAGGTCGGAGATCTTGCGAATCCATTGCTCGTGTAGCGAAGGTTGGCCAGGTTCAGTACCAGGAGGGGCTGGCTCATCTGGTACGCTGGGGTCAGAGACAGACTGGTCACTCAATGAGCTCCCTGAAGTCATATTCAATTCGTCGGCACTGAACATGGGAAAGTTCATTGTCCCTGGTGTGGCCGCTATACATTGGTTACTGAGAGATGACAGACTCCCAACGAGGTCGTATGTAACTGGATCCGGGAGTTGGGAAGTCCATCCGTCCGTTTTCAGATCCCAATGTAAGAAATCATCAAATGTTCTGTTATCTGGAAGTTTGTCAATTGCGAAGCCCAAAATAAGCATAGGAAAATGTGAATATACGCACCATTGAGTGCGAAATGATTGCTGGCTCCGGATATCGACAACCTTGGCTCGTTATCCTTTTGCGGGCTTATCTTGTGCATACGACGAGAAGGACTGAAAGTACATGTCACCCCCACCTTCTCGCAACGATCACAATTGCCCCCTCCCGTGCGTTTACAACGCAGCTTTTGAGAATGACATCTGTCACAAGCGCGGCGTAAGTGACATAATTCCGAAGGAACCTGATCACTCTGGCTGTCCGCCATGTCAATGAGGTTTCTATCATTCAGCATCCACCGTCGGTAATGTCTGTGCATAAAACCATGGCAGATGATGGAGAGTTAAGTATTTGAGGACCTCGTATTTCTTCACGGGAAAGAGACGCTAGGCTATTACCGGTCTCGTATTTCTTGACACGAAAGAGACGCTAAGGCTATTACAAGTGCTGTACTTCTTTACAGAAAGGGGCGCGAGGCTCTGACCAGACTCGATTGTGACCAGGATTGAAAAGAGATGATTCCTTCGAGGCGCCCTGAGACAACAAGCTCGAAGGTGTCTATATCGGGTAAACCTGTCGTGGTAATCGGGTGAGAATTCGGTTATAACAGGAGGGCCGTAGATGATGCCAGGATCTACATAGTTCTCGCCCCTACAAGAGTCCAGTAGTATTGTGATTATGATAGTTTATTGTACCGAAAAATTACGTGATCTCACTCATTCGCACTTTTCGCACTCCCCCATAGCGGAGACAAAAGTGCTACAGTGTATGATTTTGGGAGGGGCTTCGGGCCGCCCCGCTCAATGTCAGCACTAGGAGTAAAGCTAGAGTACTATGCCTCTGCGCCATGAACAGACTGTGCAAAGACTCAAAGGGTAACAAAAGACGCTGGCGCAAGCCGACTGCAGGAACTTCGGCCAGAAAACGTCAATTTATTTTAGCTTGTACTAATATGAATACTCACATCCTACATGTTAGGGTTGCTTCAAAGCCTGGGAAGTTTAAGTTTTACAGATACCTTGTGTATTCCTCGATATTAATTACTCTGCATACGATTAATGTAAGAGAATGAACAAGATGATAGAAAACCTGAATTAAAGAGGCAATGATTGAGTTTGAGTGCTCAATGTATATTCGTACTGGTAAACCACAATCTGAAACCAAAGACTTGAGCCCTGGCAGGACAATGTAAATACACTTACCGAGGCAGCCCACGATTTCGTGATCGATGGTTCCAGGGGGCCTTACTAAGTCTAATTGAGGCAGTGCATGAAAAGGCTACGGGTTAGAAGTGAATGTAGCAATCGGCGTCGAGTATAATTTCGTTACTTTTCCAATTAGATTGCAAACCAAGGCCGCCTGCAGCAAGCACATCATTTCTCATTTACCAGCTCCCGAGAGAAATCCGCCAATAAACCAAAGCCTGGATAAGTGGGTTTTCCTTCGAGGCTGAGATTCACCCCGCGGCCATTTTGGACATACGAATCGATCCAGCCTAGAGTCGCCACAATATTCTCGCCACTGACGAATGGTTCCTCGTCATGCTTGGAGAGTTTTGAGTTCAGGGTCCTCTAGCACGGAAGTAGGCTCGTCAAGACTGTGCGGGTAAAATTCGACTGTCACATCGTGCTCATGAACCGTCCACTGCCCTCCGAGCGGGGGTTTAGATTCCTCGCAGTGGTCCTGGCGCTTTCGGGACTGAAGTCCATTAGAAGGGCTTGAATTTGCGGTTTGGGGTTACATAACCATTCCATAGGCTTCAATTCTTGTGTCCAGCATCAATACGTGCTGCCTTTGCGCAATGTTCATTGGTCCGCCCATTCATGGAACTACTCCTCGCTAAGTGATGGGTGGCAATTGTGCGAAACAGCAATGCGCAGGAGGCGTTGTTTTCACTGGGGACATCCCGCTTAAGTTGTCGTTTTGGACTGAAGAAACCCAACACACCTGATAGAATATATCCAGTACATATACTTGTAGTACCCAGACCTTCCCTCAAATCTTCACCTCACGAATTTATGAGAGTACCTCCTCTTAACTACATGCAGGTTACTGAAACTTCGTCAAGCACCGACTGCGCGATTTGACCGAAGCCGATGCGAGTTTGTCATCTCATCGGAGGGAGGATCTGCAGCGTGAAGTATCGGAGTTGAAGTATCGGGCATGCACGGTCGGTGGTGTTACAATGGTGGCGTTTATGCTAAACGGTGCCAAGGCCCGAGATTTTCTGCAGACAACAACTCGCCTCTTCCTTGGCTGCACTTCGTTTCCTTCACGAATCTTTTTCTATCGTAGTTATTGACGGACTAGAGGTGGTGCCCTTCTAGTTCCGAACTACAAAAGAACAAACCCATACCTCGGTCTCGGCGAGCGTACCAGCAAGACTGTAAACCTACTTCTCATTGTACGAGTCATGGTAAAACATTATTAAGATTTCATAGATTAGCTTCGTGTGGCTCATTTAACTTTGATCTACCTACTTACGCCAACAACATATATTCAACCTCGCGTATATAGAACACGAGCCTTGGCAAATGAACAAAGTACGACGTAGTAACCCGGGCCTAATCTAAGACAGTGCCTGCTCTCATTCACCCCCGCCACGGACAAACCCCTGAAACTCAGACTCAGGCCGGTACTCCGACCCTTCTTCTTCTTCTTCTTCTTCTTCTTCTCCAACCTTCAAGCGTAATTTGCTGCAATTTCCTGCAATTTCCTGCAGGACCTGCAAATTCGAAATGTCGAGTCCGACAGTCTGACAGTCAGGTGCTGATTGATGGGCCAATCCACGCCAAGAGAACGACCAAAAGCTGTAGAGCCCATCGTGAGTGGATTGCGTGCTATAGACCTGAGCTCATAAGGTTAAATTGACGAGGGGCCCAAAGTATCCACTTGGTAGTATTGTCGTGTTCCATGTCTTGCAGCTTGCTTGGCATGCAAGGCAGTGCCAAAATAGTGGCCAAATTCTTCCGCAACTGTAGGAGTGCGATAATGCGCCAAGCTGAGACGAAGGAGTCGTTGGGTCATAATTGCAACATATCTTTCCCCCTCTTGTTTAATTCTAATGCTATTCTGGCTTTGTTGTTGTTGTTGACTTCGTCGTATATATAAATATATATATATATTTATTTATTCTCTTTGTACTCCTGAATTAGGGCTTAGCGGATTCGATGGTTCGGTGGTGGAACCTTCCCGTCGATCTTATTTGTCAGCGCCGAATGTACAAGCACCGAAAGCTGCACTTTCAGTGCTTTCGAAAATCAGCATCGCCTTCGTTGTTCGAAGAAAAATTTGACTTGTTACGATCATGGGCTTAGAAATCAATTTTCAAAATTGACTCTTTTTTATTGACCTCGTTTCCGTCGCTGTCTCTGTAGCATAGAGCAGAAGTTGAAGCCGTTAATCCAACAGGACGAGCAGCAATACTTCGATAGACAACAGCCTAAAAGGCCTCGAGACGCCAGTGACGATGATGCGGAGAAGTTGAGTCTAATGATGACGTGGCTACTGGTGTCATCGCTTTGGGTATGATGTTACGCGCAAGTGTGAAATCCACATAACGTATTTCACGACCGAAAGGCGCACAGGGCCAAAAACGCGTGATTCTCGCGTACGTACCATTTTCAAACACCTACCATGCCTCCAACACGCACTCAATACTCGCGAAAATCTATCGAGCAGGAGAATAGGGTCTTATCATGACTGCGATGAACTGTAAGGTCCATATTCAGAGCACGTTGATAGTTATATTGTCCTGAAAACTGTATATTTATTAATCTTCTTACGGCATTAGATGAAAGCAAAGCACAACTCTCCCGTAACTATTGCTGCTCGTGCCAAGTTTTCTGCTATGAGTAATTGGTGTGTCTTGACGCACTTCTTTGTCCTCTACCTAGGTATTTCGTGCTTAATAAATCTACCAATGTTGGAAACAATGAACAAAGAGGGCTATATCATAGCCCCAGTTCCTGCTCTGCTGTAGTGTTCACACCTTAGACTGTTGCCGATAATCTTCTTCTGACCAATATCGCAACCTGCCCCCAAGTATCAACACAAGGAGGCATAACTATGAGGTGTTCAACTATAACTATAATGGACCACACTGCTTTCGATCTAACAAAGATACCGGCTCCTTGAAATGCAAAGGCTACTACCATGGTAGTATAATAAGAGGTGGGTGTGCTACTAGGGTAGAAGTGATATCCTGATGATCGCTACTAGTACTTTTACCAAACAGCAAGAGCGATTCTAGTATACAAAGCAATTCCATTCTAGACTCGAGATGCGTAAATTATATCAAAAAAATCATAATCAAAAGGACTAGTAACTCAACCCCTTCAGCAAAAATGGCATCTGGAACACACCCTTTGTGCCGCGTAGAAAGGAGGCAACAAGATCATCCAAGCCCCCTTGTACAGCTTTATCAACCCACTTATCGAAAGGAAGCACCTCAACCTCAGTCTCCAATTTTCTCTCCAAGTATTCTCCGAAATCCTCAACAGGGATCACATTGTCTCCACTGCGATGGAAATAGGCTAGTTTCCAAGCTGAGGGCTGAGCGAGCAGACCATCAGTTATCCCCTTCGCGCAGCTAGCCACGTCCACGAAGTCAAATGCCCCCTTTGCACCCGCGGCCACTAAATCAGGAACTGCGCATAGCGACTCGGACCAATTCCACACATTGTGAATGATATCTCGACCACCGACATCTGGACCGGTGATGTTGCTAGGCCGATGGATCAGCACATGTAATCCAAGCCTTTCCGACGCCTGTTCTAAAATTCGCTCACTTGCCCATTTCGCGGCAACATAGCCGTTGGACCCGTCGACCGGGGGTGGATAGGCAGAGACGGACTGTTCAGGGAAGGAAGGATTTCCGAGCAGGTGGCCAACGCCGGCTGTCGAGACGTAATGGAAATCCGGTGTGGGATTTCCGGCATTCGCAGAGGAGCGCAGTGCAAGTTCAATGAGTTGGCGTGTACTGTGCACGTTGGTCGTTCGAAGAGAGTGATACGACTTCATATGGGAAACTTCAGCTCCGTTATGGATTATGGCTGCGGCGGAAGAAAATATTTCCAGGGATTCTGACATGCTCAACCCAAGGCGCTCGGCCGCCAAATCTCCAGTGTGAACAATGACCTTTGCAGACCCTACCAATTCCTTTGGTAAAGTGCGTCCCGGACGGACAGCGAGACAGTGAATCTTGGACACATGTGGATCTGCAACAAGCTGTCGAAGTATTTCACGACCAAGGAACCCAGTGCTACCAGTGACAACGACAGACAAATCATCTGTTGGGTGATTCTGAGATCGAGCGGTAGCAGGAGGAAGAGATACGTCCAGAGTAGTCTCTTTGTCCCACACAATGGTGTCTGACTCGGCCGTCTTGTTTCCATCAAGTCTCGCAGCCAGTGTATCAAGGGTGCTAGCTTGGAATAGCTCAGCCAGCGGGACTGACACCCCGAAAACTTCCAACATCTTTGCACGGACTTGCATCAACATGAGAGAGTTTCCTCCAACAGAGAAAAAGTCGGACTGCCGGCGAATCTCGAGAGATATTCCTTGTTCTGAGAGGATGTCCTGCCAGACTTGTTTCAGTGTCTGCTCAGTTTCGCTTAGCTCTTCATTGTCTGCATCTTCTTCCTCCTGTATCGGAATAGCTGCGAGTGCTTTGGTGTCAAGTTTGCCTCGATCCGTGAATGGCAAACGCTGCAGCGGAATCGCAATATTCGGACGCAAATACAGTGGTAGGGGTAGAGATTGAAGAAGCTGACGGAGATAAGATGATGCCGATGAGTTTGACTTTTCGAGATCTGCCACCTTAGCCGGCGCCAAAACCACAAAACTAACCAGCATCTGGCTGGTAGTACCCTTGACAATGGTCGCCGCATCTACAATAGCCTCATTAGATGTCTTCAGTATCGAGTTGGAGATATCGCTTAGTTCGATTCGGATACCGCGTAGCTTCACCTGAGAGTCTCCATCCATACGACCCAAGAAAACAAAGGATCCGTCCTTCAGAAGTCGGGCTTTATCTCCAGTACGGTAAACGCTGGTCCAGCCCTCATATGATGCGCCCTGGGGCTTCTGAAGCTGGTCCGGCTCAAACTTGGAAGCAGTCAACTCCGGTAGGCCCACATAACCCGGTGCCACTCCTGGCCCAGCAATGCACAGTTCACCAGGCCATCCCAGGGGACATGGCTGTAAGTTCTCATCGAGTACATACACACCATAGTTTGGAAGAGGAGGTCCAACTGGAACAACAGACCCCTCTTCCCAGTTCGTACGACGATAGGGCACTTTGCCAACTGAAGACATAATTGTAGCCTCAGTTGGACCGTATGCGTTGTAGAGATCTAGATCTGGCAATCCGAGGTCACGGAACTTGCGGGCGAGATTCACCGTGAAAGCCTCACCTCCACATAGGGCAATGCGCCAAGATTTGCAGCGAGACAATATTTCTCTTCCATATTGAATCAGAGCGGTCATTTCAGAAATCATGATCAGTGTCAGCGTGATACCTTCTCGTTCGATCAGTTTTGCGAGGTCCACAGGATCGCCACGGTTGCTGCCATGAATCAATGTCCCTCCATTAGTGAAGGCCATGAACATTTGCGAAAAGGATGCGTCGAAACCAAGAGCACTCTGCTGCAGAATTACATCTCTGTGTGTGAGCTCCAAAGCACGACTGATGGAAGCGAACTGAATGGAGAGATTCGCGTGGGTCAACATGATACCCTTGGGCTTCCCGGTGGATCCACTAGTGTAGAGAACAACAGCCGAGTCAGAGAGTTTCGATTCATCGGGAACATTTGTCGCAACTGATTGAGGAATATCGTCAATATTAAGCACGTTCTGATTGTCACCAACCAGGTCAGTAAGCTGTTGATTGGTAGCGCCGTGGAAAAGTATGAGTTTTGGTTTACTCTCTCTGACAACTTCTGCCAGTCGCTCGGCGGAGTTTCGAACATCCAGAGGAATGTAGGCAGCTCCAACACGATAGATGGCGAGGATTGATGCGACTGTGTCAACCGTCGGCTCACAGTATACTGCAATTCGACCACCAGAAGTGATGCCAGCCTGTTTCAGATGAGATGCCAGAGCGTGGACTCTAGCTTGGGTCTCAGTATAGGTCCTAGATCTCCCATTCATGTCCTTGACTGCTACATGGTCAGGAAGCTGAGCTGCCATAGAATCTACTCGCTGGGAGATTGTTTCTGTTGCCGCCCAGCCAAGTCCAGTATCAGGTCCAGTTCCAATGACCATGGACTGTTTCTTCATAGTCTCATCAAACAAAGGCACCTCGTTGAGGCGCTGGGATGAATCGGTTGCCAAAGTATCCAAGAGGTGAACGTAAGTTTTCACAAGGAGCTCGACACTTTCCCAGTCGTACATGTAGGATTGCATCGAGAAAGTCAACATTCCCGTACCATCGTCTTTCTCGTCAATCGAAATGGCTAGATCGAAGGGTGCCTTGGCGTCCTCGTAGCCCAAGAAATTCATTTTCGCATCACCCATTTGCGGGGCGCGCAGGGCTCCCATGCGGTAATTCATCAATACTTGGAAAAGTGGTGTAGTCGTAGAGGAGGCTGGTATCTGAAGCTCCTTCAAGATAGTCTCGAGGGGTACACCAGAGTTCTCCAGAGCACTGTATGCTTTAGATCTGGTATTGCGAAGAGTGTGGGCAAATCGCTCCTTTTTGTTGACTTTCAATTTCAAAGGCAGCATGTCTAGCAAGAAGCCAATTGTGTTGAGGAATGCCTTATCCGAGCGATTGGCGTCGATGATACCCAGGCACACTTCATCAATTCCCAGGAAACGATTGAGCAAAACTCCGAAAGCGGCCAGATAAAAATGGAAGGTCGTGGTCTTTGCAGCCAGGCTTGCCCTTTTTATTTTCGAGACAAGAGATGCATCCACGTTATGGACATAGTCGAGCGTGTCGTAACGCCTCAGGGCCTTCCTGGTGCTGACCTTCGCGAAAGGGAACAATGGCAGTAAAGGTGGCGCGGAATGAAACTCCTTTCGCCAGTATGAGAGCTTGGTATCATGAATACCACTACTGACAAGCTGACGTTGCTTGACCGTGAAGTCGATATATTGCGATAGCGCGGGAAGCTCGGGGTTGTCTGACTCATAGAATCGAGCCAGATCATTCAGGGTAATCTGCCAACTGACACCATCCATGATGATATGATGATATCCGAAGACGATTGTGTGATCTTCGGGCCCATGAGTAATCAATGAAGCTATGAGCGTGTCTGCGATGGAGAGGTCAAAGTGGTAATTGGCAATCTGACGGAAAACACGTTCGATGTCGTCTTTGTTTCCTATCATTGTCTGGAGCTGGAATGGTGAAGAAGCGAGAACACTTTGCATGGATGCACCGCTAGTCGGGTCGGCGTAGAATGCTGTCCGGAAGCTTTCATGTCGTTGAATCAAACATCGGAAGGCTTTTTCAAGGCGAGGGGTATCAATCCTGCCGGCCAATGTATATGATGTGGTACAGTTGAACGGGGTCTCCTGTTCAAGATAGACTGTTGGAAACCATAACCGGTTCTGGCTAAATGACATCTTTTCCTGTCTTTGAATAGCAGCATCGGTTTTGGATTTGATACTTTCCAGATGTATAGTGTCTACATCGGTGTAAGGAGTGAATACACCCCGGCTGCTCAAAGGCGTAGCTATCCCTTCTGATGAACTACTTGAATCTGCGACAGCTGCAGTTTCAACAAGTGGTTCCTTGAATTCGGCAATGTTTGCGATGGTAGGCTTTTCAGTCGCCGATGGATTAGCAACTGGCTTAGGTGATTGAAGAGCGGGCTGCGGTACAGCTTCTTCCTCCGATTCAGTTGAGAGCGTCAAGCCAGCAGCAACTTCATCACAAACTAGAAAATTTCAAGTTAGCATAGTCTTCCAAAGTGGCTGATAGAGAATCCATACGATCTCGAATAGTAGATCCTCCCAGAATCTTCAAGATCGACACATCGACATCCAGCTCCTTTAAGAACCAGGCCCTGATGTCCGATGCACTTAGTGAATCAACGCCTAGACTAGTGAGATCATTATTGGAACCCAGAAGATCATGTTGTAGATTAAGCATTCTGGCCAGTTCGACCAAGAAAAATTCCTGTATGATTAGAAAGGCTTCTTGGTGGGTCTTGGAGGTAGCAAGCCTTTCCGCCATGCTCTGGGCGCCGCCTTGAGAGTTGGCTTGATCGGCGTGTTGCACGCGCATGGTATGATGAGAGAACAAGGGTCTTGTGAGCCAGTTCCACTCGGGCGAAGAAGGAATTTCACGAGGCAATCTCTTAACACCAGTCCAGATCGCGGAGACATCATTCTGAGCCCGGGCGCTTGAAATTGCCTCTGTCAGTGCGTAGTGTATATCGGACTCGCTCATCCGGATAAATGGAGAGCTTGAGTCAGTACCCACTGCTGATTCCAAAGATAGGACAGTCGTTGGCAGTCCTTGAGATTTGTGGTGATGAGCAGCGAAGCTAGTGAGATACTGTGGAATCCATGTTAACGACGTAGGGAATTGACCTCGGGCTGAATACGTACGGCGTTCACTGGGGCTCGATCTTTCTGAAGAGAAGACAACAAGACCAAGAAATCGACACCTTGATCCTCCAGGATACCGGACAGATTATGGGTGCCTTGTTGCACGTTTGACAGGATTGCCAGTGGGGCTTCATAACCTTCAACATTGGGGATATCGGCTAATGCGCCACCGTAGATGACACCGCTGACTTTTTGAAGACCTGCAAACGCAGCTCTGGCGTCGGGAAGATTGGTCAAATCGACTTCAAGGTTGTTCACCTTCAACCCGTCTGGCAATTCTCGGCTTCTTAGTTCTCCGATGTCACTGTTTGTTGTTAGCATGCCCTCAGACGAGGATAGGATTCGGGTTGCTTGCGAGTTGATAGTCACCAAAGACCTCACACCGTGGGCAATCAGCCAGCCAGCAAGGCTATGAGTCAAGCGTGGCTCAATATCAGCGAGCAAATATGTCCCAGTAGGAGAAAAGAATTGCGATGGCTCCAATGGAAGCACCGTCAGGAGAATACTCTTCTCTTGGGTCCAATCCACGACAGTCACTGCATTGATACCCTGAATGCCATTCTGAAGTAGGTCATTTAGCTTTAAAGGGAGAGATGGAGAATACGAGATGCTTCGAGAAAACTTCACAGCAGATGATGCAGTGACTAGTAGCACATGCTGTAGCCAGGGATTTGAAACTTCCTCCGTGCCCTCAGAGCCCAACTGGAACAACTCCCCTTGTCCAACCAAAGCACATTCAATAGGAAGTAATTGTATTATCCGGGTTGCGAGAGGGGTTGACTTGGGCGAAAGGTCGAAAAACATCTTTGGAAGGTGAGGAAGCGCTGAAAGGATATGTCTCTTTGAAGCAAGAGGCGAAAGAAGGGTACATGTAACGCTGCTGGTCTCCTCCTGAGTTTTAGTGGTCAAGAAGTGAACCTTCCGTTCCGTACCTTTAGTTAGCTCATTCAGGATCGATGCAAGGATGGGACTGGGCTCCAGTAGAACAGAATCGCCTGCGGGTAAGGAGTCAAGAATTTGTTGGGCGACTAAGACATTTGCAGCCAACTCAAGGAAGTTACCGAGCTCAATGGGGCCAGATTCTGCAATAGAGGGAATTTTCCAAGTCGCAAGCGCAGGGGCACGAGATGAGATGGTATCAGTGAATGCGAGAACATTTCCAACACTCTCTACTTGTCCGATCGAAATGTAGAGGTAGACGCCATTCGAGACATTGATCGCGACTGGGATTGATTGGGTCGTACGAATAATCGGTCTTCCCTCATCTGAGTTCCGCGAAATAAGACGCTGAGCAGTATACGCCGCGGCCTGAACTGAGCCCACCGCGGATAGAGAGATACTGTCTTCCAAAGTGTCGACGGTTTGGGTGATAGGTCGCCAGTGTGAGTTCAAACGGTCATTGAGACCACGAGCTGGTAAGATACGAGGTATAAGAACGCGACCATCTTTCACAGAAATTTCCGGCTCGGTAGTCCAGAGGCGAGATTCTTGTGGGTCGCGTATGCCAGGAATCAGTAGCCGCATGAAAGAGCCGAGAATCTTGTACTCGGAGCCTTCAACAATATCCAAGTCCAGGAACTGATAATGGACGGTTGGATGCTCCTGAGCCAGAATTTGACCTATACCAATTGACGCTGCTTGATCGGGGCTTGCTCCTAGCGCTTCGTGGGTCACCCACAAAGCATGAGGAGCTTGGGCAAACAGCGCCGAGAGAGCCTTGATGGATTTCGCTCTGAGTACTTTTGAAGTTGGCTCGTCGAGGTCAGTCAGGATGATTGCCCCTGCGACCACAGTAATGTCTTTGTCCTGAAGGGCCTCAAAGGACTCTATGCAGTGGACGTCCTTTGTCCAGGAATGTAGAACGGACGCGATATTGTGCCGAAGTCTTGAAGTCCGTAGTGTCTTGCCACCGACGACAAGAACACGTCTACCATCCAATATCCCTAAAGCAGATGGCTGTAATGGGTTGCGAAGTAGGTCAATGGTCTCATCCAATGCCTGGGTCACAAACAACGATATGGCATCTCCTGGCCCACTGGCATCTTGGGGCAGTAGCGAGTCTACGCCAGAGAAGCCCACATTCCGGAGCAAGCTGTCCAGCGAAACACTAGACAGGGGCTTTCCGATATCTCGCTTGCTGTTGTCGTTGCTTACAGATCCTAGTAAAACGCCTAGGAAAATCCTGGACCACATATATTCCTGGGTAGGCTCAACGAGAATCAAGTAACCGCCCGCCTTCAGTATCTTTCTGAATTGCTGCAGTGCCTCCACATTGAAGGAATCTGCCTGACCATTTAGTAGGTAAGAGGAGATGACAACGTCAAACTTTTGGTCAGCAAAAGTTGACGCGATAGCGGACGGGTCGCTGTGTAATGTTTCCACCCTAACATGTTTGAAATTCAGGCCATGAGTCGCAACCTTCTCAGCAGGCGAATCAGTGACAAAGGTCCATGAAGAAAACGAGTCACCATTATCATGCAAGGTGTCGAAGGAGGAAGACAGATGTCCGGGGGCAATTTCGAGAACATTGAGATGTGCAAAGCGATGCGTAATCCGGTCAATTAAAGTAGACAACCCAGTCTTAATTTGAGCGAAGACAGAATTAGTCTCCACGAATGTCTGTAATTGTCGTTCAAGGTCCGAGCCAGGTAAGCGTCCCCGTAAAATCTCAGGTAAGTTCTTCGCGACTGCTCTCAGCGCTGCGAAGTCATCCAGATGGGAAACGTCTTCCGCACAATTAGTTTGCTGTCGACCCTTCTGATATTTTGATCCATTAAACTGAAGCAACCACTCGCACTCCTGCGACAAGTGACCAGAGAGGTGCAGGCTTTTGGCGAAGAGAGTCTCAAGATATAGGATTGACTGGTGCTCCATCTCCAATGCGGCTTGTTTCGCGATATCCCGTTGCTGTTGATTGCCAATAAAAATACTTTCGTTTGCCATCGGCTTCCAGACAGTTTGAAGGAAAAGTTCTCTATCATCAGTCACAGAAGCAGGGCTAAAGGAAGAGACCTTCATCCCTTCAAGCTCGACTAACAAATTTCCACTGATACTATCCGATACTTCAATGTCTGCGTGGAATGCGGAACTTGTGTTTGCACTTGCCTTTTCCACGTTCGTCACGAAACTGTCAATAACGATCCAAGAATCCGAGGTATTTAAAGATGAAAGCCGCAAGCACAGCCGTTCTATGCTCTGTGGAAGATAAACAAGACCCGATGTAGCATCTGAAGGCGCCGAAAATGCTGCATAGGCGGTTTGGATACAGCTTTCCAGTAAAGGGGGATCAAGCGCCAAATCCTTAGTCCTGGGGACTTTCTTGCTGAAAATTGCGGAGGCTCTCTGCCACTTCCGTGAGACTCTTTGCAAGGGAGCAAGGGAGCCATTGTATTGAATTCCCATCTTGCCGATTGATTGATAAAATTCCGGTATATCAAGAGACTCGAGATCATTTTCCCTTGCCTGGGCAGGCACAGGGCAATGAATGAGATCTGAATGTAATAGTATCACGCGGGCCGAAGCAGCTTTCTTGAGCACCTTGCTGCCATCGGGAGGCCCAAAAAGAACGGTGAACTCTGCATCCAGTGGATGGCTGGCAACCTCGGATCGATGAAGTGATGTGATTATCTCAACACCCTGAGATCCATCTGGAATACTGACCGCATTGTGAATAGTAAGATCATGCAGTTCGATGCTATCGCTGATGGGATCATCGAGGGTTGCTGCGAGCTTCAAAGCTGCATCGACTGCCATAGAGCAGAAAGCAGACGTTGGAAGAAGTGCTTGACCTTGAAACCTGTGCTCGCTAAGCCACGGAACCTCTTCAATGCAAAGAATATTTCGCCAACGAAGGCCACCCTCATAAGAGCCACCTGGTAATGGATGACCGAGGAGTTCATGGGGAGGCGATTTTCTGGTCCGAAACTCCCTTGATAGCCTTGACTCACGCCAGTAGATCTGTGAGTGGTCCCATGGGTAAAAAGGAAGATCTTTAACGAGCTTCAGTGGAGATGAGCCCTCGGGCCCAGAGGCTGCTGCATATCCCTCGAGGTCTACGGCAGACGGGCCAAAGTGAAGCCACAGAGAGGCAAGCGCATCTCCGAATGCAACCATGTCGTTACGTTTGCGATCAAGAACCCCAAAGTAAGGGAGACTATCATCACTGATATCCCGCAACGTTTGCGATGCTGGACCCTTCAGCGCTGGGTGAGGGCCAACCTCTAATACCGCATCAAATGGACCGCACTCGATCATGGCTCGCTCCAAGGCTTGAGAAAAGAGTACTGGTTGAGCCATGTTGTCTCTCCAGTAGAGGGCATTGAGCTCCTCCACGGTTGGATCACCGTCAGACCCGTAAACACTGGAAATCCAGGTGCAATCTGACTTTGCAGGATCGCTTGGTTGAATTTTGGAAGCCTCCAAAGACGATACGTATGGGATTGCACACGGCAGCATATGGTGCGAATGATACGCAGTATCAACTTGAAGCATTCGGGCAAAGGTTTTGCGGGTATCGAACAGCTGTTTTGCTTCATTAATAGCATCGAAGTCACCGGACAGAGTAACGCTGGTAGGGGAATTGCTGGCAGCTACACCTAGCCGCGACTTGAATGCAGGTTGATCACAGAAGTCTTGGGCTTCATCAAATCCTATGCCGACGGCGAGCATACCACCCTTTGTGACATTCTTGCCTTCTGCTAGCTCGGCATACTTCCCTCGGTAGTACGCAATTTTCATTCCTTCCTCAGCCGTCACAACTCCAGCAGCATAAGCGGCTCCAATCTCACCAGAGGAATGGCCGACGACAGCCGTGAAGGTGACACCCGAGGCCCGAAGTAGATCCACCAGAGCGATGGCAATGGCGGTGCACAGCGGCTGCGATAGAGCAGCTTCCGCAACACGCGACGTGGGCTTTGGTGCTAGAATTTCACTTTGAAGGGACCATTCGGGCCCATCGTGAAGCTCAGACAATGACTTTTCGAGTTTCTCAATAGTATTGCGAAAAGTCCTTGAAGTCTCAATGAGATACTTACCCATAGTGGGCCATTGGGCACCTTGGCCGGTGAAGACACCCAAGAGAGTCGGCTTTTGATTTGTGGTAGCCGGAGAACATGTACCAAGCTGCGTCCCTGGGTTACTGCGGATTGATTCAAGTTTGTTTTGCATCTGCCCCAGTATGTCAGAGGCGGATACACCAGAGAAAGCAATTTTGTACGGCAAGTTGGATCGCCGTGAGTGTAAAGTCCATGCCAGATCGCGGAGACTAGTAGTCTGCTGGTTCTGCTTCAAAAATTCTGCGTATCTCTCTACGACGGATATAAGAGCTTTGTCTGAATTTGCAGATAATTCCAAAGGAAGTACAACTCCGTCAGCTTCATTGGTGACCGAGATGCGATTTTCGGGTTCGTAACACTCCACAATGGCGTGGGCATTCGTACCACCGAAGCCGAAGCTGTTGATGCTGGCACGCAAAGGTGTTCCTGGTGCCACTGACGGCCAGGGAGTCGGCTCCGTAGGTACTGTGAGTTTGTGGTAGAAGGGGAGGACTGAAGGGTTGAGATTTTCAAAGTGCAGATTCGGCGGGATAACGCGGTGGCGAATTGCCAGCAAGGCTTTCAACATGCCAGCCATTCCAGCCGTGCCTTCAGTATGTCCCACGATGGTTTTGATAGATCCGACCACAAGCTTTTGGTCTGTCTTGTTGTCGGCGCCATCTGTGCCAAAGAATGCATCGTGGATGGCAGAGGCTTCTCGTGGATCACCAGCTTGGGTTCTAATCTTGTTAGCAGAATACCATGCACATAGGTCTTTTAACGTACCCAGTTCCATGTGCCTCAAAATATTGGCAGCGATCGCTAGGGTTGGATAAGTCCAAACCGGCACGACGATAGGTATCCTTGATAAGCTCCGCCTGAGCTTGAGGACTTGGCAGAGTAATTCCCTTCGTACGACCATCCGAATTTACGCCTGTTTCGCGGATAATAGCTTCAATGCTGTCCCCATCGGCAATGGCATTGGATAACGTCTTTAGCATAAATGTTGCGAAGCCGTCTCCACGAGCGTATCCCTCCGCGCTAACATCCCACATCTTCGACCTTGATGACATCATATGCATGTTGGATGCCGATATAAACAGCTCTGGACCAAGTAGTAGATTAGATCCAGTGACACAGGCAATGCGGCTCTCGCCAGCCCGTAGTCCCTGGACTGCCTGATGAACTGCCACGAGACTCGACGAGCACGCTGTGTCGATGGTCATTGATGGACCGTGCCAATCAAAAAAGTACGAGATACGGTTGGCATTGAGCGCACTCGAGGTTCCAGTGACCATATATTGCGAAAAGAAATCAGGGTCACGGACTTGCACATCCATGTAATCTCTAATCATGAGACCTGAGTAGACTGAGGTATCACTCCCGTGGAGACCATGCAATGTCAGCCCTGCTGCTTCCATGGCCTCATAAACTACCTCGAGAAGAATACGTTGCTGAGGGTCGATTGCCTCAGCCTCTTTTGGTGAAATATTGAAGAATACCGTATCAAAACACCGAGGATCTTCCTCGAGGAAATAAGATCCGTGTACGTTTGTGTTTCCATGTTGCTCTGCGTTTGGGTGATGGAAGCCCTCGAGATTGAATCGACTATCAGGGGGCGGGTTGGAAAGATCTTTGGGTTTGAGGAGGAGGTCCCAAAGCTTCGACGGCGAAGAAACTCCGCCTGCAAATCTGCAGCTGGAGCCAATGATTGCAATTGGCTCGTTTGGAGACATATTTGGGTGACTTTTAGTAAGTGAGCAACCAAGACGTATCAACCGAGCCTTGGAGTGACGCAACAAAACTCCGTTGGTTTTGGTTAGATTAGGAGATATTTAAACATCCCATCGGAAAAAACGCAATTAGCATAGAATTCTTGCTACTCACGCAAATCCGCATCGCATCTCAAACCTCGTGGCTGACAGCCGATCCTACGAGTTTGTGTCCGAGGGCGATATGACCCCAACGCACACGCGCCACACAGCCTATTTTTCGGGCCAAGTCTTCCGAGGGTAAGAAACGAGCATATGCGGCTCGGTGTTGATAGTTCGGTTGTATTCTGAAGCCAGAGAAGTCTCGTATAATGCCATCATCTCTGGCCATTGTTGGCCACCCCATACTATCGATCGGTATAGTCGGGGATCCACAATAAAGCCGACCGGCTGTTAGCTGAAAGATGACTGGCAGATGCGTGACGCCCGAGAGAATACTAGTCAAATGTAGTTAGTTTGCAGGGGGTCATCCGCCGAAGAGGGGCCGAACGTTCTGCAGGTCAGATTGCAGTGTGATAGTCTCTGTTAGGAATACTTTCTGTAACATCAAGTCAAAAAACTCAATAAAGGAGAAAAAAAAAAAAAAAACGAGAAATAACGGGAAAGCAGTTAAACATCAGGTACATACACTCGTTCTCGAAATCGCCTTAACCGGTACAACTCACACTCTCTCTTCTGGCTCCACCGCCAAGACCCTAGCGCAGATCATTCATCGCCTTTGCCATGTTAAATTGAGAACATCGTAAACTGCTCCCAGTATATTACAGTACATACGCGGCTCAACGAGCGGGTGCCCAGGTCTAAGCACATCTCCCCTTTTATTAGGTTTCTTTCTATTTAATATTGCTGGTAGACTGCGGTAACAACCGCAAAAACCGCAGCGGCTTTGGTCTTCATTTCAAGACCGCTGCGGTTTTCGTAATGCTACTAAGGTACAAGCTAGTACTTGTTGACTAGGTAAGAAGATAATGGGAGAGGAAGGATAGAAGACCAATTCAATCACTTAGTAGAATACCAGAGACTGATTCTTGAAGAAACTTCAACGAATCCTATACTACTGTATAAGATTCCTTGAACATACACACAGGTAGACTGCGGCAGGATCCGCAATATCCTTGGACATACTATAATCCGCTCCGCAAGTTGCGGATATGGATAAGGATCCAATATCCACAATCCGCAAATTGCGGATTGCGGATCCTAATAGATATCCATTGGATATTTGCGGATATCCAATGGATAATAAATATATCAAATATACCAAGTTCTATAGTTCTTTTTGGTATTTATTATTTATATACAATTGTTTGTAATTTTGGATATTCAAAATATAATTCAATATC
>Ga0102593_1000660_pt1 | contig 50474 bp, 51 predicted proteins | sample AraplaCol_mMS_r2_2_FD_76862 | JGI IMG/M metagenome (GOLD analysis project Ga0102593, IMG submission 76862) | Arabidopsis root microbial communities from North Carolina, USA - plate scrape MF_Col_mMS_r2 (SPADES assembly) (version 2) | ecosystem: Host-associated > Plants > Roots > Endosphere... | reverse complement strand
CCCGACCTCCCACCACTAGCCCTTTTTTCTAGCTCTACTTACATCTTGAAGCTCAAAATTTCATTGAAAAGACTGGATTAATTGAAAATAATCGCAATAATGGTAGGGAAATCTGTCCCTGTCCCCTCAACTGATCCGTTACCGCTGAACCTTGAGCTGACCACCTCCTTCCATCATCAGAGCTCCCCCTTCGACATCAGTACGACAGACCATCCCTCCCAATGAACAATCGACCAATTTACTGACTTGAACATAGATGGCGGTGCCTGTGTCGCCATGGTGGGCAAGGACTGTGTCGCTATCGCCTGCGATCTCCGCTTGGGCATGCAATCCCTGACAGTCTCCAACAACTTCCCCAAGATCTTCAACTATGCGCCATCAACCTACCTCGGCCTGACTGGTCTTGCCACTGATGTCAACACCGTTTCTGATCTCTTCCGCTACAAGGTCAACATGTACCGTCTGCGCGAAGAGCGTAATATCGCACCTCAGACCCTGGCCAACTTGGTCAGCTCATCGCTTTACGAGAAGCGTTTCGGACCTTTCTTCATCAGTCCTGTTATTGCTGGTATCAACCAAACAACCGGCAAGCCTTTTATCTGCGGATTCGATAGTATCGGCTGCATCGACTTGGCCAAGGACTTTATTGTGAGCGGTACAGCTAGCGAGCAGCTATTCGGTACCTGTGAGGGTCTGTGGGAGCCGGATCTGGTACGTTCTTATCATTCCTAAAAAGCCTCTTGAACAAAATGCTAATATATGGGTTTCTCCTTGTAGTCGCCTGAGGATCTTTTCGAGACTATCTCCCAAGCACTTCTGGCCGCCGTGGACCGAGATGCCCTTTCGGGTTGGGGTGCCCAAGTGTATATCATAGAGAAGGACAAGGTGACCCAGCGGTTACTGAAGGGACGACAGGATTAAGTCAGCTACAATGATGAAATTGGTTTCTTTGGGCTTTCTGCTGGTTCGAGGGCAGATTTCGGCGTCTGGTCTTCTCTGAATGATGTGCCGTCAACGATCAACCATTGGCAGCAGAGTACTGCAGCTGTGACGCTAGAAAGGTTGACATTTGAAATTATGGGTTCGCCTTGTGACCAAATGTTTCTCATACTTCCATCATGATAATACAAGCCCCCCTCATTCACGTCATAATACTGTCCGTGTAGTCAAGGTTCCCTTGATACTTTGGAATCCTTTCTCCCTTCCTTAGGACTTATATCCATCCTTCCCCTGCACCACCCCATAAGCCGGTCCATCTTTACCCAGAAACTCTTTTAAATCGCCCGCCAGTAACTCGGGTACTTCCCAAGCAGCAAAATGGCCACCGCGATCAAACTCTTTTTCCTTCACCACATTCCCAATCCTATGGTACCAGGCCATCGGCCACATAAGAATCTCCTTTGGAAACTGCGCCACTGCAAATTTTACATTGAACGGTGCACAAGCGCCCAAAACATCGTCAAGCGATGTGTACTTAAGTGCAACTTCTCCCCCATCCTCTGTTCCAAGACCGGAAGAGTCAGGCTTGGGGGCAGACGCCTCATAGTAGATGCGTGTCGATGCCGTAGGACCCGGTCGCGAGAACCAATAGACACTAATCCAAGTCAATATCTCCTCATCAGTCCAAGGGTAGTTGTCGGTCCACAAGTGCATCTTATCGTAGATCCAAGCAAGAAGTCCTATGGGACTATCACTCAGCCCATAACCTAGAGATTGTGGCCGAGTTTCCTGCTGCTTCATGTACGCATTACCACGCAAGACGTAGTCCATAGTACGGGCAATGGCTGCTCGGTCTTTTGCAGAGAATGGAACACTTGTGAGAGACTTTAAGAAGCGAACTGGGTTCTGCCACGGGTATGGAGGCTTGACGGGGACAAAATTTAGATGGATGGCACGGATGTGTTGGGCATAGTATTGAGACATTGTACGGGCGATCATACTGCCCCAGTCGCCTCCTTGAATAACTGAATGAAGTTAGCCTTATTCATTCGACTTTTGAGCGAGCAAAAATGAGGGGTCTGTCCATACCATATTCCTGGTGTCCTAGGGTTATCATCACCTTGTGCAGACATTCGGCGTACTGGGCTAAGCCGAATCCTTTCTGTCTTATGATTAGCTGATATCCAATAGAAAAAGCGTCACGTATAGCCATTGTCACACCTGCTGCACCCCTTGGGAGAATCCAAAATTCGGCAGTGATGGTGCAACGACATCGAACGATGGACTGTCATTGCCCGTTGTAAGCAATGGAATCAATCTCGTTGCTTCAAGAAAACTACCGGGCCCTGATATTGAACCATATTAGTTACAAGATTGACCATTGTCGGGACCTCTGATATCAAGAAGGAGCATCATACATCCATGAATAAAGAGCAAAGGGATTGCATTCGAGTTTCCGCTTCGATGGTGTAGAAAGTGAATATCCAATTCTCCGAATCCATCAACGGAGATTGGAACTGTGAACTGTTGAAGCTGTTCATTGAGCTTCTTTTCTTGGGCCCGCCAGTCAAAATTGTCTCGCCAGAAGGCAGTCAGTCTCTTCATCTCTTTCAGAGGTACGCCCATTTGCCAATCGACAGCATCAATTTCATCGGGGAAGGTAGCATGTTCCAGCTTGTGACGTAGCTGGTCAAGCTGTGCACCTGGAACATTGATGGTAAAAGGTGTGATTTTGCTCATTTTAGCTTCTTTTCAGAAGCAGCAGCTAGAATATGTTAGAAATTCCGCGGGAAAGACTTTTCAGAGGAGAAAGAAGGTGTTTTAATGTTCACGGTGCTGCTGTGAAATCATTGCTGGCGTGTACTAGTTTGCCCGGAAGTGGTGATTGGTGGAGCTCTGCCTCGGTTTCACAGCTTGGGTGCTTGCGGGGTACAAACGAAGTACTTTATCGTGACAGAGCAAAGAGACTTCTCTTGGGGATCAAATCAAATTAGATAAAAGCTTAGAATTGAAATGCTCAATGCCTGGTGTTTTAAGTCACTGGTTTTTCAAATTGCGTTTTTCCGCCCATTGTCCAGTGCCAGTACACATAGGTATGCGTGAAATGTATAACGGACTCCACTAAGCAATGCAATGAGTATATATATCCAAATTTGAATTGAAACCACCACACTACAGGTACTAATACTGGTACTAATACCTATAAGTTACTAATAAATAGTAAATAAATGAATATGCAACTACATGCTATTAGTCATTGAGCAAGTAGGGGTTGATGGTACATGGTGGAAAGAAAACGTGACCGAACAAGCCCTGGAGGCCGTGCCATCAGGACTTCATGCTGTATTGAAAGCGGATTAATGCGAGATAATGTACCATGCACCCTTTTGTAGCAGTTTATGTACTTTATTAATGCGGCTCTCGTCGCAGATCCCAGTAATATCCTTTGATATGATTTGTATTTTCTAATAGTGCTTTCCAGGAATCAACTGATACGATATTCCATGAGTGACACCATGGTATAAATATTAACCACCATCTACGCAGTGACTAGTTAGCACTAACTAGTAGTTGTATGTCTACTGAATCGATTCGCACCATGTACTACTAACTAGTTAGTAATTACCAGGTACGGAGTACACTGCAATGACCCAGGTTAGTAGAGACACGAGACACTCTCTTGTAGGTGATCGAAAGGATCGATCAACCACGCTAGATCCAGTATTAAACAACCGTAAGAGCTCCGATTTGCTGACGGGGAAATGAACTGAGGAGCAGGCCAGATTTCAATGCATGCTGCATGTACCACCCCCATTCCGGCAATCAAAAGATTACGACAAAGTACCATCTCGCAAGGACGAATTATTCGTTGTCAAATGGGCGTCTACCGTGAACGACCTAAAGTCTCACGAAGAAGCGAGGCTGCAGGGGTTCATGCAGTCATTGGGGGCGAGAATGGAGAAGTCCAATGTTCAAGGTACCTCAAAATCACTAGAAAATACCTAGTTGAGTTGAGTACCTGGTACATACCGACACCCGGGCCACCCTCTCCAAGGCTGGTCTAGATCGCCGATCGTGCAGCGTGGTTTTTTTTTTCTTAACGCAAGCGAGGATCTTGTCAGGTCCTTGGCTGACATCCTGGACTTTTCCCCCGGATAATTTCATCTTTAGACAGTTTAGCTTCTACCACTGATTATTTGGTCTTTGATGAATTCTTCCAATATTTCCTTTTAACTACTTGTATAATTCAACCTTCGTGCCTGTCCTGACCCACGAACCTCCTGTTTCAGCCCGGGCACCGCGACTTGTCTAGACCGCCCGGTGGCCCCATCGCCAGAGCCGGGAAATCCCCTCTTCCTTTCCCCTCCTCGTGCCTTTTCGATCTTTCTCTAACATCCACCGGCCTTCGATTCGATATTCGACTCGATCCAGCCATGGTGTTTGCCCTTCCGATAACCTAACAAGAGAGATCGTCCTACCCAAAACTTCTCTTTACACCCCCCTCCTATCTCCACATGGACTATGCCCGACTCCCCCGAACCTGATGCCTCAACCCCCGTTCAACCTCCGTCCGCCATGTCCTTCCCCTCTTGCAAGTCTGAATGCATCACCGATGGACTTGCGATCGTGCATGATGACGGGGGTATGAAATACGATGCCGCCGGTGCGTGGAATGATGGCGCTCAGTCTACCGCCATTGAACATCTTGTCACCCTCAAGCAGGGCCTGAGGACTTCAGATACCGAGCTGTTCTGGAAACGACTCATGGAAGATATCACCTCGATCAGCAAGGCTCAGTACGGGTTTGTCGCTCGCCGTGTACATGGTGGTGAACCCATGCCCGAGCTGGGCGGTCGACGGCCCTCCCTTTTCGGCGCAGTCTTCTATTACAACGACGGATATCAGAATGTGGGACTCCAGCGAGACCGGTATTTCGCGGGCGGCAACCCTCTGTTGCATATGGACCATGAACGGCCATGTCTGATTCCTGAGAACCTCAAATCTCTCGCCTCCTTTGGTGATGATCAATTGCCTTTCGGTGCCGAGGCGTACCTAGCCATCCCGCTTTTTTCGGCCGGCAAGTGCCTGGCGCACTTGGGGTTGATGTGGTCCAAGGAAGGTCTCAAAAACCGAAATTTATCATGGTCTTTTCTAGAAATGGTTTTGCATTCCCTCGAAGACCTCATCGTGCAACACCTTTCGTTGGAAGAAATTGGCCCCGACCATGAGAAATCTGAGACCCCCGAGATCCACCCTGCGACCGTCGAAGCTAGGCAGACCGTTCACCAACATAATACCCCCGATTTCACGTCACAACCCCTTAAACCATACGCACGCAGTTTATCACACGAGCTGCGAACTCCTATGCAAGGCGTCGTCGGCATGCTGGATGTTATGCATGCCACGGTGCGTGAAGCAATGGAGAGTACGACTCCAATCAAGTCTGGTGGGATCTTCCAAGCCCTCAAAGAAGGTATTGAGATGGTACAAGATAGTGCTCGCCGTGCTGTTGAAGCGGCCGATAATGTGGTTCATGCTTATGATCTTAACATGCAAGTCCCCAAGACACCGCAGCGGGAAGAAGAGCTTGATACGCCCGTGGACCCCGTTCCAGCCCCGGATTTCACAGAAACCCGACCAAGCCTTTTCATTGAAGGAAATAATATCGCCGTGAACCCATACAAGAGGCGCCGTAGCCTCCCCCTCGACATGTCGTCTCGGCCAGCGCGAAAACAGAGAACGCGAGCGGCATCATCGCGGCAGGAGCTTTCGCCCCGGAGCGAAGAGGTGAAGAATGCTGTCCACGAGAGTGATCAAATCGTTCATGCCACTCCAGCCCGCCAAATCGAAGCAGTCATGGCCAACATGGTCGATCCAAGACCTTCGATTGCTGTCCGCCGCTCGGCGCCTCATCTACTTCTGGAAGGTATCAATATGAACATGAGAGGTTCTGCTTTACGTTTCACCAAGCTACGTGACCTTCTGCGTTTGGTCATCAATGAATCTCTTCATGTTGGTGGGCGGCCCGATTCAGCTGTCAGCCATCCCACTGAATTTGGCGAGAAAATAGAGATTCGCTCTCGATCATCAAACGGCTTGATCTTCACCAAAACTGTGGATTGGTCTGTTGACCCTGCATTACCTGACACTCTTCTTGCCGATGACCGGGATTTGGCCAAACTTATCTCTTGCGTCTTCCTTAACGCTATCAAATTCACCAACAACGGCACCATTTCGATTTGTGCGACTGTCGATCCCAAGAACAATGATGTTCTGATTAGCGTGCGTGATACTGGGCCCGGAATTCCGGCCGCCTTTCTGCCTAATCTCTTCAAACCATTTGCCAGAGAAGACGCCTCGACCACCCGAAGTAAAGATGGATTGGGGCTTGGTCTTCTCGTAGCCAAGGGTCTTTCACGAAAGATGGGAGGTGATTTGATCTGTGTAAGGTCGTCGACAACGGGGCCCAATCATGGCTCAGAGTTTCAGATCCGAGTGCCCGTGAATCAACGCGAGGCTTGCAATCGTCCTGGCACACCAAGTGAGAAAATGATGACCCCGCCAATAATCAATGACCACCACTCTCGACATGGCAGTGCCAGCAGCATCATCTGGGAAGCCCAATCTTCCTCTTCGATGTCTCCTATTGTCCAAAATCGTCAGTTACAACAGCCGACACCGAGTACCGCCGATGATCATTCATCTGAAAGCACGACGCCCCCACGACCGGCTACAAATACTCAAACCGGCCGCAGACAGATCTCTGGTGACACTTACGACAATAAGCTGGGAGAGAAGCATCCATTGCGCTTTCTTGTGGCAGAAGACAATCGAATCAATCGGCGAGTCTTGGTTAATATGCTTCGGAAACTTGGCTACCGCGATGTACTTGAGGCTGCGGACGGAAGGGAAGCTGTTCAGATTGTACAAGACATCCTATCCACCTCAGCTTCCACTATCAATCCAACGGAACCCAAATCTCTGGAAATCCAGCAACCAAAACAGGATATCTCTTCTCAGCCATTGCCGGCAGAGATCAAACCAATTGATGTTGTGCTGATGGATCTGTGGATGCCCGAAATGGATGGTTACGAGGCGACCTCTCGCATCCTGAAGATGGTTGACGATCACCACCACCGTTCTTCCATTCCTATTGATCAAACACAGCCGATGAATCATGCCGAAAATCTCGATAGCATGGATATGGATTCTCCTGTCAGCCCGACTGCTCCACGACCTCCTACTGTCCTCGCTGTAAGTGCCGATGTCACCGACGAGGCGCTGAATCGGGCTTCCAAAGTGGGAATCAAAGGCTATATGACGAAGCCTTACAAACTTTCTGATCTTGAAAGGCTCATCAAAGGATTCTGCGGTGGTCCAGGCGATCCTACTACCGGGGCTAGCAATGCCTTTTGATAAGAAGCTAGCCTCTCCTTTTGATGAAGTCTTGATTATTGTCTTGGTAGAAGACTGAGTCTTTTACCCTTGAAGGTATGGCCTTTGCAAGGCCTACACCCCTTTCTGCTTTTTCTTTATAGGTGACCCGAAGGGTCTACCCTGCATTTAGATATAACCCTCACAGTCGCCATGGTTCGGCAAGGGGAAATCTCGTCATTGTTCATGGCGTGTTTTGATTTTGGCCCATTCTTTTCCTTTCTCTTGCATGCCATATACCATATTGGGCATTTCCACCCTTACACTTTTTATTGTCCGTTGCCCTGGGCTTAATGACTGATGACCCCCTCAAAACTGTTTAGAGAATGGCCTTCTCTGAATTACCATGGAACACATCATTTTGTCCATGATATTTTATAGTTACAACGTACAAAGTACAGCTAGCTCATTGAAACAAATAAAAACAAAGAAATATCTGTCATTACATCCATTATCAAAATCAAGATCGCTCTGACCATGCGGCACTAAACATACTACATCCTCCCTCTTTTAATTGAGACGTAAAAATAATGCACCACGGAGGGAGTACTCAGAACAGAGCAGAGCTACCCAGCAGAACAAGCCAGCATGAATAGCATTCTGCCAACAATCAAAATCAAATATCCCATAGCATAACCCGACGATCAATGTTGGCGTTACTGGTCGTGTGCGGTACAAGAACTGGAAAGCAGATGCAAGTTGCAGTTTAAAGAAAAGGGCTTAAACACATTCAGACAGAATTGAATCCAATAGATCTCAACACTAGGTCAGCTTCTGTTTGATGAAGAATGACCGGAGGTGGGAGAGTTGCCAGGCGCAAGCAGCGGAAAGAACGGCAAGTTGGATCAAAGTCCAGCGCACAACACGAGAGTTGGTAGTCTCAGACTGATCACGGAATTCAGCCTCACGTTCCTAGAGTAGAAGTTAATACCGATGTAAATCAATGAAATGCCACGCCTTCAGTGGCAAGCTCGTAAAAATCAACTGGGATGCAGGGGGAAAGTAGCTTACCCGCTGGTACACCTGCTCGCGGCGAATATCATGCAGGCGGCTGTTCAGGTCCTTCACGCGTTGTACAATGTCCTTGATCTTGTCCTTATCCTCGGTCTCAATCTTGCTTGTTTCGCCAATGGCCATGTCCAGGCTCACTCGAACGGCACCCTGGCTGTTGGACAACCATCCAGATGTCGCGACATCGGTGTCAGCCATGAAACAAATACGGTGCTGGCCGGCGTCAGCGGCAGAGAAAGTAAAACGACCGGAGTGGTTCTCGCGCTTGTTCACAACACGGTGATCATTGTCGAATGTCTCTTCAACGGTGATCTGGACCTTCAGGTTGTGGTCGACGGCGTAGATACCAGTATTGGGGTTGACGACCTGAGTGTCGAACTTGCCTGTTCATCCAAAGAGATAGAATTAGTTCAGCTGCTAAATGGCAAGCATTCAGCTTTTGAGGGAAAGCGAATTGGTATTTCATACCGGCTACTAGGGTGTCCTTAGGTAGGTCCTCGAAGAAGCACTTTGTTTGCCGACCATCCACGTAGAAGTATAGGGCGTTAGCGGGAATAAGCATGGAGAAAAAAGAGAATAGAGCCAAAGTGGCTGCGAGCCATGACGAGCCCTGGAAAGCCATGACGAAAGAGAGATGGTCAATTGTAGGAGATTGACTTCGAATAAGGAACACTCCTGACGATGCCAGATAGTCAACACTCGCCCTCCCACGCGGGTTGATGTACACCGCCTGCTGGTTTCGGCCTTATCCCTCAGATGCCGCGCCTTGATTTTCGCGACAACGACTTCCGTTCTCTTCTTCATCGAAGATATCACTTTGGGCATCTCAGTGGAATTTCATTCTCTACTAACGTCTGTTCAAATTCATTACGCTTATCTACTTTGCGTCTGACGAGACGCCCTTTTCGCCATGGCGGCCGCTGCCGATGTTCGCGATATGCTGGATCTGCCGGCTGAGAGCCAGCCCAGACCTCACAAGAAGCAGAAAGTGGTTGAGAAGCGACCTGGTATGTAGATATGACTCGCTTGTCGTGACTTTGAGTATGTGCATGTTGAAACTGACCTCTCTGGCAGAGGGTATTACCCGTGAACTTTACGCGTTGCTAGGAGAGCGGGCACCGCCGATCGCGATCAACGAGAACAAATACAAAGGTCGGCCAAAATTGTTAAATAAGCTGCGAGTACGGCCATGGCGTATGTCGCCTTTCACAAATGGGGCCCGATCGGATGGGTTGGTCTTGAACCATTGGCAACGAAAGCATGAAGGGACACGACAACCCGCCCCCGAGGGAACACAGATGGATGTGGATGAGACCAAGGAAGAGGGCTCGGAGGAGACAAAACCCCTCGAGCAAGAATATGCTTTTGCCAAATACAATGTCAAGGCGCAGTTGCCTCGCCGATACACTGACGAAGAATATAACCGCCACCTCCGGAACAATGAGTGGTCGCGCGAAGAGACGGATTACTTGATGGACCTAGTCACCGAGTACGACTTGCGCTGGGTGATTATCGCCGACCGTTACGAATACCAACCACGTATGGACTCTGAACCTGACGCCAACGCCATCGTCCCCGCAAAGCAGGTTCGGACAATGGAACACATGAAGGCCCGATATTACTTTGTTGCAGCAACGATGCTAGCCATTGAACACCCTCCATCTGAAATGTCCGAGGCTGAATTTGAATGGCACGAGAAAATGCTCAAGTTTGACCCTAATCGTGAACGAGACCGCAAGGAGCTTGCTGCCCTGCAACTTAACCGTACCGCCGATGAAGTCCGCGAGGAGGCGATGCTACTGGAAGAACTCAAGCGCATTACTAGCAATGAGCAGAGCTTCATCAACGAGCGTCGTGAGCTCTACTCCCGTCTTGAAGTTCCCATCAGCGTTGGAAATACTGCCATGTACCAATCTAGCCAAGGTCTATCCCAACTCCTTCAAACCCTTCTTCAAGCAGACAAAAGCAAGAAACGCCGCTCTATCCTTGGGCCCGATGGTGCTGTCGCTAGCCCGGCTGGCCAAACACCAACACAAACAGGCTCAACCGGTCGTGGTGATACGCCCAGTGCCAATGCTGCTGCCACCGCCACCACCACCAATAACAACAATAACAACAACAAAAAGGGTGCTCCAGCCGCGCAACCACAACAGGTGGTTCGCCAACTCACAGCCGCCGAAGAAGCACGCTACGGTGTTCAACACCACGAACGAGTCACAGCCGGCGTCCAATTCCGCAGTGACCGCGCCCAAAAACTCACACAGGCCAAGTCCAACGTCCAAACGCAAAAGCTGGCCAGCGCACTCGCCGAACTCGAGATTCCCGTCCGTCTATTCATGCCTACCGAGCGTGTTTGCAAGGACTTTGAGAAGCTCATTCAATCCGTTAACGTCCTCCTCGAAGCTCGAAAGGTTGCCGAGAAAGTTGAGAGTGAGATTCGTATTCTCGAAGCTTCCAAGGCAGAGCGTGAGCGTAAGGCGCGAGAAGCTGCCGGCGAGACCTCGGGCAAAGATCCAGAGAATCCAGAGGTGAAAGCCGAAGCAGATGATAGTGCGGGCGTCTTGAGTGCTACGGCTGAAGCAGCACCCTCGGGCGACGCTGCGGATGGAGAGAAAAAGGACGGAGGTGATGAGACTACGAAGGAAGATGGGAATCACAAGAGGTCTGCTAGTGTGCTCAGTGGTGTCAGTGACAAGAGCAATAAGCGACAGCGGAGGTAAATGTCTTTGACTTTGGTCATTGATAGGATTTATCTACTTCGTGCACTTGGGTGCACTCTGTACAATATTTACACTGGCGCGCTGGGACCTTTGATACCTCTGTACGATTAATGCCATTCTGCTAGAAGTTATCTATAATTAATCCAATTTTATCACAACACTGATCCTCCTCTCTGAACACCTGAATGATAACAATATAGTCAGCCTTTGCATAATACAACCTCAGACACCCATACTTTCAATATAACTCCCGCGCATTTCGCTTCCTTTCTTCACGCCGAATGCCAAAGACCTTCGGTGCAAGCATCCCATAACATTCTACTCTTCCTGCTCGCCCAACGACTGCCATCAAAGGACCCAGGCATCTTGACACAGTCTTGGTATACACTAGCCAAATCCTCTGCCATCGTTGCAGACGGAATGATATCCGACTCACAGTCCTCATACAAGTCAGAGGATGTTTGTGACGACTCTTGCTGATGAATGTTGGATACACGCCTGCTCTCTTTAATGCGAGTGAAACGCCGTACCCATTTGTCGCTTCGGGACTTGCTAGGCTGAAGAGAGCAAGATTCTTGTATATGGCCATGATCATTGAGGTTGAAGAACTCTGAGTTATCGTCATCCGCATTATCACCCGAGAAAATGGCTGCTTGTTTTCCGGGTAGACTGGTACGTGACCAACGCCAAGAAAGGGAATTATCGGCTTGATTGCTGTATTGAGAGCTTCTTGGAACTTGGCAGTGCTCGATCTGAGTCACTGGAGGCAGTTCTGGGGCACGGAGACTTCGAAACCCTCTTTGATCAATATGACCAGAGGGCGAGCCATGCGGTTGATACGCGCGGTTCCCTAACATATAAGGGGGCCTGGGGTACTCGTTCATGGAACGAACCTCTTTGCTCTTTGGCATTGAGGCTGAAGGTGAGTTGGCCCTGTTGTCATTTGAACAAATGCCAGCAGTGATCGGGCTCGTGCCTGGAGTGAAACCTTCCACTGCCTCGGGGGAGTTCTCTAAGTGGGGTTGCAAGTCGACAGAATGAGAGTCCTCATCTGATCCCTTAGGCTTTTTGTCAGAATCCTTGATCTCGAGCTCATCGGGAGGAACCTTGACATTGAGACCGGAGTCGAGCTTGCGGGATGGATAATAAGTCTCCACGCCCGGGGTACTCATTTCGTCATCTTTGGTGGGCACTGGACTATAGCCATAGCCTATTCTTCGGCCACCGGACATCCAACCAATGCTGACTCTGCGTGGGGGACATGATTTATTAAAATCGTTTGTCGTGTCATTAGGGCATGTCTGCTCGGTCCCGTTACTTCCGCAATGCTCTCGAAATCTACTTTGCACCGTTCCAGTATCATGGCAGTTATCACTTTGGAGGTTCTGTCGATCGCCAGTGGCCCGTTTTGCCCGAGACTTACCTACCGGGAGGTTGTTAACGCTCCTTGACGACTGCATAGGGGATCTGTTAGACGATATGGAACCTGACTGGGGCGAATAGAATGAAGAAAAATCACGGTCTTGAGAAGGAACATCCAAGGACTCGACACCGGAAGCCGAAACTCCAGATCTTTGTAAAGGGTGCACGTTTTCTTGCGAAGGAGAAACGAAAAAGCCATGTTCGTTCGAGTGAATGAATCTCGTTGTCGAAGGATTGCAAGACATTGAGCCAGAAGCAGTCGTTTGCGAGGCGAGGCGGTGCGGGATTCCAAGTTCCTCAAGATGTATTGATGGATTTTCTGCGAGAGATCCAGCCGAGGCAGATGGCTGCCGACTCTTCTTGACCAATATGTCTCCAGAGTGACCGGGCAATGTATCAGAAAACGGCGGGCCATATCTCTGGTGACCTATTCTGTAGTACTCCTTCCAATCTGCTAAGGATTTTGGGTTGCCATTCGACTTTGGAATGGCTATAGTCGCAGGAGTTCCCGGGAGCGAATGGATAGATTGTTGACCTGCTATAGTCAGATCTGGCAATGATATGGCGGACTTGATGTTCATGTCGGTGTTTTCGAGAGTCGTTTTCGTTTGGAAAGGGGCAAAATGATATCCCCATGGCTGTTGGATCGCCTTCAATGGATTGCTCTGGCCCTGGACGGACTCGGCACTAGCTGTTGGGGTGGATATAAATTGTTTGTCCGATGAAGAAATATGAGAAGTCGATGTGTTTCGAGTCTGATCAACAGCCCATCGCTGATTTGAGGCTTCTCGTTCATGGCTTCGCTCTATCAGGTCACTAAGCTCCATTCTTCGAGTGGGTCGTCCAGACGGAGACCTTGAGATGATTCTAGCACGGCTGAGACTTGAGATGAATTGCGCGTCACTGTCGTAGGCCCTTTCACTCATTAAGCTGCTGCCGAGATTCCCTAATGTTGTGAATTCTTGGCCAGACTTTACACCTGTCTTTGGCAAGGACTTGATCGCCCTGAGGTTGAAAGGGAACCCCAGCTTTGAAGCATCGTGATGTTCACTGCTTGGCTTCGACTCCCGCGAGAAACGGCGTCGAAGGCGATGAGAAAAACTCTCGGGCTGGTTATCACTTTGCTCCGCGATATTCCCAGCTTGAATATCCAATGCTAGTTCTTGATCTAGCTCTGGTCAATGCCTCCTCCGATCATTGAAAGCATGTACTATACATACTTTGGTCATGATCCCGCTGCTCCTGCCTATCATCACGGCACGGCTGTGTCACACCAGAGGGTGAGGACGGATGAATTTTTCGCCAACGAGGGCAGATTAAGAATGTCATTTCACCTTTCTCACCAAAGTACTGAGCGTATAATGAGTAGACAGTGAAGTTTGTTAAGGAAAAGCAAGGATGAAGTTCAGTCGAAAGTAGATGGCAGTTGCTCACGGAGGCAGGAACTCCTCTCGTGCCTTCCTTTTCTGATTTACAGCGAGTTTCAGATTAATTGGATGAAATGACATACTATAAGTGGTACGTTCTAGGTACTAGCAGTGCCCGCTTCATACTAAACACTTCAATGTATACCTAAGTATATCACTAGCACAATCTCTTTAGTATAGCTACGTGCATAATATGGTTCACGCTCAGGTATATATAATGCTAAAGCAATTATATACTGGCCATTACTATTGTCATTGCTGACCAAATCAGATGAATCTGATTTGGATAATGCCTGCAATCCGACAACACGCATATCCAATAAGTAAGTGACAGCCATGTTTAATGGTAGATTCACTAGGTACATACTGGCGATAGTTATCAGCTGCCCAGCTACCAGGTGGTAGTGAACAGCCCCATACTCTGACTAAAAGCAAAAGAAATATTTCATGGCTAAAGTCAACGCTCTGACTCACTACTAGTGAGTCTAGTAGACACTGCTTCTGGATCCCTGATCATTGCTAGTCACTTATGAGGCTGTTAGTATATTACGAGTGATATGATAAATAGACCCAACCAACTCAGCCGCAACAAGCCTTCTCGTAAAGACTAGCCGAAGTCTTAGCCTTCTGGCATTCAATTTAGGGTTTCCAGGCGCTCAGCACATTCATTCGACGCGTTGTGCTTTCAGCCATCGACCTACAATTAGCGGACCAAAACCAACCCTATAAGGGTAAACGCCCCGCTAGACCCTGCCCTTCTAACTTCTTTGATGTTACAACATCGCGGTAGGGTGGGGTGAGATGGAGAAATGCAAGTTGATAAGTGAGATCTCCAGTCGGTGTAGCCTTGCTTGGATTACTGCTCACATAATATGTAATCAAACCAGTTGAATTATTGCGAGCGCTCAATGTCTGGACTGCCTTTTGCCGGAGGTCTAATCACTAAAGCCCCACGTTTATTGGATTAGATCGACGTCGCCTCAGACAGGACAAGAACCATTGCCCTAAACTGGGTATAGTAGACAGCACTATCTAGCTGCCAAGCTAAGTGATGCGTTCTAGGCACTGAGGGGCGACGAGCTTCCGACTTCCGTACTCTACTCCCGTGGTCCGAGAGTCCTCGTGTGCTCGTATGCTCGTGTGGAATGTCGGTCAATAGGCGTTATGTCCGAGGATATTTGGCATTATTGAAATCTGCACTAGTAGGTGAGGGGCAGCTGACCATATATATATGTTCATCATGCTCCCCCCTGCTCGTACTTCCGGCTCTGCATACTAGTACAACAAGGGTACTACTCGGTCTTCTGGCACTAAGCATTTGCTTATCATACTACGCTAACCCAGACTGTCAAAATGGCTGCAAAAGCATCAGAGCCCATTGAAACACGCTTATTCATCAATAATGAGGTATATTATCTCTCTTTTCTGTTTTGTCAACGAATGAGGAGTAGGAAATTCCGGACTAACTAAACAATCATAACTGTATAGTTCCGCGAATCGTCCAGCAGTAAGACTTTCGAGGTCATCTACCCTTTTACCAAGGAGGTCGTAGCCAACGGTATGCCAATTAGTTGACTGGAAAGAAATAAATAATCTGATCAGCAGCAGTCCACGAAGCCGACGTCAAGGATGTCGACGATGCCGTTGCCGCAGCTAGTGCGGCTTTCCCAGCATGGCGCGATCTAGGCGTTGATGGACGTGGTGCATACCTCCGTAAGGTATCAGACTTATTCATCGAGGCCAATGACGAGCTCGCCCGCTTAGAGACACTCTGTACCGGCCGTCCAATTTCTCAATATGTGGATGCTAAAATGTCCTCCGAGCTGTGGCGGGCCTTTGCCGATGGAGCCTGGAACGTTCAGGGAACAGCAAGCACGAACACCCCTGGATTACTCACTTTGTCTGTCAAAGAGCCATATGGAGTGGCAGGCATGATTATTCCTTGGAATTTCCCACTAGTAATGTTCTCCATGAAGATGGCTGCGGCATTGGCAGCGGGAAATACTGTCGTCTTAAAGAGCAGTGAGAAGGCACCCTTGACGGTATGCAGCAGTCTTGAATCTTCAGCTCCTTCTCTGTGAGCATATAAGAACATTCTATACTCACGAAGCTCAATCTAGTCAATTGCCGCCGCAAAGCTTATCCAGAAAGCCGGTCTTCCAGCCGGTGTAGTCAATATCATTGCCGGCTACGGCAACCCAACTGGCGCCGCACTGGCTTCACACATGGCCGTTCGCTGTATCAGCTTCACCGGCTCTTCCCTAACAGGCCAAAAGATCCAAGCAGCAGCCGCAAAGTCTAACATGAAGCACGTACACATGGAACTTGGCGGGAAATCACCAGCCGTGATCTTCGAAGACGCAGACCTCGAAGATGCCGCCGCACAAACGCAATTCAGCATTCGATTCAATAGCGGTCAGGTCTGTGTCGCGAATTCTCGCATCTACGTCCAGGAAAGCGTAGCAGATAAGTTCAATGAGTTGTTCCGCGCTCAATTTTCTAAGCTTGCGCTTGGTGATCCGCTTGACCCAGCCACGCAGCAGGGTCCACAGATTGATGTGTTGCAGTATAAGCGGATCCAAGAGTATCTTGGTATTGGAGAGAAAGATGGATCACTTACACTTGGTGGTGATGCGAATGATGGGTTCTTTGTGAAACCGACTATCTTTGAAAAAGTACCGGAGGATTCGCGGCTTATGCGAGAGGAGATTTTTGGCCCCGTGGTTGCGATTAATACTTTTAAGACGGAGGAAGAGGCTATTCAGAAGGCTAATGATACTGAGTTTGGCCTTTACGCTTCTGTCTTTACGAGGGATTTGGACCGGGCTGTGCGCTTGTCGAAGGCATTGGAGGCTGGTACTGTTGGTGTGAACTGTACTAGTCCGACTGGTGCAAAAGATGCCGCCTTTGGTGGTTATAAGATGAGTGGAACTGGTCGGGAAGGACTACTATATAGCATTGATAACTTTGTTCAGACCAAGTCGATCTTGATCAAGGCTTCTGGGGCATCCGCAAGTTTGATCTAATGACAGCCAGACTATCACTAGCTCAGACAGATTCATGAATATCATTCCCCTGAGCATCCATCATTAAGCTTAGTTTTATCCTTGCAATGATCGTATCAGCTAATGCACGTTTACTGTAGTAGAAATTAATGGTTTGCAGAAAAAATCGTAAGAATAAAAGCCCCAGTAACACCTTCGCTTTAACTCTGCCCCCCAGAAGATAGAAGTCCACTTGGAAAGATTTGAGAAACAAAATTCATGAGAACACATGACATATCATCAAGCTACGGATAGACGTAAGTTATCTGTCCTGTCCTCCTCTGAGCTGCGAACAAGGAATGGCAGATGCCATAATGCCACTGGTGCCCAACTCAAAGGAAATGGGAGGCCAGACTCACCAGAGCTCCAGTCAGAGCGAGGGAGCTAGAAAAGGATACAGCAGAGGCAGAATTCTTCTTAGACGGGGTCGGCGAAGATGTACCGGAAGCTGAGCTAGAGTTTGTGGACTTGCGGGTAGCAGTGACCTTGTCGTTGTAACCGACCTTCTCATTCCATGGGTAAGGGCTGGTGTAGTTGTAGGATGCAGCCTTTCCGGAGTAAGTCTTCTTGACAGCTTCCAGGATTCCATGACCGGCAGAGCAGTTTCCGCTGGTCAAAGGAACTGGCCATTCAGGCGAGAACTTGGCATAGTCGCCATCTGCCATCGGGCCGGGGTAGGTCTCGTTCAAAAGCAAGTTGGTAGTATCAACATCATAGTTGACATAGCCGGTCTTGTTGGCGACGATTTGAAGTAGGTTAGCACCACAGTCCCAACGACCTAGACTGGGGAGTCCCCAGTTCGCGCTCACAGAAGCGATGGTCGAGTAGTGAGTGTAGAAAGTGTCATCGGTTGTCCCCTTCAGATGCTCGGGAACAGCTCCGCCGACGAGGATAGAGAAAATCCGGTTGCCATTTTTATGAATGTAACTGGTTAAAGAGACAGTTAGCAATTGTTGTGGCTCTCTAGGGGAGCAGGGAAAGTTAGAAAGTCTTAAAACTCACGTTTTATCCTCGTCGTAGGTCAAAAGAAGCAGGGTATCCTTCATGAAGTATTCGTCCTTCAGCAGCTTCTCAAGCCAGGGACGCTCCCACTTGGAGGCAAAGGTGATGTTTGTGTCATGAGCATCATTGGTCATGTTCGGGGTGATAAAAGCCCATTGTGGAAGCTTCTTGTTAGCCAGATCTTCATCAAAATGAGTGAAGTTCTTGATTTGGCGAGCCTTGGTTTCATTCTTGACAACCGAGTCGTAAAGGATGAGTGGATTATGCTTGCGGACATAGTCTGGCTGATAAGTGTCCTGGTTAGAGTAGTTGTAGCCTTGGAAACCGGCATACGGCATATGCTCCTGGTACTCGCCCCACGAGATACCCTTGGTGTCCAGCAGATCGACAATGGAAGAGACATTTTCAGGGATCTGGTTGAAGTTGTCATTGTCCATTCCAAAGGTATCGCCACCCACGGCAGCACAATAATTTGGCTCGGAAGGATGGGTCAGAGCGTAGAAATTGGTCCTGAATGTGGAGTTAGAAGATAATCATCCAGATTGCTTCGAACTTTGCGGGTCTGATCTCCACTTACAGCAAGATACCCTGTTTGGCCATCCATTCTTGATTGGGGTCGGACTTGGAATCGTCGTAGTCCTAGAACCCATGTCAGTTCAATGTCACCAAAGGAGTAATACTGATTGGCCACCAACAATGTTTTCGAGCCAGACCTGGTAGAACCGGTCGAAGGCTAGGCCCTTGACATTGGAGGTAGGAGATTCGGGCCGGGCAGTAGCCGCAGCAGCCTTTATATCCGAAAGGGATGGTTCAGATGTCGTAGCCACTTCGGCACGAGCCAAAATGGCCGCGAGGAAAATGGTCACGAGATGCTTCTTCATGGTATGGATCGAAGTGGGAGCAGGTGATTCAATACAGTAATTGACGAGGAAAATGTGTTTGGAAAGGATCAGCAAAGGGACGTCGGGGGGAGTAAAGAAAGTTCGAAGGTGAGGAGAGAAGAAAAAAGAGAGAAGAGGGGATAATCAATCAAAAAGCTTCCGTTGATTACATTTGCACTAATAAATGCTTGCATGGAAAGTGCGCATGCTACCAAGGTAGCCATGGGACTTTGTGACTGCCAGCGTCTCTTCAGTTGCTTGTACTGTAAGCCTGTTGTATGCATACTTCCACTCTTAGGCCACGCTGCCAGGGTGCGGCTTGTGATTGGCTGGTTTGACAGGGCCAAAAAGCGTGGGGATTCGCCAAGACCCGCCTGGAAGCTTGAGCTGGGTCACGTAAGGTGTATGCAGTAGACCTGTACTATGTAGGGACTCAGCGTAGTACAATGACTATGCTAGAACTGCCTTTTTGGTGCTTCGCTTACTGAGCTACGAGCAGGCGTCAAGATTCCACTTTATATTGAAAGTAAGAAGAACAATTGAACACAGACCAAATGGGCCCATTACAATACTATCATACAGCATTTGATCTATTAAAACCATACCAAGAATAATATCCTACTAACTAATCTTATAGTAAGTCTTTCTCGAGATACTCGAGTTGATATCGACTCAGAATTTATGGGACGTATCTACTATGTGATAGTAACTATACTCCGCGCAAAAACCTTGTGGAATACGCCCCGCAAAAGACATTTTTGGTGCGACCCTCTTCTTTTCTCTGGCAGTATATTAAATCTTTCTTGAGCTTGCGCAACGTTCTTTATATTTTTATTTTTTTTGTACTTTGAGTCTCATATATCTCCCTGCTGTATGATCTTATCGGACCCCATGAAACAAACTTTGATACCCAGTCACGTGAATCTAACCTCGGCTCCCAGTCCGGGGAACCGAGACGCCGCCATGACTGCTTCCCGCCGATTCTCCGCTCTCTCCATCTCCCTCATCTTCACTAGCACCACCACATCATGATTTCACGATGAGCTCTACAAACTTTGCCGCTGCACAGGAGCGGGTGCTTGAACGCCGTCGTCTTCGTGAGGCGGAATCGCGTGCCCGTCGTGCAGAACAACAGCGGGCATCTCCGATCAATGCGACCTCCGTTCAACGTCTTCCTTATCCCCTAAATCGTCTTCCAGGAGCTGGTTGGTCTCTATGGAATAATGTGAAAGGTCGGGATGGGACGCGGCCGGCTTTCCGAGTAGGCCAGGTGGATGCCGAGCTGCTGGACGAGGAATTGCTGGGTTTATTGAAGGGCCAGGTTGGCGAAGCTCTGAAATACTTCGGAGTGCGTACACATCTCATCCCTCAGCTGCAGGGAAGTCCCAATGCTAATTGGAATCTTACGACAGCCTCAAATGCGAGAAGAGTGGTCAAATGAAATCCTATTTGCACTGCGGGCCATTCTCTTCAAACTCTCGATATGGGATCATAATGCCTCTTATGGCGCTGCCCTACAGGGCCTTCAATATAGCGATAGCCGCAGCAACGGGCCTGTGCTCGCTCCTCCAACAAAGTGGCAGAAATCTATCTATGGCTTATTGACTGTTGGTGGACGCTATGCCTGGGACAAATGGGAGAGCTGGTTGATTGGACAAGAAGGTGGCTATGAAGAGGTTGGTAGTTTTTCATTCAACATCGGTGTTTTCCAGTACTAACATCACGTCCTGTTCCAGCCATCACAAGAAGTCCGCATGCTTTCGCGTTTGACCGACTTTATCTCTACGTCACACTCTATTGCCGCCTTCATTTCATTCCTCGTTTTCCTCGTCAACGGTCGATACCGTACTCTCGTTGACCGTATACTCCGTATCCGCCTTGCACCTCCATCTGCTCAGGCTAGTCGTGAAGTCTCATTTGAATACCTTAATCGGCAACTAGTTTGGCACGCCTTTACCGAGTTCTTACTCTTTTTGCTACCCTTGGTGGGCATCAGCCGGTGGAAGCGGTGGATCGCTCGTGCATGGAGAAAGGCCGTCAATGCCCTCAAGTCGAGCGGTGATGACGATGAAGTACAAGAAAAACAAGGAGAACTTGGCCACCTTCCGGAGCGAACTTGCGCTATCTGTTACCGGGATCAAAACCCAGCTGCTACGACAGAAACCGAAGTGCTCGCTGCATCAGCTTCCACCGGTGGTATTTCCGGATCTTCGCAAACCGATATCACAAATCCATACGAAACTATTCCTTGTGGGTGTGTGTATTGTTTTGTTTGTATTGTTCAGAAGCTCGAGGGAGAGGAAGGCCAAGGCTGGATCTGTCTTCGATGCGGTGAGGTTGTCAAGAAATGCCAGCCTTGGAATGGAGATGTTCTGGAAGAGGCTCGGTCGCAGCCAGGTACCGGCAAGATTGTTGGATTCGCTATGGATGAAAAGCCCCACGAAGAGTCTCAAGAGAAAGCACTCAATGGGAGCGCTGTTGGAAAATCCAGCCCTTTGGAAGAAATTACCGCAGATGAGGCTCTTCACCATTCTAGCGAGTGGTCCACCGACGACAAGGAACCTGCCAGCGACCATGAAGGAGAGCCTTCGGAAACCCACGTCTGAGCGGTATAAATCTTCTCGTGGCCACTTGTTCCTGCAATGTCTATATTATGTGACGGGGGTCATTTACGCCCAGTCAACAGATCCCCATCGATACCCATCTCCACCCAGAACTTCTAAGTTCCACTGTACATAAAGAAATATACATATCATTTTGCCCAAATTAGTCATGCTATACTTAAACTCGTTGCATATGAATGGCCCCTAAAAAGCCGATCACACCCCCAACAAGAGGAAATGCCGCTCGACACAAGTTGAGCCATGCCCAGTCTCGCATCAACTGAGGCACTTGCTCATCCTGTTTCGCCCGCATAGCCTTCTCCTGTGCACTAATAACCATTTCTCCATTTCCTTCTGCGGCTGCGGCATCATCCCTCACCGCATGCGCCTTCAACTGACCGTTGGTATCTTTCATTGCTGTCAGTGTCCAAGGTATAATTCCCAATGTAGCCCCAATAGCGGTGACATAAAGACTGCTCCAGCTATAGCCCAGTACATCAGGAACCAAGGCGTCTCGTAGCTTCCAGGCAAGATATACATTTGCAGCTGAGGAAACCATGGCGATAGGGGGAAAGATACTCTTTCCGCGCTCGTATACATCTAGCCACTGGTGACTGAGATGAGCAACTGGGGTCCCAGGAACTTGATGTTCTGGCACAGTGGCTGATGGGGGATGACGAGCTGGAAGAGAGAGGGCAGGGATTGCTACCACGGAGAGACACATGATGCCACCTGTTTGCCGTGTCGTTAGTTTGTTAATTAGAGACATGGGGTCTTGTGGAACTGGAGTTAAGGTGACTTGCCGGCCGTGATGCCGCAACCCAAAGTGCCGATCAATTGGGCGACTCGAATATCGCTTGTCATATTTGAGTATAATCAATATGTGTGCATGTAGTACTTGTAGCTCGGATGATTCGAGACGGAGTTATCCTGAGAGAGAATGATATAAACTTGAAAGGGCAACTTCGAGAGGATCCGCCAATTCCGCCTCGATGACGTCGATGAGCCTCCTTTGAGTGTTGTACTACTAGATGGAATGGTAGAATGTCAACATCTAGTTCATAAATACGCAAGGTACATTTCAAATTCAATAAATCGGACCACAACCACTTCATAGCTAAACCAACTATATTTCTGCCTCTTTTTTTTTAGCTCAATTCCCCCGCAAACTCGGATCTGAGCAATGCCCTCACGTTGACTGGTCGTCGCATCGTGGGGTTCCACCTCGGCTTTCCTTGCGAGTCTCCCCTCCAAGCTTCGAATTCGAATTCGGAGGGTCTAAATTAAATTGGGGAATTGTCCTCTCTGCAATTGTCCCAGATTTTTTTCTACATTCATTTCTATCTAGCCTCATCATGGACCCCCAACCCAAGACCAGCAATCTGGCTGAAGCCAGGTACATCAACTTCCCCAGTCTCCCCGCCGATGCCAAACACCCCGATGGCTCCCCCGCGCTCAATCGCCATTCATCGACTATCACACGAGGCCATGATTTTCCCGGAGCTCGAGTATGTGCTGTGCTATGTGCCACGCCAAAGGAATTTTATAATTGTTAATGGAATCGCTCACACTAACTCCTCTAGGCTATGCTTTTCGCTGCAGGTGTTCCCGACAAAGAAGCCATGGCCAAGAGCCCGCATGTGGGAATTGCCTCTGTCTGGTGGGAAGGTAACCCGTGTAACATGCATCTGATGGATCTGGGAAAGACAGTCAAGAAGTCTGTTTCCGAGAAGGGTATGATAGGCTGGCAGTATAACACCATTGGCGTGTCAGATGCCATCACCATGGGTAGCGACGGTATGTTTTTCTCTCCAGCAGGCCAGGCAGGCAGTTCTATTGGTGAAGGATTTGAAGTATTGATCATTCGCTGATACATCAAAGGCATGAGGTTCTCACTACAAACTCGTGAGATTATTGCCGACAGCGTGGAGACTGTCACTTGTGCTCAATTTCACGACGCCTGTATTGCCATCCCCGGTTGTGACAAAAACATGCCCGGTGTGGTCATGGGTATGGCTCGTCACAACCGTCCCTCCATCATGATCTATGGTGGTACCATTAACATCGGATATTCGGACCACCTCCGCAAACCCGTCAACATCTCCACCTGCTTCGAAGCTGCCGGTGCCTACGCCTATGATACACTACGCCAGCCCGATGACGGCGGTGACACCAGCAAGACCAAGGATGAGATCATGGATGACCTCGAGAAGCACGCTTGTCCCGGTGCTGGTGCCTGTGGTGGTATGTTCACAGCCAATACCATGGCCACAGCCATCGAGTCAATGGGTCTTTCTCTTCCTGGTTCCTCATCAACACCCGCCGAATCTCCATCCAAGATGCGCGAATGTGTTCGCGCTGCAGATGCCATCAAGACATGCCTGGAGAAGAACATCAAACCCCGCGACCTCCTCACAAAACGGTCCTTCGAAAATGCCCTTGTCATGACCATGGCTTTAGGCGGCAGCACCAACGGCGTCCTTCACTTCCTGGCCATGGCCCGTACAGCCGGCGTCGATCTAACCCTGGACGACTTTCAGCGTGTCAGCAATAAAATCCCTTTCATCGCCAATCTTTCCCCAAGTGGAAAGTACTATATGGCCGACCTCTACGAGATTGGTGGTATTCCCTCCGTCCAAAAACTTCTCGTTGCTGCGGGACTTCTGGACGGTGATATCCCAACTGTAACTGGCAAAACGCTTCGGGAAAACGTAGAATCCTGGCCTTCACTACCAACAGAGCAGACTCTCATTCGTCCCTTATCTAACCCCATCAAGCAAACCGGTCACATTCAAATCCTCCGCGGCAATCTCGCACCGGGTGGTGCCGTCGCCAAAATCACTGGTAAGGAGGGTCTCCGGTTCAGTGGAAAGGCGCGTGTCTTCAATAAAGAGCGCCAACTCAACGATGCGCTGAATGAGGGACGAATTCCTCGCGGCGAGAACCTGGTTCTGATCGTTCGATACGAGGGTCCTAAGGGTGGACCCGGTATGCCAGAGCAATTGAAGGCTAGTGCCGCACTGATGGGCGCGAAATTGAATAACATTGCACTTATTACCGATGGTCGGTACTCGGGTGCGAGTCACGGTTTCATTGTTGGTCATATCACTCCTGAGGCGGCGGTTGGTGGACCTATTGGACTGGTTCAGGATGGGGATGTGGTTACTATTGATGCGGAGACGAATTCTTTGTCCATGGATGTTTCGGATGAGGAGCTTGCTGAGCGCAGACGATTATGGACACCTCCTGTGCCGCAAATTACAAGGGGTGTTCTGGCGAAGTATGCTCATTTGGTTGGCGATGCTTCGCACGGTGCTATGACGGATTTGTTTTAGATAGGTATACTATAAGGCTTTTTAGACTGAAGAGAAGAACTGAAGAGAAGAACAAGGACAAGAAGTTTATGAACGTGAAATACGTAAAAGTTCTTATGCTATTGTACTGCCATTGTACATGGACCTCTTTGCGGTTGAACGGTTGGACTATCGAGTATTCGCGGGCCTAGCAGCGGCTTTGAGATCAGGCTGAGGTTTGGCGGAGTTCGTTATATTGGTATTGCCTGCACCGGGAGGAAACTCAGAATAAGGCGGCGGGGGATCATTCATGTTGTTCAATAATTCAAGGTGTTTGCCCTCTCTTGATTGTGATGTTGATCCTGACAGATTTGTATGTTTGGTAACTGGATTGTTCTGTTGTTGGCTGCTCTGACTGGGACTGGCGACAGGTTTAAGTTTTCGATTTCGTGCTCGAGCTACATGATATGGGGATCCTTTCAGATACATGATGACTTGTGTTTTGAGAATTAAATTAGGATTGAGGGAATTCTTCTGATTAATATAGGGGTTATTGGTGATGGTCGGGCGCAAGACACAGCCTCAACGTTGCATCATTCGCTGATCTCTGGCTCCACGGTGAGCTTAACACGGATTGAAGCCTCGTTCAAGGATGTAGATCAAGGTTCGATTTGAGGGCTATCCTGCCTGGCAAGCATTTTGAATACTGTAAGCCAATCAATGATGCAGGTTGATTCGTATATCCGAGGTTTCGCATAGATATAGATCTATTAGATGTAAAAAACCCTCGAATATAGTTTTGATACCGTCTCTCCCTCTCAGTACACTGTATATCGATTTCACTTTGTCTAAACTCGTCAATCAAATCAAAATCAACTATCTCCTGTCTTTAATACTAGAATGTCATCTCTTTTATAGCCGACGAAACCTTAAACAAAGTCATTGATGGTCAAGGGATAGATTGATGTTTAGATATTGGTCCTGAGGGCCTTGAGTTCAGAGATTTGACAGACATGCCGATGTCTGGACTGGGCAGTCCAAAGGTTTGATATGCAATATCCCCGATACTAAGTAGTGGGTGCGAAAGAAAGCAGTCTGCTGAGTAATAACTAGTAACCAGTTGTTTCAGAAAACCGAAAAATGAAAACATATATATTGATATTCATAGTTAGATAAGTAAAATGATCGAAATCGAAGGGCGAGGGCGTTTCGGCTATTGATATAGTATTTACAATTCAAACAGATGGTCGGTTTGTGTTAGTGTGGGGATTCACCTATATGAGGATCGCATAATCAAGGATTACAATACTGTTTGCTAAACAGCGTAACTCGATTGTCTGTGATCGAGCTGAAGCACGGCTGCAGGTGCACTTCTGTACACGTACATGTTCTTGGAATGAACATGGCTATGGAGATTCTTACTTCTTCGATTTCTGCATGTTTGAGGCTGCACAGCTCTACCATATAGGCTCACTATTTTGCAGTGCGAACAAGTCAACCAGTTATACGCTGTTCGTTGTCCGTGCCAACCGGCGAAATCCAACCTAGGCTGCCTTGGAGAGCTAGGCCAGCCTAAAAGGTACGACCGCACCTGGGGTAAGGACCACGGCATACCCCTCAGTTTGATTACCCAGCCACATCAGAAAAGGTGCGACGGTGTTGGAGCCGCAATTGGGTCCATCTCCTCCCCCCCGCCAATCGATTATAGACGTCGGTCCAAATGGTAGACCAGGTGCCAAGAAAGCACTAGCCCTGTGCCGCTTTGTACTCTATAATGCAAAGTACTGTAGTCACATCCAAGCCGCATATGTAGGATCAAACAGGTGTCTGGCCAACGTACATGTCCAGCAGCGTCTGACCGGGCGGGGGACCCGGCCTAAAGAGGGGTTCAGAAAGCCATCGATTGGGTAAAGGATGACAGTCGCTTATGTAGTATAAACGACGGCTGCCCCAACAGTCGTGGTCCCCCTTCTATCTAGCGGCGGAATAGTGCAATCAATGTTCGCATCCCATAAAAACAGCAGCAGAATGCCAAATCGTTGACAGCTTGTAGGATGTGTGAATACCTACTGTCCACCAAGCATTATCGTGGCTGTCCAACATCATTCGACACGACGACCAGAACTTTCAATCGACGCCTCAAAGCAAGACAAACTGGCATCCATCTAGTGAAGATCCAGAAAAGTCAATAATTTTGATATTGAGAGTCGCGTCCAAGAGGAAATTTCGCGGTTTGATGTCGCAGTGGATTATGCCATTGTTATGCAGGAGAGCAATTTGGTATGCCCAATTCAACTTCTGGCTCATCGGAATCGAGTTTTCAGCTTGAAGATATGTTTTGAGAGCACCGTTTTTCATGTACTCAAGGATAAGGCCATCCCTGGAGTGACCCAATACCCTAACCAGCCTTTCGTGTGGGCCAACGCGACGATAGATACTGGCTTCTTTGGCAATGTCCAGGATGTGGTTTTCCACTTCAGCGTCAGGAAATGGCGATTTGAGGACGGTACCATCATCAAGGAGTTCGACAATCCCAGTTAGGCCACCGGAAATAAATTGTCCTTGGGCATCTCTGCTTATGTTTTCAACGTTTATGTGTCCAGTTCCGTTATCTTTGTAATCGCATTGAGGTTCCTATCGTAGGTTGGTCAACAAGCTCTCGAGATGGACGGGGACGTTCTACATACCACTTCAATATCGTGACAAGTGGGCCGGTGGAGCAGGCGTGACAAAGGAGAAATCAGCACAATCTCTATCCAGTCCTTGAGGCTATGAAATCCGGACAGGAACCGCCGTATTGCCTGCGATCAAAACAAAAAAGCCATTTGAAACGCGGCGATTGTCGGTGACTTCGCAATGGCGAGGACCGCGTCGCGCGGAAAAGTGGCACTTCACGTGACTCTATACCAGAAGCATTGATTGATGCGGAGATAATGGTTAACGAGCTAAACTTTCGTATATTTGATTGAGTATGACCATTCATTTAGTTTAGTCAGATTTTGACCATGAGAGTTTATTCTCCATTGACCCCTTCAGAAAAAGTCATGGGTAGAGCAGTTTGATGCAGTCTATAGAAGTGACTATCCATGGCCTATTATATTTTGCTTTTATTTTAACAATTTCTATTTAATTAATTAATTATTCTGTACTCCGTACCAAATTTTGTTTATCAAGTTATCATCTATGTAATGTGTCTGAAATGATAAATTTCAATTCAGATAGAGAAAACAAAATCCCGGAATTGTCACTGTAGTAGGTATTTATCTACTAACTACACAGTCGAGTATAACAAATACGTATGCAGCCATCTGTACTCCGTAAATAACTCCCTTAGTTATACAATACCAGAACATGTACCTCAGACCTCACCTTTATACATAGTAGATTCATATCAGTCTATTGTTATCTTTGAATATCAGAAATAGTAGTAACAATTTCACACAACAATACATGCATAGATACTACCCCTAGTTATTTATGAATCAAGTTGACGCTAAGCTCGGGTCATTTCCCAAAAGCGACAAGCCCTGATAACGCCATCCACGCTACGAATTATCTTTGTCGCACACCACTTCAACCTGCAGCAATTGTAACGTAATACAAGCTTTGTTGTTCCGCCATTTGAACTTAATTTGGCTTGCTGATTGGTTCGGTCTCCTGAAAGAAGCATCTTTTCAGGCTTCGGTAGCTCCGATGGACATGATTCGAGCTAGCACGCCATGTCGAAGGATGGTGGGATGCGATAGAGATACTACACTACTACACCGGGTCAGTTTGTAAAAATCCGAAGATGCTCCGTGCTTTTTGAAAATGTATTGCCTTTTTGATTATTTCTGTCTGTCTTGGTTTTCTTTCTTTCTCTCTTTCTCTTTGTTCCAGTGATTTGCCTTTTTTTTTTTTTTTCTTTTTTTTGTCTGCATTCCAAAGACGATCCACGGACGTCCACAGCAGAAAATGGCTCTTCTAGGGGTCTTTCGGCGACGGAATCAAGGGATTGCAGATAGTGGCTCTGACTCCTCAGAAGGGACGACAACTGAGCATAATATCTCCCCTTCGTCTGCACCAGAGGGAATGTCTAGCGACAAAGTTCCCGATTCAGAGAAGGTGCAAGTGTCAGAGACGCTGGCCATTGAAGAAGAAAGTCATGACGATCCAGAAATCGCCGCGCTTCCTCTTCAAGTGCGACAATTGATCAACTTGAGAGATGATCCCACTCTACCTACTATCACCTTCCGTTACTTTATTCTTTCCGCCATCTTTGTCATTCCTGGCGCTTTTCTATCCCAGCTGAGCTACTTCCGGACGACAAGTGCAAAGTATTCCGTATTCTTCGTTCAGATCGCCTGCCACTATGCAGGCCACTTTCTGGCACGAACCTTGCCAGCTTGGAATATTCGAATTCCCGGCACAAACTGGGGATTCAGTCTAAATCCCGGCCCATGGAGCATCAAGGAGCACGTTTTGGTTACAATCACGGCGGCTTCGGGAGCCTCCTATAATTTGGGCTATGCCCCCATCGTGCTAGCGGAGTTATGGTACGGTGAGAGGATTCAACCGGCAGTTGCACTGTTTTTCATGCTTGCGATTGTCTGGATTGGATATGCTTTTGCGGCTCTTGCGCGACAAATCCTCTTGCCCGACCCCGATTATATCTGGCCCCAGGCTCTGATGCAAACAACCTTGTTCGAGACATTTCGTCGAACAGACACAACTTCGCGCCTCGCCCGGCGTCAGATGAAAGTTTTCTTTTTCTCTCTTCTGGCAATGACCCTCTGGCAGTTTCTGCCAGAATATGTCTTCCCATTCACCTCCTCCTTGGCGTTTCTTTGCTGGGTCGCGCCACGAAACCCCGTTGCCAATTTCATCGGGTCCGGGCTGGGAGGCATGGGATTCCTCAATCTATCCCTCGATTGGTCAAACATTAACTGGAACGGCTCGTCCATCTTGCTCACTCCTTGGTGGACACAAGTCCTTTTGTTCTTTGCCTTTGCCTTCAATTGCTGGGTCCTCATTCCTGCAGCGAAATGGGGAAAGCTTGGGTCCTTCAAACATGGTCTCATGTCAAACAGTCTTTTTATGGCAAATGGCACCGAGTATCCTACCTCAAAGGTACTCACCCCAACCTTTCACCTTAACGAAACAGCCTACCAGGAGTACGGTCCAATGTATATGGGGACACAAAATGTGTGGGCAACTTTCTTCGATTACGCAAAGCTTCCGGCGGCAATCACTTGGATTGCTACTTTTGGATATGCCCAAGTCAGCAGTAATCTCAAAAAAATCTTCTCAAACCGCAAGGCCGGTACCGATAACCAGAACGATCAAACTTCACAAGGGGAAGGAATCCACTACAAGTATAACGATCGGTTGAATGTCATCCAGCGACAATACAAGGAGATCCCGACATGGTGGTACGTTGCACTATTCGTGATAGGGTTTGTCATTCTCATCACCAGCATCGCCTGCGGGTATCTCTTCATCCCCATTTGGACCTTGTTTGTAGCGCTTGGCAGCGCGGCCGTTTTTGTGGTTCCCTTTGCATGGCTCTATGCCATTTCCAACTACCAGCTTGAGACGGGCTCTTTCAATGAGCTTGTATACGGATATATGGTGCACACCAAGGCTGGTCAAAACCATCAACATCCATGTGGACCCTCCGTCTATGGTTCTATCGCTGGTGATGCATGGTATCGAGCGCAGTACATGCTGCAAGACCAGAAAATTGGCCATTATATGCATATTCCACCGCGTCAAGTATTCTTCTCACAGATATTCGGGACGATTCTGGGTGTGCCAATCGATTATGCTGTCGTGCGTTGGGTCATGGACACAAAGGGTGATTACCTGACGGGCAAAAAGACCGATCCTCTCAACCAATGGACTGGCCAGAAGCTTGTCACATCCAACACAATGGGTATGCAATATGCCGTTCTGGGTCCCAAGCGACTCTTTGCACAGGCTGAAATGGCTCCACTCCCGTGGTCCTTCCTCGTCGGAGCCGTCATTCCTCCTATACTTTTCATCTTCCACCGGATGTTCCCAAAGCTGCGAATCGATCTCTGGAATGTCAGTATCTTTTTTGGGGGATTGGCGATGTTCTACGGAAATGTCAGTACCGGATACACATCAGCTATCATCGGTGCTTATATTGCAATGTACTGGGCATATCGACGTCATTTTGAAGTGTGGAAGCGGTACAATTATTTAGTCGCCGCAGCATTTGACGCAGGATTTAACCTGAACATGCTGCTAATTTTCCTCTTCTTTGGATCTGGCAAGCAGATCTCTATGCCAAAGTGGTGGGGCAACAATGCCGACTCTGTGGAGCGATGCTTTGCTTTGAGTACTTAGCTGAGAATAGTATAATCTGGCTATCAATTAATCATACTAGTACCCGCCTCTATTTACTTGGTATATTCAGGAGTATATTTATAAATAAATAGTATGAAAATGGCAGCCACGTCCCACACCGCCGGTACCCTAGAACGCCCCTTCCTTCTAGAAGTTCATCCCTGGTGGATCCAGTGAGTCACGTTGTTTCCTCCCCACGCTGAGCCGCCCGCCATCGTGACTGGTCGAGTCTATTCCTTTTTTTCTTGTCCTTCAAACGTTGTCGATCTTGCACTTCTCATTGGCATCACGATCATACCGCCAATTCTATTCAATCCAAGCAGAATCCGCGCTGCCCGCGCGTGCCTCCTGATCGACCTTGGGATCCACAACTTCTGCCCGGCACTGGCGCCTCCGTCGACTGTCGATTCTTCTCGACTGTTGACATAAAAAGGTAGAACGCCATGGGCTCCGATAGCTCCCCCTCGACTTCTTCACTCGACGATTCGCTCTCCCTTACCTCCCAATCACTTAATCGTTCCGGCATTGCGGCCTTCAGGCAGCTCGTGGCGGCCCAACGCGCCTCCTTCGCCTTCGTCGCAAATTACATCTCGTCACTCTATCACAATGACAGCGTAAATTGGGGTCAGGTCGTGTTTCTATCTACCTGTGTTGTCACCATGGCTGGTTGCGGTCTCATCACATCATTCATCCGGCGCAAGTGGTCTCAGAAAGGCCGTTCGGGGTCGCAACGGTCGAAGCGGAATCCTTCTTCCACCAAGTCGAACAAATCCACCAAGACCCTTACCTCCTCGGATGACGATTACGAGGATGATGATCTTGATAGCAGTGGCTCGCTACGTCATGGCACTGATCCTAGCCATGCTAAGGCGACACAGTGGTCTGCTGAGCCTGAGCAGCAAAGCTCTGATGGTGAGAGAATTTCATCCACGCCCGCGTCGCCGGTACCATTGTAAAACTTTTCATATCTTCTAACAAAATTTCAGCTGCCAAAACAGACCCCGGTTTACTTAGGAAGTTCACAGAATTCGCCTCTTATACGACATCCACAGCATCCTATCCAGCTATTCGAACCTTTTACAGTCCGCATCCCCAATTGAGTCGTCTCCCAACCAAGCCCTCGCCCGTCCCACTGCTTGTTTTCGTTCATGGACTAGGTGGATCGCTTGCTCAATTTCATCATCTGCTTACAAGCCTGTCCAATGTCGGGTCTTGTTTCGGTATCGATCTGCCAGGGTGTGGATTGTCTAAGTTTGCACCATCGGAATGGGAAGCCTACTCAGTGGAAGCACTAGCTGAGTTGCTTGTCGTGGCCATTGAGCGACACCGAGATAAGGAAGCTGGCCAAGACGTAATCCTCATCGGCCACAGTCTGGGATGCTCCTTATCTGCCTTGATTGCTTCTTCTAACTCGTCTGTCGGTAAGAGTCTGAAGGAGCATATCATCGGTCTTGTCGCAGTGTGTCCTCGAGCAATGCCTCCTTCGGCGGAAGATGCCACTTCTTTCCGCAGACTCCTCCATATTCCTGGCTTGATTTTCGATTTATGGCGTTATTGGGACCGCCGCGGTGGTGCCGAAAGCGCTAGTGTTATGAGAATGGTGGGCAAAGATGCGGATGCGGAGACTCGAGATCTGCAAATTCGTTTCAACAAACAGAGCCGAACGCCAGTCTGGCGCCGCATGGCATGGGGTACACTACCCTCTTATAAGACCGGAGAGGCTGTTGGCGGCATGCCTGGAGAGAAAATCTGGGCCGGTATTCGCATGCCAATTCTGCTGGTCGCAGGAGAGGCTGATGCGATTACCAAACCCGCTGAGATCCAAAGGCTTCTGAAATTCTTCGGCGATACCTCGGCTCGGTCAACTATTGACACAGCTGGGGGCAGCATTATTCCCGATGCGTCCACAGTTCACGATCAGATAGCTGTGCCAGCTGATAGTCGCGCTCACGATGAGGTCTATGGCATTCAAACCAGTGAGACGGAAAAAGAACTTGAGCAAACCTTTGGACCACGGAAACGAGTGGTCAAGTCTGCCATTCTACCTGCCCCGGCATCTCATGCTCTCCTCTACGACCGGGCGACCTACCGTACCCTCGCGGGGATAATCCAAGATTTCCTTGCCTCATACATTGACCAGCGACTTGGTCTTGGTTGGCAACTCCAATATTTGAACACATCTGGAAAGTGGGATGTGAAGAACCTTGCGAAATGGCGAAAGGTTGCACCCGTCTCACAGCCAATCGGTGGCACGTTTGCTGCTTTGAAAATGCTTCGTGAGGTAGACGAGGAGCATAATCCTGTTCGGTTCTCGGCTCAGTACAAGGACAAGATATACGCGGTCATCGATATCAGTCATGAGAGCCCCGTCTACAATCCCTCAACTCTGGAAGCAGGTGGCATCCGCTATAGAAAGCACCCAACCGTCTCTAAGATTCCCCCTACCCCAGATGAGACACGCGACTTCATCGCTCTGGTTGATAGTCTTCGGGCAGAAATTGACGAGCAAATGGCCGACCGCGAAGACGAGAAGCACGAGCACACCGCGCGCCCGCTTATTGGTGTGCACTGCCATTACGGGTACAATCGCACTGGCTTCTTAATTGCCTGCTATCTCATCGAGCGACTCGGATATGGAGTTCAGGATGCAATTGATGAATTCAACCGGTGCAGGCCACCTGGTATTCGACATGGACATTTCGTGGATACACTTTTTGTGAGATATTGTGTAGGGCTGAGAAGAGCGCCTACCCTGTAATATTGTCTTTTTTTTACATTTTCTCTTTGTTTCATTCATCCACTTTCTGAGAGTATTGAAGATGGCGTTTTTGTTAGAGATATGCTGGGCTGGAACGGACTAGGCGATGGGAGTTTCCATATTATTATTTGCAGACCATGAGACACGATTCCTTTCTTACAGCGATAGATACTTTATAATGATTATAATTATTTGGGATTTCTGGGCGGTATAATGTACAATTGGTACTGTTACAGAGACAAGCTCAGCGTCAGCCTCAATCGTAAGAGAAGTAGAAGTAAATTCCATGTTCAAATAGGGCAATAAAAAAATTACTAAGCCTTGGCGCCTGAACATATTATGTGCCTTCAGTTTCAGGCGTGAATAAGGCCACACTCGACGAACATCACATGACCGCTTAGGGTACGGCTAGCCCGAACAGGCTAAGCGAACCCACGGCACACAGACTCCGCGCAGCCAAACGGGAGTGTCTCGAAATTTTGGACTCTTCGACTTCGATCCTGCCCACGACTTCCGCCAACTCTCATCCCCAACGCCCTCTTCGACCCTCCGACAAGTCGCCAATATGGGTGGTGTTTCCGTTCGCGATGTGGACGTAAGTGTCCTTCGATTTCCCGCCCCTCGAGGAAAGGACCTGATGATGATCATCATCAACCCCCCTCGATCTACCCGGGTTTGGATTGGTGTGTGTGTTTGTGTTCTGCGGATGGATTGTATATTCTCGGAAGCATTGGAAAAGGAATATATTGGGCTTCACAGTCGCTGGTCTATTGATTAGGCTGGGTTTGGTAGGGAAGATTCTGATCTCTGGGAACCGGTTTGAAATGGGTTGACTGCACACAGATCGACATGATATGTTGATATGTTTGGCTTCCTATTCAACTGCTTCAAAGCAAGTGAAGAATTTTCTCAGGGTCCAGAATGGAAAAAAAAACAACTGCGACACGATAGTAAAGAGATGGAATCGCCCGAGAACAACATCCGATGTCCGCAGAACCTGTGCATACTCATCCAAATTCTCGCTCGACACAATTGCACACATATCAAGTCATCAACATGCTAACGAAGTTCTTCTCAACTACAGGCACAGAAGTTCATTGCTGCCTACTCTGCTTTCCTGAAGCGTCAGGGAAAGCTCCCCATCCCCGGCTGGGTCGACACTGTCAAGACCTCCGCCTCCAACGAGCTTCCCCCCCAGGATGCTGATTGGTACGACATGCAATTTTTTCTCTCGATTGGAAACCGAATTCCATAGCTGACAATTTTTTAAGGTACTACGTCCGTGCCGCCGCCGTCGCCCGCCACATCTACATGCGCAAGACCGTCGGTGTTGGCCGTCTCCGCAAGGTCCACGGCTCTACCAAGAACCGTGGTGCCCGCCCCGCCCACCACGTCGATGCCTCCGGCTCCGTCGACCGTAAGGTCATGCAGTCCCTTGAGAAGATCGGTGTCCTTGAGACCGATGAGGACAAGGGTGGCCGCCGTATCACCCAGTCCGGCCAGCGTGATCTGGACCGTATCGCTAAGACCACCGTCGACGAGGATGAGGAGTCGGATGAGGAGTAAACGTTTCGCAAGGGCTTAATTGTTTCGGGGGGTCGTTTTGACCGGTGCCTCTAGTTTATACCCTACCAAAAACAAAAATGGCAAAAAACTAGCGGCAGGTGGGAAATGAAATGATTCATCACAAAAAAAGTTCGGAGCTAGATCCCGGCGATTTTTCTAACGTTTTTCCCTTTTTTTTCAACTGTTATACTCCCATGACGACCAGATGGGGCTAGCGGAGAGAAACGAGGAAGAGGTTTTTGCATGAGGAGGCATTCCATCGCGAGAGAGAGAACAAGACAGGGTTTCTTTTTTTCCTTTCATACATGTTGATCTCCCTCGCCTCTTTGACCCGACCAACCCAAGGCGTCTTTGTTCCTGTCTTCTCTCGCGGTCTCCTGGAAATAAAGAGCATGTCTGACTAAACACTTTAAAACCGTTCCAATTTTCCTGGCCAGCCGTAGCTTGTAGTGGCCACAGACATGCCAGAGCCCAAGGTTGTAGTCCACAGGCTGTAGTAATAGAAGTGATGCAGAGGATTCTACTTTGTATGACTTAGGCATCAGCCTACTAGGCTGATACCTAAGTCTAGCATTTTACCCCAATTTGGGTATTATTGTTTGTTCTACAAGGGTCGACGTTTGTAACTTATAGTACACTCGTTATACAGGAATTCCTTGCTCGATATAAATATATATTTTTGTATTTATCAATCTATAGACTCCTTGGTTATTTCTTGCCGGATTGAGCCGAGGGGTCCTATATCAGATCAGTATCTACACCACTCCAAGCATTCCCATGTTAAACATACCAAGTAAACCTGATAGAACTGCATCTTCACGCCCTGTCCAGCTTGCTCAGGAGCAAAAACTACCCTTCCAGCCCATGGAACATAAACATCCTTCTCAGGATCAGCCTTAAGTCTATAATTCACCCCACCATAAAGCATGATCTCGTTCTCGCCGCCGAAGAAGATACGCGAGGGCGTGTGTTTCCGAGTTGCAACATGTGCCCAGAGACCATGGCGGAGAGGTAGGATTTCTAATCAAAATGATCAGTATATGCCCATCTATGGGTTCTAAATGGTTATTAAACATGAAGCCGCGTTGCAGAGTATCTCCAATTAGATACCTGGCAGAATCATACCAGCATTCAACAACTTCTTGAACTCCCATTGGTAGATAGATGATACATACCACTTGCGCCCTTTGCTTCTTTCGGACCCATGATCAAAGTAGCATCTTCCGTGAAACTCTGGACATATTTCTCGTGCAGAGACTCGGTATCACTAGTGCGGTAGAAGTCCTCCATGAATGCGACGAGAGCTGCACCGCGCGGTGGTGCGCGGGCCGTGTTGTAGGCGATGTTGTATGACATTCTGAATTGTTGGCGGGTATTCAAATTGACTGGAGTTTGAGTAGTGTGGGTTTTTTCCTTTTTTGAAAGATATATGAAGGAAATTGAGTATCTTGTATTGTTGTCTGCATTGACATCCATTTCATCATGAGGGGCCGTCGGACCGATGTGCGTGCCGCATCCGATCTTATCGTGGGGGGGGGGGGTTGAAGTATGACGGTGGTCAGTTTCAATTTAACAGTCACGATATCCTAGGACAATAACATATATCGATATGTTTAGATCTTAATTGCAGTATCAAGCCATACGAGTTCTTTTGTGATTAACTACAGTAGACTTGCTCTTTATGAGTTGTGTCTATCACTCATCTTTAAGAGGATGTCTTCCGACGGAGCCGATTGCCCACTTCATGTCCGAATGTATCAATCGGATGCTCTGAGTTATTTCGGGGCATACGTTGGAATTTTAAGTTTAGTCAGATCAAGTCTCTGGAAAGTCAATCATTTATGCAATCAATCTATTTACAATGCAGTACCCGAGTCCCATACTCTTCTGAAATAAGAGCAATCTAACTCAGACCTTCTTCACATCACCCTCCCCATCAAGCTTGAAATCTTCCCAGTTCGCTTGATCGGTTCCATTAGGTCGACTCGCCCGAACAAACTGATTATCCACTCCCTCTACAACTGCAACAGGCTTGACAACCTCAATGTCCGCGTTATATGCTCGCGAGAACCACTTCTCAGTCAATGCCGGCCGTCCAGACTCCGACTCGGTGCCAGCAGGAGTATAAAGGTGTGGGAAACGTTTCTGCATGCCCTTGAGTACAGTAGATGAAATACGATCCACACTGTCGCAGTGGCGGAGCTTGAAGAATTCCGCGGGTTGGGCCGCGCGCAGTTGCTCCTGGACTTCGGCGGAGTACTGGCCAACTGCAAAAAGCAGGAGATCGTAATGCATCAGTGAAGCCTTGCCGTGATAGGATCCGCCTGTTTTAGCACGGTGGTAAAGACCGGAGAGAGCGGCTATGGCGCCCATGCATCCAGTTCCGTAGTCGGAGATAGGGAAGGGTGGAACGACGGGGTTGTCCAGGCCCATGAATTTTCCTTGGGCCCATGCGATACCGGTTACCTGTTTCAAATTAGCTGAGTGGAATCAGATATGTATTTTATTGAGTTTAAACATACACAGTCTGCGATTTGTTGCCATCCAGCGCGTCCGGCCCATTCACCCTCGTATCCGAAACAATTCTCGTTGACGTAGACGATACCCTTACCACGCTTCTCGGCCAGGGATGCCATTGCCTGTGGTCCGTAACCGATTTTCTCCAGTGCACCAGGACGATATCCATCGACGATGACATCTACGTCGTCGAGCAATTTCTCAAACTCCTGACGGCCGGCTTCGGTCTTGAGATCCAGGTCTGCGGCATGTTTTCCCATATTACCGTCAACTTGGAAGAATGGCACATCGGACAGGTTCGGGCTTGTCACTTTCAAAACTTCTGCACCATACTCGGCCAGAATGCGGGTGACTGTTGGACCGGCGATGATTCGGCACATCTCCAAGACTTTAACGCCCTCCAAGATCTTAGTGCTGCCAGCGCGGCGAGTGGGGAATGGCGTAGGTGTGATAGTTCCTGGAAGCTTGGTGACCTTCCAAGCCGGTTCTTCAACATTAAGCTTGCCCTATATCTGTATTAGTACCTCGATCACTCGTGAAAGATCTAGGTCTGAAAACGTACATGTGGCGTCTTGATAAAGTCCTCATGCTTCAGAGCAGGCACACCAGCTTGCCGCCTTTCCTTGTTCATCTCCTCCAGCTCGGCCACAGAGTATTTCTGGACATGGCTCTCAATTACCTTAATAATATCTTCGTAATCAGTCAAATCAGGCCGTTGACCCTCCAGTCCAATCATGTTCAATGTCGTAGTAGCTTCCAATGAACCATGGATGTGATAGAACTCGCCCGGGTTCTTGGTCTTGTAGAGATTAGCCGACATACGGCGGTAGCCATTCGATTGTGCCGCCAGCAGATCAGTGTCTGTTATACTCAGTCAATGCCCAATCACTAAATTTGAAAGTAACAAACTTACCTTTCAGCTTAGATTTCACATTTGGGTCCAACTTTGATAGCCCATCAACCTTGGCCATGTATGCTTGGCATCCGAATGCCGTCGCGCCCTCGAGGCTGACCTGTACACCACGAGGTTGTGCACCCTTTCCAAACCTCAAATCAGCCAGAGCTGCAGCCACAGATCCCTCGATACCCTTCAATGCCGCCAAGGTCTCAGTCTCCTTGAACGGAATAGGGAAGTAAATCTCATTATGACTGGATGAGAAAGAAACCCGTTCTTTGTTGGCCAATACTTCAGAAGGGAGATTCAGCCGTTCAGATTGCTCACAAAGGTTTGAGAAAATCTGGCTAGTCTCGAGGACAGGCGAGTACGCCGCAGCGTTGGAATGGCCGTTGCTAGCCATATCTGATATCTTTCGTTCCGTCGTCTGCCGAATGTGATCAAGATTGATGTGTCTGTGTATCTTCAGAGAATGTGCTAGTCCGGATAATTGGCCCTGCTATTGATGATATTGCAGGCGTGAAGAATGCTTGATTCGGAGAATACCCATGCAATTAAGGTTGCGCGGAGAAGTTGGGTGGATCGGCAGTGGCGAAGTTGGATGATATGCCTTCAAAATCAAAAGCTTGTCCAAGCCGGGGTGGGCGTGAGGACGAATTGTCCAGACTATATATGACGGCAATCATCGGGATCTCTCCGTCGGGTGGTAACCGCGCACCAGCCGTCGGCTCACATTTCGAGGCGGATACATGATGCTTAAAGACCCCGCAACGCTGATCCGAAAGAAAACATTCGGCTTGAACCTGCCGAGCCGGCGATGGCAATTTCGGAAGCGATAAGATCGGATGTTGGCATCACGTGGAAAGCCGTAATCATTAATTTTTATTGGTGATTTGACTGATTATTAGTATTAAGAACAAAGATTTAGTATTCAAGGTTTGCATTGCGACTGAGTGGGCATTCTTGCAAGTACTTTAGTCTCAAACATGTGTGCTGCCAGTAAGCACACTAGCAGAAACTCGCCTAATTAATCGAAGTATGTCAGAGGCAGTTGTAGGAGATTACACTGCGCTCTCTCATCCAGATCTACCATTTTTGAATGCCTCTGCAGGCGGAGCATTTGGTATTTTCCATGTCTAAAGGGTATCCAATTGCCCGCCAGCTCAATTTGTCGTAAGGTGTTGGTATATCCTCTGGCCTCAAGAAATCCCCAATCCGGAGTGGGTCGGCCAGTCCGGGCAAAGCTTGACCAAAGATCTACAACATACTGCTCAAACACAAGATCGTAATTATCTCGCAGGGGCATTCCTTTCCGCAGAAGATTGCCGAAAACATAATACAGCTCGCCGGAATGGCACTTGAAGTACTCTTGGTTTGGGTCACCGTGGGGATATTCGGATGAGATGGGTGCTTCGCATGTTGGCGAGTTAGGTGACCAATCTGGCATCTGGTATGTCCGATTGAATTCGTAGTAGAATACACTTGGAAAAATGCGATTTTTGAATCCAGAATATGCCGTGGCTTGGTCGATACATCGGAACATGCCATCCGTTGCGACTCGGGCCGTTGTATTGAATATATCGAGTGTCTTATTTGAAGTCGAGGGGATCGGGAAAAGGGAATTGGGACCTGATGATGGTAGTCCAGACTGATTCAGGAATTGCTGGATATTCTCGTCTGCTGTGGGATATCCGATCATAGCAGCTCCGTCATCTCTTGTTGTCCCGATCATCAAAGGTACATTTGCAGTTGCTTCTGGATTTGTTAAATCCAACCCTGGGGCTTCGATATACTTTCCATCGACGACTATGTATCTGGCTTGTGTACCAAGCTCTGAAATTTTCGTAGCAGGGAGCGCTCTCATGCATTCAACTGGAAAATCCGCGTCCGAACAATTCGTTAAGTCCAGTATGTCCTTCCCTACAACATCCACCTCTTCAGCAATTGTGTAGTATTTCGAGTATGTCGTCCCGTATCCGATACCACCCAGATTACTCTGCATGATTGCGCTAGCAAATTTCCCTCTGGCTTGAGGAGATGCAAGCAAGGCCCTGACTGATCCCGCCCCAGCCGACTGACCAAAGATGGTGATTCGGTCTGGATCACCTCCAAAATCTTTGATGTTGCAGCGAACCCATTCCAGAGCGGTAACCTGATCTGCTAGACCATAATTCCCATTTGCATCTCCATTATTCAAAGCCAGGAAACCGAGAGTGCCTAGGCGATAGTTGATGGTCACGACCACGACATCGCCTCTCGATGCAAGGTTGCTTCCATCAAATAGAGTGTCGCTACCAGTACCACTTGTGAAAGCACCACCATGTATCCACAGCATAACGGGCTTGAGTTTTGCTTTAGAAATCCTTTTCGGTTGAGGAAGAGTTGGTGTCCACACATTGAGGAAGAAGCAGTCTTCCGAGCCCGTAGAACCTTGCATGCATGTAGATCCATATTCCAAAGCAGAGACTTTCGTGTCATCTCCTTTGTGCAATTTCGAATACTCCCATCGTTTATTTTGGCTTGCATATCTAATACCAAGAAAGCGAAAGCTGAAACGATCACGAATTCTGGAGCTGTTAGTAGATTTTCCGTCATGACAAACGATCAACATACCCCGTGATGGACTCATTGTTTGAACGGACGGTGATTTGCCATGTTGAGTTGGTATCCTGATATTCTGGAGTAGAGTATGGAGCAGTCTGAGTGCAAATGACTGGCAAGTCATTATTGGGAGACACTTTCTTCACGGTGCCATCAGCGTCGACTGCTGACGGGTCACCATGTATAGGAGCAATCCAATACCGCTGGCTCCTTTTTCTCCTATGTTGATATACCAGATATCTGAGGTCATCTCGTATATTTGAAACCCCCGTTTCAATTGGCCAAAGATTTTCTCCAAGCCTCTGGCAGCTCTGTATCGCTTTTTCAAGGGGCATTGGATCTAACAGCAAGATGCCTGATCTAGCCCGAGGGCTTCTCTCCTCTAGACAGACCTTTAGCAATCAACGGCTTATTTCAATTCGGAGGTAATTGAATTCGTACCTTTTAAATCATTATGAATGAGAATAGTCACGTCTGAGTTCAACGAGCTTGGACTAATCGCTGCAATTCCCGCCGCTGCTAGAAAGCAGGCAAGTAAGGATTTGACGAGCATGAGCTACAGCAGTAAATGCTTTCACCTGGGCATCAGCTGATATGAATTTTCCACTCGCACAGGTGTTTCTCGCGCTTCTGGCTTACTTATGAAATCTCTGTATGTCCCATCCATGTGCCATATTAGACACGGCATCTCCGCATCGGATAAAAGTGCCCATTCAACTACTATATGAGCAATTCACCCGGTCCAATAGAGCCAAGCTATGATTTCCAAACGCATAGCTTAGCCGTACTCTAACCACAAAGATGGTATATTGCGGAGTATACTTGTGCTGAACCGGGAAGAAAGTAGGTGGTAGGCGGCTTTTGCCTTCCCGCTCTTTCTTGCAGCCGCAATTACAAAAGTAAACAACATACTGACTCATGACTACGAATATAAGTCGGCAAAACTCATCTATCTCAGAAGCAGAAAGCAGACCCTGTCAAAGAAGATTTAGCCAAAATGCCATCCCATAAAAAAAAGTCTACAACACAGATTCCACCGCCACCACTTCCACCCCCTGCAGGTCCCAGTTCCCAGCTATCGTCTCTCACATCACGAATTCGAACGGCGCCACCAGAGAGATTCTTCCTATCAGCACCGCCAGAACCTCGCGATCCCGCACCAGAAGGGGTCTATTTCTTCTATGGAACACTACTTGATCCAGGCATGCTAGTCGAAATTCTAGGACTAGACAACTCGCCCGAGCTCCGCCCCGCATTTATTGAAGGCTTCGATTGTAAGCTATGGGGACAATACCCCGCTTTGATACCATGCTCTGATGCTTCTGGCCGCGGAGTAATCAAAGGTGCGGCGTACCGAGTGGGAAACTCGGAAGATGCGGAAAAATTGGCCGAGTATGAGACTCATCACTACATGCCTTGTCCCTGTGAGATCAAGTATATTGATGATACTCAGACTCCCGTTTCGAAGAAGGGATTTGTTTTTGTTTTTGTTGGGGAAAAGAGGGATTTGAAAGATGTGGTTTTCAATTTACGGGCCTGGCGAAGGCTGATGAGGAGAAAATGAGTGATGGTCTATTTGGATGCTATGAATGTGGGCGTTGTTGGGAGGCTAGTACGAAGAAGTGAATGGAATATCCCGGACCTTAAAAGGATATGAGTAGGATGGACGTTCGGGGATGCTTCCATCAACATTCTATTTGATATGATTGATGGGATCTAGGTTATCCTAACACCCTACTTCAGGTACAAGTGACTTGTGATCTCTGTGCAGGGATCCCTGCGTCTGCGTCCGGTATCGCAGGGACCTTTAAGTTGTGAGAGGATGACAGTTGTCTGTAATCGGGTGGATGGATATACCTTGTGAGCGGGTTGATTGACCTTTCTTGGATTATCTAGTTACTATTTCCTATATGAATAGTACTATGTTATGTCTGACATACTTTCTAAGCCATTACCTAAGTTAGTATAGGATCAATTAAAGAGTGCTAACTGCTAGTGACTATTACCTAGATAGCACATGGCAACTTCTATTTGATTTTGGTAATGGTGTCATCTTATACGGGGTACGTATATTAATTTTATGAATCCTTACTCTTTGTATTAGTTAATAGGAACCTCCGTGGAGACAGGTATACTCCCCTCTTGATCACAGTACGTTGATGCGGGGCAATTCTACGCTACGTGGTCTCCGAGGCTCGCTCGGGCTTGTCGCAAAGCCACGATGAAACCCAGATTTCCCGAAATGAGGTGGGTGGCTCAAGCAGAGATGATCCTAGATATGTACTGTAATCAAGGCAGTGACAACCCCCTCTGTGGGAATGTGGATATTGTTATCCGTGTTGGAGGTTGAAGTCTCGCTAACCCCACTAAGACAGCCCCAACATTACGGCGGGCCAAATGCGTTATTGTATCTATAATTTTTTTTTCCCCTTACAATACACAATAAAAGCAAGTTATTCCAGATGTGCTGGCTTACGAAGTGGAGGAAGTCTGAGTGAGGCTGGGACATGAGGGGTTTCATATGTGACTGGGGGCCCAATAGTAGAAATGGCGCGGACACGGTGGCCCGGGATTTCCTGAGTTGATCCTCCGTACAATTATGTATGTATGTAAAGAAGGATTAATCTACTAGGATAACTGATTCTGTGGAGTGACTTGAATCATCAATGGCAAAAGAAACAATTGTTCTAAATAATTGGTGTATGAAGCACACAGCATTGCGCGGGGTGGCTGGCCAACCTAAATGCGGCGAACCAGGCACAGAGAATAGAATTCGCAAGCGCATGGCGCGAGTAAACGACTAATGCCAGGTCACCTTGAAAGCATGAAGAATGGAGTACATAGTCCAGTACCCGAGCAGAACATCGTACTATGTACAGTAGAGCATGCAGGGCTTGGCTGTGTCGCCCCGCGTGCATGGACATGTACTGATTCTCCGCTCAAGCCATTCGATCTCGTACACTTATACAATTCCGTACCTACGGAGTATGTACGTACATACATAGTACACTTTGTATCTACCCTCGGGCCTTAGGGTATCCACCCCCTGAACTGACGTCAGTGCGCGAGTCCAGAATTGTAGCCCAGAGACCCACTGATGTGTGATGGAAACATCGTTGGCAAAAAGGAGGGGCAGATTTTGAAGATGAAATCATTCAGAGCTCACGTTGAGAGTGAGAAGAAAATGAAGTTGGATGAAAGCGGAGGATCTACGAAGCACGAGGGGAGTGCAGGAAGTAGAAAGACAAGGTGTGCTTGGTGATTGCAGTCTGATTGGATGTTAATAAGTACACGTGCCGGGAGGGAGTCTTATCAGTTGGAGGATTGGAAAGGTACATGTCACTCTACATTGCCATACATAGTATGTACATAGTAGTATGTACCAGGGTAGGGTAACTATAGAACCACTGATGTACACAGTACCCCATCACTTCTAGGGCTGCGCCCTGTGCACCTGCGTATCTGCGATCGCTGAGTGGAGGAGGGCGATCTCGGGTTCCTTTAATGGGATTTGATTGCCAGGATTCGGTTCCCTGATTGTCGCAGGGATCTATATACAATACAATAAACTGAGTGTATATGTATAATAGTTGAGTAAACTGAGAGAATTATACTCTAGAATATTATACTATTATTGTTTATGTAGTGAAACTACGGGGTAGTTAGTAAATATTCTATTTTATACTCCAAATATGTACTATCAGAGTATACCTCTGGGTACTAACTAACTCTATACAACTCGAAGTATACCGGAATAGTCCGGCCCCAATCATCCGCCCGAGCGCCCGCACGAGCGAAGAGTCCCACACTTTTGGATAGTCTAGAGTGGAGGGAAAGTACCGCAGTTGTACTACTGATGACTACCCCTCCTGCTGCTGCCTTATACTTCTACTTGATCCTTTTCTACTTTCTGTGCTTCTCTTCATCTTGGATTTTCACTTTATCTTCATCAACACCCCAGTTCATCCACTTCCTCTATCCCTTCGGATCGGCCTGTCATCCTGCCCCTTGCGCGTCGCAAATCTGCCCCCGGCCAAGCGTCGCGTACTCGTGTCAGTCGTGCAGTCGTCTCTCAACCTTACTCTCTCTCTCTCTCTCACACACACACATACACACACACACCAAATCTTCATTTTTGTCTCTTTAATTAAAGAGGTAAGTTCATGTCTTTGTTTCCTTTGTTTCCTTCCCCGGATCGACGAAGTCGCCACTGAACCCGTTCCCCCAATCGCGTGGCGCGGTCCTTTGGTCGCAAATGGTTTAATAGGGACACGTCTGACTCATATGCTTTTTGCGCGCGCGCTTTGCAGACAAACTTCTTCTCTTTTCAAACCACCCATCATGGCTTCGCAGACAACCTCCAGCATCGCTATGGCTCTTGCTGGCAAGACCGCCTCTGTTGATATTCCCAAGACCCGATCGGGCGTCCCAGGCAAGGCCTCTCGCCCTGGCCAACCGGCCATGCTTCCGACGCCACCCAACTCCATCTCACCCACTCTTCCCCCACAAGCCTTCAATAGACATAGGACGGTGCTGTCTCCTGGCTCGCCATTGTCAACAGTGCCACAGCCCGACTCAGACATCGACTTGCAGGATGCGGTCGAACATGCTATCAGCCAGAATCAGCCGCAGCCCGCTCACGAGCTTGACAGCGCTGGCGCTATCACTCCAGCCATGCTGGCGCGATACCATCTCCCGGAGATCTTGCTTTCGCAGGGCCCTCTCGCTATTCGCCATGTGATGGGCCATCTGACTACCTCCGTACCGGGGTTCTCAGGTATTCCTCCTGCGAAAGCACGTCGGTTGGTCGTCGCTGCGCTTGAAGGCCGAGGGAGTGGTGGCGAGGCTGGTGAGAAAGATGGTGATGTGATCTTCGAGAAAATCGGCTGGGGACGATGGGACGCGCGACGACGCGGTGAGGCTATGCGTGAGCGCTCATACAACGTTTCTTCACCTCCGTCCAGCTATGCAGGCTCTTTCCAGCAGCGCGGACTGCAGATCGAAGGTCGCAACAACGATCGTCGTTATTCATGTGCCACAGGCATGGACTCTGCCGCTTTCTCCTATACAGAGGACTTTATTCCCGAAGACCTCGACATGCTTGAGCATGAGGCGGACAAGATGTCTCTAGACGGCGAAGATGGGCGTGAGTATTGCTCTTCGTCCGAGGCGCCAGACGAAATGCAAGATGATGAATTCGATGAAGGTGATGTCACGGACGAGGAAGATTGGGCTCAAATCGGAGCTGATGCCCTTCGTGCGCGTTCGTTCAACGGGGGCGGTGGTAGTGGTCCATTCGTGCGCAGCAATGTTGCAGCTCGAGCGAAGCCTCTTCCTGATGGACTTTTCGGCGGCGGACCCACTCCCGACGCGAACCCGCCCCGCACTTTTGATACTCAGGAACGCGCTGCAGTAGAGGCGCTGCTCCGTTTAGGCTCCATGTAATCGTTCGACTCTACCCACATTCATCCATCGGCGTTTTCGGTTTCATGTTCACGGCTTACTTTCTGCTCTCTCTTCGGCTCCTGGGATACACTTTTTTTTTTCTTTTTCCACATCCATACTGAGGTCGTCAAGGCTGGTCCGGACCGCTTTTGACGTACACTCCCGTCTTCTCTTGTTACGAATTTCCTTCTTCGAAAAGATCTTCTGATCAGTGCACTTATTTATCATGCCTGGTCCAATCTGAAAAATGGCTTTTGAAAGGGAATGACGGCGTTGGTGACTCACTAACTGTGTCTCCCATTTACTTTTATATCACCGCGGCTTTGCTGGCTACTGAACCCTGCTGCGTCGTGAAAAAGATCCAAATACCCATCTCTTCCGTTTCATGATGCTATTTGACTTTTCTCTTCCATTTCCTGCACATCCAGATCCGGGGCTTCAACCATACCCATCGGATTTCTCACGACCCTTTCTGACTCTACACCTGTTCTAATATTTTCCTGTTGTTTGGTTTCTGATTCCTTTTTCTTCTCTTTAAATTGTGTGTTCTGAGCACTCCACTCTCTCCTGGTCACGAACAGAATGTCTTACGAACCCGGAAGAAAATGGGCCTGTTGGTCGTCTTGACTGCACTGTACTGGTATGCCTGGTTTATCTTCTGCGATCTTTGTCTGGCTGAATCTTCTGCTTCTGATTGGTTCTCGGTCATCTTAATTGATTCAACTGAGATTCTTTCCTTACAATTCGTTCTGCTTCTTCTCGTTTGGGTGGTGTGTGCCCGATATGATTGGAATCACGTTCGATAGTATTGATACGTATACACGCCGTTATTGGGCTCGGCCTCTAGCTTAGGAGGGGAATCCAGCTAGTAGATTTCATTTGAATTAGACATTTGTCTTGAAGTAATATATTCGTAACTTCAACAACTATGGTCATACTCGTATTAATTCCACAATGTATTCTGTCAAATCACTCATACCGACCATAAAATGGTAGAAATTTTCATCTAGATGGTGCCCAGAAACTAGCCCTAAGTCTGCCACTCCATCTTCCGCATCAACATGAAACTCTCAAAGCTCAACCCTCTCCAAACTTGATTACCACTCTCATCTTTCTTGTAAAATTCGGGCTCAAAATTGCTCGCAGCAGCCCACTCCCGAATCAATCTCCTCCAGTAACAAACCTCAGCAGATTGAGTGAGATACCTCTCCCTGAAAACCTTCACATTATTATCCGCAATGCGACGCGCATCTGCATCATGAGATTCAAGCCAAAGCATCTTCTCCTCCAAATCAGACCAGTCCCGCTCAACTTCGACGAAGTTCTGCTCGGAACCAGAAGATCGAAGAAGGTGGTAATGATGCTGGATCCAATTCAATTTATGCGAAACAACCACACTCCGACACATTTGCAGATACTTCAATCGACCCGAGTATGTATTTCCTTCCGTTTGCGCAATATACTTATACTCGCAATGATCCGGCATAGTCTTATAATCAGTCTTCATACTCTCGGCATCTCCCCATCCTAATTCCTTAACATCAGCCCACTCTTTATTCTCCGTGACAGCGAGCAATTTATCGCGAATCTCAGGACCCATGCGCGCGACTCCGCGCCAGAATAATTTTCGGATTTGAGACGTCCAGTCTGTTTTACCTGCTTGTTCTGCTTCTTCGATTTTCATAAGAATCTCCTTGGTTGATCCTGCTTTTATCTCGGGCCAGGACCAAAATCCAAAGTCTGGAATTAACCAGATGAATTTATCCTCGTCACGACGGGCGTAGCCCCATAATGCTGCGGGTTCGATACGGTCGTCGGTGTTGAAGGCAAATTCGATATTTGGGAGGGGCTCTGGTGATGTGACGAGGGCTCGATTTATAGCGGCTAATGTGGCGATTTCACGAGTCCAAATTGAGCCTTCTTTGGCTATTATGTAGAGCTATGGATTTTGATATCAGTATCGGATCGACCCATTCTAGAGGGACAGGGTCTGAAGTGATTGAGCGAGACATACTTGTTGGTCATAAATCATTGCACGAATATAACCATTTTTCGGTTGAATGGAATCAATTTCTTCAAAGGTAATAGGATTCGAAGAGCGCTCATTTCTAGCCCTCTCAATTTCAACGAATAATTCCGGAAACGCCGCATCGCACTGGTCCTGCGTGAGGAGAAAATTATCCCGATCCCGAGGATAACTCCATTCTCCCTGAAATTGGACCCCGTTGAGTTTCGTATCCGTCGAAGGCCGAGATGATGATCCAATTATGCTTGATTTATTCGGGGAATATGGACGCCAGTATATGAGCAGGCCGAGGACTATCAGCGTGCAGGACGCGAGAATTAGGTACTGGCGATTCTTGGCGAAATTCATATCTTTCGCGAGGGACCCTGTTTCGGAGACGAGTTCACAAGCGAAGATGATGAATTCAACGAGGATTCAGGAGGGAAATTTGCTTGAGGCTCTGGTGGAGTCGTGCTTTTGGGGGCGAAAACCGGTTTCGGAAATCGTCCCTCACAAAGCGTACGGTGGGCGGCGATAAGGCATTTTCTGCTGCATAGTCTGAGGTCGTCTTGGTGTTGATCAGTAAGAGCTTCTATGTTCTTGATTAACTCATGAGAAAATATGAAGGCGAGGGTCTGAATTGGCCATATCCTATTACAGTATTGTATGGAGAAAAAGTGGTGATAGTTCAAATTGAAATAAGGTTGGGGTGGATTCCGTGTGGCTCACTGCCAAGTTTGACTTTATTAACTACATAAGCACTATATCACACTTTGAATACAAACATAGATGTAGATGTAAATCAGCGTGATACATGTTGGTTAGAAAATAGCGCAGGAATAGAATCTTGTAATAAGTGTCATGCCGTACGGAAAAGTGTGCCTACAATAATGAAGTCATGTTCATCTAGGAGGATTGTGATTGCTAGGGTGAATTAAGCATTAAATTCACGAGCAACATAGCCGTTAAGGGGGAAAATGAGGGATGAACATTTCAGCGTGCAAGCTGAGACCCAAACCTGTTTCTCTCAGGATGAGATATCACGGGAGAGTAGAACCTTGGCTATCTACATGTACAGCATTTTGGGTCAACTCATCCACGATAACGAACTACAAGCAGACATCTGTTATGCGTTCTCCGTATAGCAGACTAAAATGGAGAAAGACTTCAATCCTACAAGCAAGAATTTCTACTATAAAATCATCTATGAACCTATGAATGTTGATCATGTTCCAGGTTCTTATCCTTTCTGCTTGTTCTAATCTGTCTGTAACAACTGGAAGTATAAATCGCATTATTTTCAAGATTGATTCTTAAATTTGGGTCAGATACACGAACCACAAACTATGTAATATTTCTCAAGGTTATTTCAAGATAGTTGCTGATGAGAGCAACAGTACTCCGACATGTTATCCATGGAAATGCGCACTAGAACCTACCTTACCCACCAAATTCAAAGAATGCCTCCTACGAGAAAGCAAAAAAAAAAAAAAAAAACAAAACAGCACACCAACCCCCCACCCAAACTAAAGAACCACCTACCACCACCCAACCAGACA
>Ga0102593_1000657_pt1 | contig 50587 bp, 50 predicted proteins | sample AraplaCol_mMS_r2_2_FD_76862 | JGI IMG/M metagenome (GOLD analysis project Ga0102593, IMG submission 76862) | Arabidopsis root microbial communities from North Carolina, USA - plate scrape MF_Col_mMS_r2 (SPADES assembly) (version 2) | ecosystem: Host-associated > Plants > Roots > Endosphere... | reverse complement strand
TATACATCAGTTTTTTCATGATTAATCTCCTTTCATAATCCCAAACGATTATTAGCTATTCGAAAAAATCATCTAGGGGGCATTGTATATGATATAGGCGTAAAAAGAAACCATTTAGGCTAATTTTAAACATATGTAATAAGATTGAAACGTTCTGTAATCTTATGAAAAATAAATGCTCTTCTCTATACGGCCTGTCTAATCATAACATTATTTAGTATGATTTACATAATTTACAGAAGTTTATTCATCGTACATTCTTTTCTCTAAAGCTTTCTTTACATTAAAGATGACAGTATTTGATCACATAATTTCATCGTTTTTACATTGTCACTTCCACTGGAAATAATCTCTTTATCACTTGTACAACACTCAATGAAATGAGCCATCTCTCCAACAAATCCACGAAGGTAAAGATCTCGATATGCTCCTGACATTGGAGAAGTAGAAGGTGTAAACACACGGTCGTTTTCTTTTAATGACTTCCATGGTAAATCATCAAAAGTCTGAGATTCGTGAATAGTCAATGCGTTTACTTCATCAGCAAAAGCAAAGCCATTGTCAAATGTCACTAATAAGTTTTCGCTTTCGCGAGACCACGCTGTCATGCCAGTAAAATACAGGCTCCCTACAGTGCCATTGTCAAACTTCAGCGAAATACTATTTGAAATATATTCACCATGATTATTTCTGAACCCTGTCACGTGAACGACTTCGCCGAACAAGTGACGGACAAGATCAACAATATGTATGGCAGCAAGCTTCATAAACTGCTCTTCATCTTTACAAAAAGGGGTACTGTCTACAGCAAACCTCGCTTGAAATGAACGGACGTTTCCAAGGTTTCCTTCTTCAATTAGCTCTTTTAGTTTTATATAGCAAGGTGCATAGCGCTTCATAAAACCTACCATTACTTTTACGCCAGCTTCCCTAGCAGCATCTGAAATCTCTTTTGCTTCTCTTTCATTCATCCCCAAAGGCTTGTCCACATAAACATTTTTTCCCGCTCGAATGCAATCAAGCACCAAAGCAGGATGATCTTCAGGCTGTGCCACAACTACTACTCCGTCGCACTTTTCCTGCTTCAGCATTTTCTTATAATCATCGTATGGCGTACCGCTGCTCCCAAATCGCTGAAGAGCAGCTTTTGATCTTTCCATACTGCGTGTGGAAATTGCTTTAATTTCTGCTCCCGCTTCAATAACGGACGGATAAATGTTCGTTGATGCGTGAAAGCCTGCACCGATAAAACATAATTTTGCTTTTGTCATGTTTTCGCTCCTATTTGTTTTTTGTGATGGCTTTATACAAGTTTGACCATATCACAAGCTCTTTTTGAATGTCCAATTGAAATCTGAAATATGCCAATAAAAAGAAATAAGTTGAGACACAACTAAATGAAACTTACGTTTACCATAACAAAAAAACAAACCACTAATCAAAAATCTCGATCAATGGTTCGTTCTTCACTTCGTCTAAAATGCTTTTGTCCCAGCCTCTTTCTTTAATTTATGTATGAATTATAAAACGATTCATACGAATACGTAATCAAATTGTTTTCTTTTGCAAAACACTCAATGGAAACAGGAAATAAGAACCCGTATTTTTTTAAAATTGAAATATTTTTTTCGAATTGCTCGCAGTCGCTTTCTTCAATCGGCCGATGTTGAATCGCTTCAATCACGGCAATTATTGTCTGAAGGCTACTAATGACTTGCAATGCTTCATCGAGTAAGCCATTATATAAATGGTCTGTACAATAATCTGGGTTTAATAATTCATCAGGATTAAGCTTATCTACAGATACATACCGAGGTAACAAGTCATAGCGAAGCTGTTCAGTCAACTCTTCTATGTAATTCTCCATTTCTGGCGGAGCTGCTTGGGCAATTTTCATGGTTACCCCCCCTTTTTTCTCTTAACTTATGTCTCTTTATTTAGCATAACATAAACATAAAACGAGAACTTCAGGTAGTTATTTCCTCCTAATTATTTACAAGTTCTTTTAAAAGATTAAAGGATATTTACTAGTATGTAAGGAAGGGATTAAATATGAGTATACACGGCCAATGGCTAGAAGATAAAATCGCAAAAAATGATGCAGGGCAAACAATTGAAGATTATTTAAAAACGAAATGGCGTATTCCTAAAAAAACGTTGCATCAGTTTCGGATGAATAAAAATGTCCTTATAAACGGTGAGCCTTTACCATGGAGAAACACTCTTAAGGAACATGATAAAATGTCACTCCCTTTTTTTGAAGCAGAGCCTGATGAAATAACACCTTACAATGTTGATATAGAGATTTTGTTTGAAGATGAGCACGTACTAATCGTAAACAAACCAATAAACCTAGATACTCATCCTTCATCAGAGCAAGACCAAAAAACTCTTTTAAATGCTGTAGCTGCTTATTTTCAAAAAGTAGGCCTCAAAACAAAGCCTAGACACGTTCACCGTTTGGACAGCGATACATCAGGTGCTATCTTATTCACGAAGCATTTTGTAGCAAGCTCTGTGTTTGATCAGCTGCTGGCTGAACGTAAAATTAATCGGACTTATATTGCCCTCGTCCAAGGAATCATAAAAAAAGAGGACGGAATCGTCAATGAACCCATTGGACGCGATCGTCATCATGCTACAAGAAGAAGAGTATCTAGAACGGGACAAGCTGCCAAAACACGTTATCGGGTGTTAAAACGCAATACGGCAAAAAACGAAACGCTTATTGAACTTTCGCTCGAAACCGGACGCACTCACCAAATTCGTGTTCATATGAGTCACATCGGCTATCCATTACTTGGCGATACGCTTTATGGAGGAAAGAGATTAAAAGAGCAGCAGCAAGCTTTACACGCCATTAAGCTTTCTTTTATACACCCGTTTACACATCAGCATGTGTCAGCTGTTGCACCTCCAACTCAGCAAGTCTTTTTGCCTTACAGCAAGTTGTTTTCCTATTAAACATAAAAGAGAGATTAAGACACAACCAGCTAAAGGCAAACAAATAGGAGAAATATGCTCATATGGATCGCTTGAGACACCGCTGCTGATTTCCGTGCAAGACTTCGCTTTCCGCGGGCGGCCGGAGTCTTCGTCTTGCCCTCCAATCACCAGCTAGAAGCAGCAACATACATGAAACCTGCGTTCACCATATCAATAAAAAAAATCCGAACAAGTTGGATTCTTTATCAAGAATCTCAATTCACCGTTCGGATTTTCCTTTAACTAAAATACTTTTGTCCTAGCCTCTTTTTTTCTATTGAATTTTAAATTGACGAATCAAGTTAGCTAATTCTTCACTAATCTCTTGCAGATGTTCAGCTGATTGAGAAACAGTAGAAATAGCTCTAATTTGTTCTTCTGTAGAAGCGGTAATTTCTTCAGTTCCCGCTGCTGATTGCTGTGCAATAGCTGCTATGCTTTGAATTGCCGCTACCACGTCTTCCTTATGCTCATCGATACTGTCCATGCTGCTTGTCACATGTTCGACAGCCGCTGCCACTTGTTCAATCGTAGTTGCAATTTCATGAAAAGCTCGTTCTGTATCTCCTACCACAAAGTCTTGAGACTTTGAAAGCTCTTCTGTACGGTTGCATTCTTCACGCGCAGCAGCGACTTCCCCTTGAATCGCTCCAATCGTATGGCGAACTTGTTCAGTGGCCTGAGAGGACTGTTCAGCAAGTTTTCGCACTTCTTCAGCTACTACCGCAAATCCTTTGCCATGTTCTCCTGCACGAGCTGCTTCAATACTAGCATTTAATGCAAGTAAATTTGTCTGATCTGAAATACTATTAATCGTGAAAATAATAGATTCAATTTTTTTCATCTTATTTGTTAATTCTTCCATTACAGCTTGAACAGCGTGAATCGTTTGAGACGATTCAGTGGTTTGGTTGCGAAGGAGCTGCATCTGTTTTAAACCTTTTTCATTGATGCTTACAGCTTCAATCGTCATTTTATTAATCTGTGCGTTTTGTTCAATGACTTCTTCAATTTGCGAAGATAAACTCATCGTTTTATGATTAGTAGAGTCAGCATCCGAAGCTTGCTGCGTGGCACCGCTCGCAATCTCATGGATAGCCCGGCCAATTTCCTCACTGGATGCAGTTGCTTCTTCAGATACGGCGCTCAAGTCTTCAACAGACGTTTTCACTGTCTCAACAGACGTCTGAACCGTGCCGATCAATGTTTTCATTTTGGCTACCATATCATTAAATAAATGAGTAAGCTCACCAATTTCATCTTTTGACTTCGTCTTCACCTGAACCGTTAAATCGCCAGCTGTTACTTTGGCTACTTCATTTTTCAAGCGGCGAATCGGATTAGTAATGATTCTTGAGAAAAAGATGGTTAACACCACTGATAATAAGATGCCAATTAACGCAATCCAGACAATAACAGTCAGTAAATGATGAGCGCTTGAGAGCATTTCATTATAAATAAAGGCATTTCCTATCTTCCAATTCGTCCCTTCGAGAGTATCATATGCCATCACTCTCTCTTCACCTTGAAAGGTATACTTCATGAAATCTCTATTCCGGTCTGCTTCGTACATTTTTTTCATAAATGGCTGATTCATTAAATTTTTCCCAGCTTCTGTTGGATGAACGAGCGCTGTGCCATTTTGATCAAATAAAAATGCATACCCACCGTGATTTACTTCTGCTTTACCTACAATGTTTTTTAATGCATCTAAGTCTAAATCAGTAGCTATAACGCCCAGCACATTTTTAGTATCTGGATCTAAAATAGCCTTTGCAATTGTCACGACCGTCTTTTTTGTTGCTGCATCTTCATATGGATCCGTATAAATAACCTCTTCAGGTGATTCTACTGCTTGTTTGTACCATACCCTTGAAGTCGGATCATAGTTTGAACCAAACTCTTGTTTAGGAACAGAATACATTCCTTTATTTTTAGTGCCTATGTATTCAAGTGCTAGGTTTGGATACTTTTCTTTAAACTGTGTAAACTCTTTTTGAACTGTGTTCCATGTAAAATACGGATTTTTCTCTTGGTTTGTTTGATCTCCTTCCTGCTTAACAAAATTAACAATTACATCGTTTTCACTATACGTCAGCAAAGAACGACTATACATGTCTAAGTACGTATGAATCGTTTCTTTTAACTCTTTCACTTGACTTTGAGACTGTACTTCTACATCTTTTTCTATTTGCGTTTTGGTAAATTGATAAACAGCCCCTGAAACAACTAATAATAAAATAGCTATAAAAATACTAAAAAATACTACGAGCTTTGCACTTAACCTCTTCATTCCCTCACCCTTCTACAAAAATCTTTATATTACTAATAACGGCTTTTCATTTTCATTTTTGAAGAAGTTTTTGTGATTTATTTCAAATTCCCGCAAAATAAAACCAGCGCATCCTTTCATAACGAAAGAACGTGCTGGTCTTATTTTTGCTTTTCGTATGCATCAGGTTCAATATGAACAAGCGTATCTTTAATTTGATGCTCATCGTTCATCATATGTTCAATTTGATCAGCAATTTCATGGCTTTTGATAACATTTAAATGGGGATCTACTTTAACAGTTACATCAATCACGACTTGATTACCAAGCTTGCGCGCTTTCACATCTTCTACTTCTTTTACACCTTCTACAAGCTCGATGCTTTCTTTGTAGTGCCCTAACTTCTCTTCGTCGAATCCGTCTGTTAAGGAATGAGCCGCTTCTTTAAAAATCTCGATGGCTGTTTTACAAATAATAATTCCCACAGCAAAAGCAGCTACCACGTCCAGCCAGGGCAGGCCGAACTGTGAGCCGAAAATTCCCACAACAGCCCCTATACTCACAAGTGCATCGGACAAATTATCTTTAGCAACCGCATATAAGGACTGGCTATCAAGTTTTTTAGCAAGCTTAATATTATATCGGTAGACACCACCCATAACAGCAGCCGCTCCAAGACCTACCCAAGCAGCCAGTAAATTAGGCGCTTCAGATTTGTCCATAAATAATGACTGACCCGCATCGACCAATACTTCTAGTCCGATGACCATCATGATAAAAGAAGCAATAAGTGAAGAGATATGTTCCGCTCTGGAATGTCCATAGGGATGATCATTATCACGAGGTTTTTTAGAGATTTTTAAGCCGACTAAGACGGCAATTGATGCAATAATATCTGTAACATTATTAAGACCGTCGGCTTTTAATGCAGAGGAAGCGGTGACACCCGCAATGATAAGTTTACATGCTGATAAAAAGATATATGATAAGATACTAACCCAAGCACCTTTTTGGGCTTGCTCATAGTAGTTCTCCATCCTTTCCACTCCTTTATTCAAAATAAGCAAACTTAGTGTAACAAATGGATTTCGTGTGGGTCTATAGAAACATTATTGGCTGCTAACATACAAATAGAGAATGTTAAACTCTTTAGCTTTCTGCAAAACAAGTTGCCTTTACTCAACACTTTAAACGTTTAAGATCTTTCTAAATGTGGCACTTCATGTAGAAGGACATTTTTTTAAATCACCCTGTAAAATTGTTTACTATTTTTTAAAGGGTGTGATTTTTATCACAGCTGAAGCTATTTATTCTTGTTACACTAACATTGTGAAAAACATCACAAAATAAAATTCAAAGGATGATACAAATGAAAACACAATTTACACCAAAAACACGAAAAGTTGCCGTTATCGGAACTGGTTTTGTTGGCTCAAGCTACGCTTTTTCAATGGTGAATCAAGGTATTGCCAATGAATTAGTGTTAATCGATATGAACAAAGAAAAAGCAGAAGGTGAAGCACGTGATATCAATCATGGAATGCCATTTGCCACACCGATGAAAATCTGGGCTGGAGATTATAAAGACTGTGCTGACGCTGATTTAGCAGTTATTACAGCGGGCGCTAATCAAGCTCCAGGGGAAACACGCTTAGATCTAGTTGAAAAAAACGTTAAAATTTTCGAATGCATTGTAAAAGATATTATGAACAGCGGATTTGACGGCATCATTTTAGTGGCAACAAATCCAGTTGATATTCTCGCACACGTTACACAAAAAGTATCAGGATTACCAAACGAACGGGTAATTGGTTCAGGAACGATTCTTGACACAGCTCGCTTCCGCTACTTGTTAAGCGACTATTTCGAAGTAGATTCTCGCAACGTCCACGCTTATATTATGGGGGAACATGGAGATACGGAATTTCCTGTTTGGAGCCACGCGCAAATTGGCGGTGTGAAGCTCGAACATTTTATCAATACTGCCGCTATTGAAAAAGAACCGGATATGCAGCATCTATTCGAACAAACCCGCGATGCGGCTTACCATATTATTAATCGAAAAGGAGCGACTTATTACGGAATTGCAATGGGGCTTGTACGCATTACCAAGGCTATTTTAGATGATGAAAATTCTATTTTAACAGTATCTGCTTTATTAGAAGGACAATACGGTATTTCTGATGTGTATATCGGCGTACCAGCTATCATTAATAAAAACGGCGTGCGTCAAATTATTGAATTGAATTTAACTCCTCACGAACAGCAGCAGCTCGAGCACTCTGCTAGCATTCTTAAGCAAACTCGCGACAGAGCTTTTGTGTAACATCTAAAGATTTTTGCGGGGGACTCCCCCGCTACCTTGTTTTAAATATGTAGTAGAGGTGTATGAATATGACATGGACTCAGGTATATAATCCGTTAGATAATATTTGGCTTTCTGCACTAATTGCACTCATTCCCATTATCTTTTTCTTTATTGCTTTAACTCTTTTGAAATTAAAAGGACACATTGCTGCCGGTATTACGGTGCTTCTTTCTATGATTATTGCTATTTATTTTTATGATATGCCTGCCTCAATGGTTTTAGGAGCCACAGGCTATGGGTTTCTGTATGCACTTTGGCCCATCAGCTATATTATTATCGGAGCGGTGTTCTTATATAAGCTAACTGTCAAAAGCGGACAGTTTACTACCATCAGACAATCTATTATTTCAATAACCGATGACCCCCGCTTGCAAATGCTGCTTGTTGCTTTTTCTTTTAATGCTTTTTTAGAAGGGGCAGCGGGATTTGGAGCTCCAATTGCCATTACAGCAGCGCTTCTAGTTGGACTTGGGTTCAAACCGTTAAAAGCAGCGGCGCTATGTTTAATTGCTAATACAGCTTCAGGAGCGTTTGGCGCCATGGGGATTCCTGTCATTGTTGCAGGACAAGTATCTGGCATAGATCCAAAAGAAATTGCTCATTTTCTTGGCACGCAGCTTCCGATTATTTCTTTTCTTATCCCTTTTTTACTTGTCTTTATTATGGATGGGATAAAAGGATTAAAAGACGTATGGAAAGCAACGAGCATCACAGCCGTTTCCTATGCACTGACACAGTATTTAACTGTTACATACATTGGCCCTGAACTTCCAAATATCACATCTTCTATTGTGAGTTTGCTTGCTCTTGCTTTTTATATTAAACGAACAAGCCCGGCAGCAGCTAAAAGCTTCAGCCTGTCACCAAAACAGATTTTAAAGGCTTGGTCTCCTTTTATTCTATTAACGATACTCGTTACGGCTTGGAGCATTTCTTTTGTCAAAACGATGCTTGAACATATGAACCTGCTTATTAACGTCCCATTTTTACACAATCACGTAATTAAAGCAGCGCCTTTAGTAAAAGATCCTACGCCTTACGCTGCTGTCTTAAAAATAGACGTATTTGCAGCAACAGGTACAGCAATTCTTATTGCTTGTATCCTTTCAGTTTTCTTGCTTAACGTATCGCCAAAAGTGGCATGGACCACTCTTTTAGAAACCGTAAAAGAATTATCAAGACCTATTATTACTATTATGATGGTCATTGCTTTTGCTTTTATTTCAAATTATTCAGGACAGTCTTCTACACTTGGATTAGCGCTCGCTACATCAGCTGCTTATTTTCCATTTTTATCTCCATTTCTTGGCTGGATCGGCGTATTTCTAACGGGGTCTGTCGTATCAAATAATGCGCTGTTCGGCAACTTGCAGCTAACTACAGCTCAGCAAATTAATGTTTTGCCAATTATTCTTGTAGCGGCCAATACTGCCGGCGGAGTGATGGCTAAAATGCTTTCTCCTCAATCAATTGCCGTCGCTGCCGGAGCAGTGGGACTGGCTGGAAAAGAAAGTGAACTGTTCAAATACACGCTCAAATACAGCATGGGATTTTTGATACTAGGGGGATTTGTTACCTTTTTGTTAGCTTGGTGGTTATGATAAAAAACTGCTAAAAATCCTGTTATTACCTTGTTTCTTTCATTTAAACAAACGTTTGATTATATAAAAAGGTCCCCAGTTAGCGCTGGGGACCTTTTTATTCTGAAATAAGTAAACCTATATTGCCAAATTGTTTTCCTTTATCTAATCGTTCGCAAGCTGCAACTGCCTCTGACAACGGATAGAATCGATCGACGATTGGTTTAATTTGATGTTTCTCTATAAAATCCATCATGTCCACAAATTCTTCCTGACTTCCCATAGACGTGCCAAGTATATTGAATTGAGGATAAAAAATAGTTCTTAGAGGCAATTCAACTTCATTTCCAGAACTCGCCCCAAAATTAACAATTCTTCCATTTGGCTTTAATATTTCAAAATAAGTAGGAAATAAAGCTGCCCCCACACTATCAAGTATGATATCTACTTTTCTATTGTTGATTTCTTCTTTTAGACTGCTTCCACTGTCTAATGCATAATCCGCTCCATGCTTTAGAGCTTGCTTTCTTTTTTCATCGCTTCTAGAAGTGACTGTTACGTTAGCTCCGATAGCTTTTGCGAATAACAATCCATAGGTCGCGACTCCGCTTCCTATACCGGGAATAAGGAGGTGCTCTCCTTTTTTTAACTGCCCTTTTGTAAATAGAGCTCTATAGGCAGTTAAAGCAGATAATGAAAGAACCCCCGCCTGTTTCCAAGATAGATAAGATGGCTTTTGCACAACATTATCCGCTTTTATGATTACATACTCTGCAAATGTTCCATTCGATGGACCACCTAAAATTTTAGGTGTAAACGGAATGTCCTCTACACGATCCCACTCCAGACTTGGATTAATGATCACTTCTATTCCAGTTTTTAAACCTTTTACGCCTTCTCCCACTTCTTCTATAATACCTGCACCGTCTGAACCGGGAATAAACGGCTTATCTCCTTTACCTCGATTTTTCATAACGAACAAGTCTCTCCGGTTTAAACCTGCTGTTTTTAACCTTATTTTTATTTCTCCTCTTTGAGGTTGCATCTCCTGAAGATCTCTGTAATTCATGCCTGCTATTCCACTTTTTTCACTATGTATAATGCCTTTCATCATTTCGCCTCCTCTTAATCTACCCTACTAAAAAGCTGAAAATGGTAAAAGAAATATGCCTAAAAAAGGAAAAAAACAGTTTTCACATTCACTTTTTCACCGTTTTATCTTTATTTTTCTGTATCGTAAAGGTATTAAGCTTCTTTTATTACAGTTTTGTTACAAACAATATTTTTGTAACAAAAAGATTAAAAAGTAGAAAGAAACGCCTGAAAACGTTGATAAATCAACATTTAACTGGTAATTCCCTTACTATATCTATTTTAGAAACTAGTAAAAAACTAAAAAAATTTAAGAAAAAAAAGACAAAACACTTTCTTTTGTTATAGATTTATTGTAATATAAATGTAACAAAAGAAATATAAAACACATAATTGTTACATAAATAAGGTTAATTAATTAGGAGTGAGTTAGAAATGAAAAAAATTGGACTAGTTTTATCATCAATCGCTATTTTCTTTACACTAAGCACTGGAGTTACAGCACAAACAACATCTACAACACTAACGGATGCAAATGCTGTCAAAATTGCAGCTAGTGCCAGCAATCATTTCTGGAGTGCTCTGCACGGTTATAAAAACAAACCATGTACAGAACGTACATTTGAATATAAAGGAACTGAGTACGTGTATCTTTGCCCTGAATTTGATACAAAAGCTGAGCTATCAAGCTACTTATCTGAGACATTTACAAATAGTGCAGTAGAAAAAGGATTAACAAATTACGGCTATATCACATATAACGGCAAACTTGCACATCCAATCGGCGACGGATTCAGCATGTTAGAGTGGTCAAAAGCAAAAACAAAGCTTGTGTATCAAACAGCAACAGTTCGCTCTTATGAATTCACAGTTCCAACTGTAGATGGCGGCAGCGTAAAACGCACTGTCACATTCTATAAATCTAATTCTCAGTGGAAAGTAAATAAATTTGACGCTGTTCAATAATAAAAAAAGCAGGCCTGCTTGAGCAGACCTGCTTTTTTCTTTTTTATCGATAACATAAATAAAACTTCTACTTACAGCGCTCTAATAGCTGTAAATAGAAGTTGAGATCACAAGTTTAAGTAAATCAAATTTTGTCGAATCCTGTAGAAACAGTGATAAGTTACGTTTTATATTACAGGCTAAATTGCTTATTGTCAACATAATTCAGCAAAAAGATAGGGCAATATATTCAGAGCATAATAAAGACATTAACTTGGATTTTGTTCATGTTCCTCTGGGTTATCATGTACAGGATGCGCGCCTGGAAATAATCTTTGCGCTTTTTCATGAAGATTTTTGTTTTCATAATTAAATGCGCTATACGTTCGCTGCCCTTCTTCCCATGAAGTAGATTTCCCAAGTTTTTGATTAACAGGAGAGCCGAAAGGACCGTCTGGAAATTCTTCAGCGGTTATATACTCGTGGCTTTTTTCTACTGTAGAGAAATCATCATACGGTTTGTGTTCTTTCAATGATTTCACCCCTTCTTTCTAGAAGATTTTCTACTAGTATGCACACTTCTTTGTAAAAAACCCTCTTAAATTAGTCTAAATCAGGGTATGATAACTATACATTTATTTTTTAAAGGAGTTGAACAGCTTGGAACCTAGACCTCAGAAAGGAACTTTTTTCCGAGAAAAAATCTTAAATAATAAATTTGTTGTATATACAATTATTATTTTTATTCTCAGCATGACTATTTTTTCGTTATCAAAAATCGGATTTATTTTAATTCCTATCTCTATTTTTATTAAAACAATCGCACTGCCGATTATCTTAGCAGGAATTTGCTTTTATTTATTTAATCCGCTTGTTGACTTTTTAGAACGAAAAGGTGTAAAACGAATTATTTCCATTCTTGTTTTATACATAGTGATTATCGGCGCATTAGCCATTATTATTTCATCGGTTATTCCGCCTCTAAAAAATCAAGTTGACCGTCTTATTGATAATATCCCAGAGCTGACGCATGACGTTCAGCATGCGGTGACGAATCTTTCAAATAACCGATATGTCGAGCAGGGTCTTCAGTCGGCCAACACGGACCTAGACAAGCTTTCAAAAGATGCTTCCAAACACTTGAGTAAATATGTTTCTGGATTTTCAAGCGGTATCGTTAATTTTGTCGGAACCATCACAGAAATAATATTATCGGTTGCCGTTTTACCCTTTATTCTTTTTTACTTGTTGAAAGATGGAAAAAATCTTCCTAATTACATTGTGAAGCTGCTTCCAAATCGTTCTCGTTCTGAGGCTAAGTTTATTTTAGCCGATATGAATCATGCACTAAGCGCATATATTCGCGGGCAAATTTTCGTTGCAATTTGTATAGGTGTACTGCTTTTCATTGGCTATCTGATTATTGGATTAGACTATGCATTACTTTTAGCGATTATCGCCATGGTAACCAATGTTGTGCCTTACCTTGGTCCTATTATCGCCATCATACCAGCAATTATTATTGCGTTTATTACCTCTCCTTTCATGCTTGTAAAACTAGCCATTGTCTGGGCAGTTGTTCAATTGCTTGAAGGTAAAGTAATATCTCCGCAAATTATGGGAAGAAGCCTAGACATTCACCCGATTACAGTCATTTTTGTCATTCTAACCGCCGGAAACTTATTCGGAATCATCGGTATTATTTTAGCCGTCCCTGGATATGCCGTTTTAAAAGTTATTATTACGCATATTTATCAATTCATCCGTTTGAATTCTACTATGTATCCAGATAAAAAAGCATAATAAAAAGCCCATCGATTTTCGATGGGCTTAACTTTTTACTTTTGTTCTTCTTCATCTTCACGATCAAACCAAAGGAGCTCTTGATCATCTTCATCTCCATTATAGTTGATGAGAATTTCTTCTCCTGCTTGGATATCCGTATATGCATAAAAATCAAAGGTATGATTGTCAAAATTAATTTCATACGTAGCATTGGGTGTATACGAGTGATTAAACAGCATACCGTATCCCAAAAGAATAGCCGTATGATTCACTCCATATTCAAAAGCATAATCCGCTAGTGTTGTTTTCTCAATAAAATCATGCTCTTTATTAGGATAAGCGATAACAGGAGCTTCGTGAATAAGCGTTCCTTTTTTAATATCTTGCTTAGCAAATACACCTCTATTAAATTCTCCGTCGCTTATCGCAGACACTTTTATTTCGATCATATTCGTCACCTATATATTCTTTCCTCTAAGATTTTTTTCTTCCTTAAGCTTGACAGTTTCTAATGGGGAAATCAACTGTTTTTCATAACCACTTGAATATAAGCTGAAGGAGCGCTTATCATGCACACTTGTGTAAGCACTTACCTTGTTAGAAACATGCAATTTGATTTTATTTTAGACATGGAAAAGCAATGACCTTGCGCATAGCGCTTTTTTGAGCCATTCAACATGTGAAGAATCGTTTTTCTCTGTGATATAATCGTTTATGCTGTTTTTTTATGTTAATCTATCACTCTTACTACCAAATTTATCTCATGTTAGAAAGAAGGTTTTAAATGAACTTAAGATGGTGTAACGTATGCAGTCCTTTCTTATCTTATGTGGGGGCTTACGCCAATTTATTGGAAGCTGGTTCACCACGTAGCACCAGGGGAGCTTTTAGCTCAGCGCGTTTTTTGGTCTTTTATTTTTATGCTTATTCTTTTATTGATAACAAAGAAATGGCGTACATACATTACGTTTGTAAAAGAAATAATGAAAAAACCATCCTTATTCTGGTCCCTTTTTACTGCGTCTGTACTTATTAGTGCAAATTGGGGCATTTTTATGTGGGCTGTCATTGATGGAAAAATAGTAGAAGCGAGCCTTGGACAATATATTAATCCCCTAACAAGTGTTTTATTAGGTGTTATTGTCTTAAAAGAGAGATTAAGCGGAGCTCAAATTTTTGCATTTATACTAGCAGGGATCGGCGTATTAACACTCAGTCTTCATTATGGTGTTGTTCCTTGGATTTCGCTTAGTTTAGCTCTTACTTTCGGATTATATGGTTTGGCAAAGAAAAAGATTAAAGCTGATTCGACAATCGGATTAACTCTTGAAACGATGGTCATCTCCCCTATTTCATTAGCATACATAGGCTACCTCACGTTTCAATCACACTTGCAGTTTTTTGATTCTTTTTCAACAAGTCTTTTATTAATGGGAAGTGGAATGGTCACAGCTCTACCACTCTTATTATTCACAAAAAGTGCTAAAAAAGTATCATTATCAATGCTTGGTATTCTTCAATATATTTCACCAACCTTATCTCTGCTAGCAGGAGTAATTCTATACCATGAATCGCTAACAAAAGCTCATGTTATTGCTTTTAGTTTTATTTGGTTAGCTCTTATTGTTTATACGTTTTCATCTATTACTAAATGGGGGAACAAAAAACACATAAAAAATAAGATGGAAGCCTAACAGAAGCATACATTTTCTTACGTATTATTTCTAAACAAATTGGGCTGAAAGGAGCGATATTTATGAAACAAATCATTGACGCTCATATTCACCTCGATCAATATGAACCGAAAAGCTGGAAAGACATAATAGAGAAGGATCCTTCGTTACAAGCGCTTATTTCTGTATCTTCCACATTACAGTCTTGCCAACTTAATCAAAAAATCAGCCAATTGTATTCCTGTGTGAAACCCGCCTACGGATTTCATCCTGAACAAATACTGCCTTCTTCAAATGAATTAGCGGAGCTGTTTGCCTGGATTGATCAAAACAATGAAGAAATGATAGCTGTTGGTGAGGTTGGTCTACCTTATTACTTAAATCAGACCTATACTCTTTCTCTAGAGCCCTATTTGGAGCTGCTTGAAGCTTTTATTATTCATTCAAAAAAGTGGGGAAAACCGTTAATTCTTCACGCTGTATATGAAGACGCTGAAATTGTGTGTGACTTACTAGAAAAACATTCCGTGTCTAAAGCTCACTTCCACTGGTTCAAAGGAGCTAAAAAAACCGTTGAACGAATGAAAAACAACGGTTACTATATTTCAGTTACACCTGATATTGTATATAAGCCTAAAATCCAAGCGCTTGCCATGGAATACCCTCTTGACTACTTGATGGTCGAAACAGATGGTCCGTGGCCATTTGAAGGACCTTTTCAAAACCAGACAACGGTTCCATCAATGATACATCAGTCCGTTGAGGAAATAGCACGTCTCAAAGGAGTTTCTGGAACGGAAGCATATGATTTTTTATATCAAAATACGTCTTGTTTTTATAATCTCTCCACATAAAAGGCCTTTCCCTAAGGAAAGGCCTTTTATATCTAAATTCGTTTCACAAGTTTTACGATTAGCACAATCACTGCAATGACAAGAAGAATGTGAATGATGCCGCCGCCAATATGAAAAACTAATCCTAATAACCAAAAAATAAATAAAAGTCCAATAATCGTCCACAACATAATTTTTTCTCCTTTTTTATATGTAGTATTTGTTATAATTCTATATTTCCCTAAATGTGCATAAATAAACGCATTTCATATACATCTTTTCACTAAGGAAGGTTCACATAATGTACAAAAAGTACTCATGTTCTCTGTGGTAAAATAAGTATGTAATCTTATTTCATTTAAACTATAGCGGAGATGATTAACTATGACGTGGATTGTATTACTTTCCATCATTCTTGTAAGTGCACTCAAAATATTAGTAACGTGTCTTCCAACTCCAGTGGTCAAATGGCTTATGACTAAATTTCAATTACACCCAACACTTGATGATCAAAACGTTACTGTCACAGTTGATGGGAAACATTTAGAAGGCAAAGACAAAATGCAAGTGATTGATTATTTTAATAAAGCAACATTTTTAAAACAATATTATGTCCATGAAGGAAATAAGGACTATTATAAACACCTAGAAGACAGTGAAACTCCACTGGTTATCGATACGAAAAAAGGAAAAAAAGATGTTCGATTATGCGTATACAGTTATGATGATCATGTCGATGTCGTAAAACAGTATAAAAAGAAAATTATTGCTTACAGCCTGCTGTCTGATCACCTTCAAAAGCAGTCCATAACAGCTGACCTAGCTTAAACCAGTCGCCTATAAGGCGGCTTTTTTAGTTTTAGGTTGAAGCTATCTTATTTAAAAATTCCAAACTTTAACATTAATTCTAATGCTATAATATAAATTAATTGGTTGAAGTAGATTTCGGCGAGCATCAAAAGTTTCTTTTCAAGTGGGCCTTTTGGACAACTATTGTCATGACAATTACAGCCATTTTAACAAATGCTATTTCCCTTTAGAGTCCTACCATAAAAAAGGAAGCCGACTACCATAAGGCAATCGGCTCACACATGTAGGATATTGATTTAACACTAACAAAGTACAACACAACACTAGTAATTATATAATATATTTCATTATTTTGAAAGCGATTTCATATATATTTTCAAAAATATTTTGTTATTTGTTTTTCATAGAAAAAAACCACGTTTCAGCCAATTCGAAACGTGGTTCTTTTCTGTAAGGACTTGCCCTACAGGCTATAAATGTAAGTACGTTCATTATAGCATGAGCTCTTATCTAGATTCCATGGTAATTACTGTATAATATCGTTACATTACGACCGGTTGTATTTTTCTGTCCATATGCAGCGTATTCCATGGCTCATCCTGTTCAGCAAGCCTTTCGATAAAACCTTGTGAAATCCAGAATGGGATAGCCCCCGGTAAAAAAGGATGAGTATGCAGATACAACGTGTCATAAAAATGATTTTGAGCAAATTGTTCCACTGCCTTTAACAGCTGCTGTCCAATGCCTAGACGCCGGTATGCTGGATCGACATAGCATTTTACAATCTCGGCTGCAGTTTTATGTTCATATCGCTTTTTTAATGCATGAAACCTTCCATCGTAAGCGTATAAACCAATTGTTCCAATTACTTGTTGATTTTCCGTGACAGCTGCAAAAAAAGCAGCGCCTTTCGCTTGAACATAATGTTCATTAAAATGAAGCAAATCCACAGAAAGCTGATTTTTTTCCAGCATAGGAAATAGCTCATTCCGCATATTCATGACAAACTGAATCACTTCAGCATCCTTTTCTTTTACTTCTTTAATTTGATACATTTGTACTTCTTGCACGTTTACTGTCACATCCTTTTATCTATCATTGTACCCTTTCTCTTTTTCCTATAGGAACAACAATATTGACTATGGCGTTACGTCTAAATGCTGAGTCAGCATATAATACTCGCTTGGATTTGTTGTCCAGTTTTTCACTTTTTGATTATAAGCAACAACAATGTTTGGATGTACAATCGATGACGTCAGCATTTCCCCATTAATCAAAGCGGTTGCTTGCTTGGCTAGCTGATCTCGTTTTGCGTCATCTACTGTTGAATTTAACTGTTCTATCATTTTTGTTAGCGTATCGTCATTAATCCGGCTGGCATTTAAACCACCGCCCGGCAAATAGTTCGTGCTTAAATAATAGCTGGCATCCCCTCTAGGTGCTGTGATAAGGCTGTACAATGCTAAATCCCAATCATCTTTTGCCATTACATATTCATCGCTGTCTTCAACTAGGTGAATCTTAATATTAATTCCTAACTCTTTCGCATTAGACTGTATAAGCTGAGCAATCAAAGGAAGTTCTGGCAATGAGCTGTATGTGACAAGAGAGAGGGATAATGGCTTTCCATTTTTGATTACTTTGCCATTTTTGAGTTGATAGCCTGCTTTCTCTAAATATTTTTTAGCATATGCTATTCCTTTTGTCTCACTAGCAGTATTATCAGCAAAAGGAAATTGGGGTAAAAATGGACCTCGAGCCGCTGCCGCTTGATTGTTCATTATGCTGCTGACAATTTCTTTTCGGTTCAGTAAGGTATCGATAGCTTTTCTTACAGTTTCGTCTTTTAATGCGTCATTGGTTTGATTATAAAGCAATAAATGAGTACGCACACTAGGTACTCCACTTACTTTGAAAGACGAATTCGCTTGTAAAGTGCTCAAGCTTTCTAAAGGCGGGCGATAAATAATATCGGCTGTCCCGGACTGAAGAGCCGCAACTCGCGCATTAGCATCTTCGTTAAATGCAAAGATCGCATTTTTCAATTTTACTTTCCCATTCCAATAATGTTCATATCTTTCTAACTTCACTTGATTTCCTTGATCGAAAGTCAAAACGTGAAATGGCCCTGTGCCAATGGGCTTCTTAGCTATACTAGAAACATCAACATCTATAATAGCTGTGTTTGGATGCACTAACTCAGAAGGAAATTTAGGCATTGGTTCTTTTAATGTAATTGTCAGCGCATGACCGTTCGCTTTCATTTCTTTAATATTTAAAGCGTTTTTCATCGCATAGCTTTGATCTATCGTTCTTTGAAGAGAAGACTTAACGGCATTTGCATCTAGCGCTTTGCCATTTTGAAACGTAATGTTCTTTCTTATCGTAAATGTCCACGTAAGACCGTTATCTTTCGTTTCCCACTTTTCAGCAAGCCAGGGCTTTATTTTTAAATCATTGCTGATTTTAACAAGCGTCTCCCCTACTCCCGCACGAACTGCTGTATAATTATCATCCGTATGAGGATCAAGCGTTGCAGATGTAAAATTAAATAAAAACGTCACACTTTTATCCGTTTTCTTTCTTTCTTTTATACTTATGCTCTCTTCATTAGGAGCGCAAGCAGTGAGGCAAAGTACCACAAGAAATATCATAGATACGAGTTTTTTATTATTTATCATTGATTTTTCCACCTTCTATTTTAATACACAAAAAAGCACTTCTAAAAAGAAGTGCTTGTCTTCACAACAAATTCAGATAAACGTATCCCTTGTTTATCCTATTTTTGGTTCTGCCAAAACACCTCCCTATCCTCGTAGGTTATTGTGTGCTGCGATTTATGGCAGGTCTCCTGGCTTCAAGTCACTGCCTTATACCGCCTTCCCGTCTCTAAATAGACAGTGGCTTTTTTGACATAAGGCTCCTTGTTACAGTGGCGGGACCGCTCCGGATTTGCATCGGATTCCCTTTTAAGGCAATTGAAAAACAATTGCCACCATAAAAGCTGGTTATTTAATTTAGTAGCGTGCTCTTGAAACTCTAGAAGTAGAAGCTGATGGTGAAACATCTTCATCATCAAATCCAGTGGCAATAACGGTTACCATCATTTCGTCCTTTAAATCTTCATTGATCACGGACCCAAAAATCATATTTAAGTCCTGATCAGAAGCAGACGTGACAATATCTGCTGCTTCCTGTACTTCGTAAAGACTCAAGCTGCTGCCGCTCGTAATGTTCAACAGCACGCCTCTTGCTCCATCAATCGATGCATCTAGCAGCGGACTAGAAATCGCTTTTTTCGCTGCTTCAATTGCCCGGTCTGATCCGGAAGCTCGTCCGATACCCATAAGCGCAAATCCTTGATTAGACATGATGGTTTTTACATCAGCAAAGTCAAGGTTAATCAGCCCCGGAACAGCGATTAAATCTGAAATACCTTGAATACCTTGGCGAAGAACATTATCTGCTTCACGGAATGCTTCAAGCATAGGCGTCTTTTTATCGACAATTTCAAGCAAGCGGTCGTTTGGAATCACAATAAGGGTATCTACCGATTCATTCATCGCAGTAATACCGCCTACTGCTTGCTTCGTACGTTTATTTCCTTCAAACTTGAACGGGCGAGTGACTACTCCAATTGTTAAAGCATTTAGTTCACGGGCAATTTGGGCAATAACCGGAGCTGCTCCAGTACCGGTTCCTCCGCCCATACCAGCTGTTACGAATACCATATCTGCGCCTTGCAGTACTTCTTGAATTTGTTCTCTGCTTTCTTCGGCTGCTTCTCTTCCCACTTCTGGATTAGCTCCTGCACCTAATCCTCGCGTTAAGGCCGCACCAATCTGCATTTTCACATCTGCTTTAGATAAGTTAAGCGCCTGAGCATCCGTATTAACGGCGATAAATTCTACTCCTTGTACACCGTGTTCAATCATACGGTTAACGGTGTTATTTCCTCCACCGCCGACCCCAATTACTTTAATTCGCACTAGTGGCGATACATCTGCATCAAATCCAAACATTCTAAGTTCCTCCTCAATGATCAAAATTACTTTCTCTTATTATCCGAAAAAACACGTGAAGAACCTTTTACTCCTATGTTTAACGCGTAACTGTTCTTTTGTTTTACAGATTTTATACACTTCTCTTTTAACCTTTAAATCTTTACATCTTTATGTAAATTTATTGTTGTTCTAAAATTAGTACGCCGAACTCTTTTATGGTTTTTCCACTCAAAATGGCATATAAGCTTATTGTATCATTCATTTGACAGATGTCTGTATTTAATTTTGAGTAAGATGTGACTAAGAGAATAATATTTTTATAGACAAAATGAGAAAAAGCCCTTAGAAATAAGGGCTTCTCTAGATAATAAACCGTTTTATAATTTCCCAGTTAAGAATTGAGCTTCTCCCATGCCAAAGCTCCAGTCAGCATTACCGTTTTCAACAATCGAAATCATAATGTCGTTTGGCTGAATGCCGCAGCTCTCTCCAAGCTCTTTTACAATTAATCTGTAAAGAGCTTGCTTTTGCTCTTCTGTCCGCTGTTTACTCGTTACACTTATAATAACCAAATCCTTGCTTCTCTCAAAGCCAAGACCTGTATCTTCAATAATCATTTCATGAGCAGGATGCTGATGTACAATTTGATAACGGTCGCGCTCCGGGACGCCAAAGGCTTCTAGCATCGCTCGGTGAGCAGCGTCTAGTAATGTTTTTAACTCTTTTTCATCTCTTCCTTCTATTACATCAAATCTAAGTAATGGCATACTAAGTAACCTCCAGCTTTTTGTCTAATGTATTATTGCTTCATCATATCACAACTATCATTTGTTAAAAAAAGATATGCTATTCACAATGTGCTCTCTAGTGAAAGAGACCTCAAACGCTTCAATAAAAGCTGAACCTAATAAAAAGAAATGAGCAACATAACGGCTCATTTCATTAGTACAAAAATATTTATAATAAGAGCTAAAATACATACAGATACAATGGCAATGAGTACGTTCATCACAAGGTTTTGCGAGGATGTTTTGGCTTGTTTTTTCATATCAGCCCGACTCATCTGTTGCTTTTCATGATCACTTTTAGACATCACGTAGCCTCTCCTATTCATCAAAATGTCAGCAGTGTGTAAATGATTTTTGAGAAACCTTGATCCAGTTCTTTTGTATAGACAGCAGCACATGCAGGTTATCACCAGTTATTTTAGCATGTTTTGTCAAATAAGTGGACTATGTAGCGCTTCAATTTAGTATTCACGGGCAAATATATTTAAATTCGTTGCTTTTCTCTTCTTTTCTCGCTATTGTTTGAGAAGAAGGATAATTAGATACGATAAAGGATGATACGATATTGAATAACCATACGCAGCTGCCTCAGTATATCTACACATACGCATGCAGCGAAGAGGAACTCTCACTATGTCAATTAGAGAGACGCTCTCTTTTTGAAATTGAAACTGAGAAACCTATCATAAAAAGTGCCGTTAAACTTGATCCAAGCAGAAGCCCTTTTATCAAAGAGCGATTAGATATTATGTATGAATCAGATGACCTTGCAGATATTTGTAAGCAAGTAGAAGATATTGACCTTGGAGACAAAACATTTAAACTCATTTTCATGAAAATTAATGACTTGGAAAAAGATCAAAAAATAAGTTATAAAGGTCAGCGTGCTATTGAACGTGATGTGGGTTGGCATTTTGTAGCAGAAGCAGACTTGCATAACCCTGACCATTTGTTTGGCATTGTTCCATTTGAAGGACGCTGGTATTTTGGGAAATATCAAAAAAGCGAAGCGGTATGGCTGCATCATTTGAAGAAACCGCGTGAATACTCTACAGCACTCAGTACCCGCCTTGCAAGAGCTGTAGCTAACATTGCCGTTCCAAACCCTGAAGGAATCAAAGCGATTGATCCATGCTGCGGTATCGGTACAGTCCTTGTAGAAGCCCTTTCAATGGGCATTGATATTGTAGGACGCGATATCAATCCACTTGTGACCGACGGATCTCGTGAAAATATTGCACATTTCGGCTTAAGCGGTGATGTCAAAACTGGACCGATTTCAGATGTTACAACTCACTATGATGTAGCTATCATCGACATGCCTTACAATCTCTACACCCACGCGACGCCTGAAGATCAGCTTTCTATTTTAAAACACGCTCGCCGCTTTGCGGATAAAGTAGTCGTGATTACAGTAGATACGATCGACCATATGATTCATGAAGCTGGCTTTTCTATTTCAGATCGCTGCGTAGCGCGCAAAAGCGTATTTTCTAGACAAGTAGTTGTATGCGAATAAAAAAGACACCAGTCTAACAGGCTGGTGTCTTTTTATTTACCACTCTTTAGGTTCATAGTCTAATTCTTTGAATAGCTGCGTACGCTCTTTTTTCGTTAAATCTCTCCATTGCCCAACAGGTAAGTTGTTTAAATGGATATTCATAATACGCGTGCGCTGAAGGCGGTATACTTCATATCCGAGCACTTCACACATACGGCGAATTTGACGATTTAAACCCTGTGTTAAAATAATTTGAAACTCATACTTAGACAGCTGTGTCACTTCACAAGGAAGCGTTTTTGTGCCTAAAATTTTTACTCCCTCAGACATGTTTTTGATAAACTCTGGTGTAATTGGCTTATCTACTGCAACAATATATTCTTTTTCATGCTTGTTTTCTGCACGTAAAATTTCATTAATAATATCGCCGTCATTTGTAAGTAAAATTAAGCCGTCTGAATCCTTATCAAGTCGTCCAACGTGGTGAATACGCAAAGGGTGATTGACTAAATCAATGATGTTTCCCTTTACTTTTTTTTCACTCGTACTTGTAATGCCGACTGGTTTATTAAGCGCAATATATACATTATTTCGAGCAATCCGAAGCTGTTGGCCGCTTACTCGAATATCATCGCCAGGCTTAACTTGATCTCCGACTTTTGCAACCTTTCCATTAACGGTTACTCTTCCTTCACTAATTAACTTATCTGCCCCGCGTCTTGACGCCTTTCCAGATTCGCTAATAAATTTATTCAGTCTCAGGTGAATCACAACCTTACATTTAAAAATTTTAAAATTTGTCTCTTCTATTAGAAACAGACATATGCCAATTTCTATACCGTCCCTATCGTAACATGCTATACGCTTCTCGTCTGCTTTTAATTTCATTACTTAATCATATTTTTTTAACAGTAATAGAAGTATAGCTCCAAAATACTTTGTAACCTTATTCTTAACATTTCAATCAATGCTTACACCTGTGAAGCTTGCATCAATCTTCACTTATATACAAGACCTAGACGTCTGGATTGACTGATCAGTATAGAGTTGCTACTATTATACTGACCGATCAACTAGTAATTATATCAGGGAGCTGTTTTCATGGAACCAACCAATTCAAAAGAAAAAATTTTAAGCGCAGCTGCTAAACTTTTTCGCAAAAAAGGCTATCACGCCACCAGTCTAAGTCAAATTACAAAAGAAAGCAGCGCTCCGAGAGGATCTATTTATTATTATTTTCCGGATGGAAAACAACAGTTAGCAAAAGAAGCTATTCAAAAAACGGGAGAAAGAGTCAAAGCTTATATCGAAAAATCCCTCGCTTCTCATGAAGATGCCGCGGCAGCTATTCAATATCATATAAAAATGATGGCTGATCGAATGTTTGAACAAGTGGAAAATGAAGCGGATATCTCTCTCGCTGCTATGTCGAGTGAAGTATGGTCATCAAACGAAACGCTTCGTATGGCCTGTGAAGCCGTGTATAACGAGTGGGAGCAAGTTTATGCAGATAAGTTAGTTTGTTCAGGTTATGAACAAGAGGAAGCAAGACAGCTAGGTTCAGCTATACAGTCTTGGATTGAAGGTGCTTATACTCTTTCATTAACTAAAAATAGTACAGTCCCTATGCAAATTGCAGCTGACCAAATTGGTAAGCTGTTTGCAAACAAAAATTAATTTAGTAAAAGGAGGTCACTTATGACACAAACAGAAGAAAAAATGAGTACACAAAGTAAGCTTATCCTTTTCATTTTGATTCTAGGAAATTTTTTATGCTTAATTAGTGAAACGGTAATGAACGTGGCCTTGCCAAGTATCATTTCAGATTTTCACATTAGAACGAGCTCAGCTCAGTGGTTAACTACCGGATATATGCTTGTAATCGGCATCTCTGTTCCGGTGTCTGCTTTCTTAACTCAACGATTCACATTAAGACAGCTGTTTGTGACGGCTATGAGCTTTTACTTAATTGGGTCCTTCATTGGATTTATCACTCCATGGTTTTCTCTGCTTTTTGTGGGCCGTATGATTCAAGCATTAGGGACAGGCATTATTTTACCTCTTGTGATGAGCACAATGTTAACACTCGTGCCTGTTAGCAAACGCGGCACCGTAATGGGGATTTTTAGCGTAGCTATTTTATTTGCACCGGCAATAGGACCGGTTCTTTCAGGATTAATTATTCAATATTATTCGTGGCAAATTATATTTCTAGGTCTTTTAATTGCAGCGGCGCTTATTTTCCTATTTGCTCTTTTCAAGCTCAGTAACGTTTCTGAAACATCTAAACCAACAATTCATATCCCATCTGTGATTCTTTCTACAATTGGGTTTGGAGGAGTTGTTTATGGATTTAGCGCAGCTGGTGAAGAGACGGGATGGAGTAATCCTATCGTATGGCTTACGCTCATAATTGGCGTCATAGCTCTTGCTTTATTTGTCAGACAGCAAAGCAAGCTGAATTCTCCTATGATTAATATGAAGCCTTTTAGATCGTCTGTGTTTTCAAGATCGATTTTCTTAATGTTTCTTATTATGATGATTCAGTTTTCAATGATGTTAATTTTGCCGCTATATTTCCAAACGGCTGCGGGACTGTCTCCTTTGCAAACAGGGTTTCTTATGCTTCCAGGCGGCGTAACGCTGGCTCTAACAGCTATGGTGGGAGGACGTTTGTTTGACAAAATTGGATTTAAACCGCTGCTTTTAACGGGCTTAGTCCTTTTAACAATTATCTTAAGTTTGTTCACTACTATTTCAAGCGGAACAAACACGAAGACTGCAGCCATCTTATACGCAGCCTTTACAATTGGCGTAGGTTTAAGCATCGGGCCCGTGATGACGCTTGCTTTAAATCAAGTACCAAAACCGCTTCATGCTCACGGTTCAGCTATTTCAAATACGATTAACCAAGTTTCAGGCGCGATTGGACCCGCTTTGTATACAAGTATTATGACCATGGCTTCTCAGCACTTTATTCAACAATCAAATGAAACGAATAAAACGCTGTTACAAATAAAAAGTATGACAAGCGGGGTTCATACCGTCTATTATGTAGCCATCGCTTTCGCCGTCGTTTCGTTCCTGCTCGCTCTTACGTTAAAGAAAAAAGACCAGCAGCTTGAAACACAATAAGTAAGAAACTGATAAGAGCTGCTCACAATTTGAGCAGCTTTTGTTACATGCAGAATTTATATTATAAATGTAAGAGCAATCATAGATACTATTAAAACAAGGATAACAATACTTTTCTTTCTATCTTCCATGCTTCAATAGCGCCCACGACACCACCAATGACTAAAATAAAAGTACCTATAACGTGCAGAGGCAGCAGAGATAACAGCTTGCAGCTTGCCTAAACTCGCTATAACTCCTCCGGTCAATATAAATCCTGTTGTTACAATAGATTTTACAGATGTTAAGTCTCTTATAGCTTCTTTTTTTCAGTTTTACTCAGTTTAAAGTAATCTACTATACTAAAAACAGCGGGTGTTCCCTATAAAATAAAGAAGCTAATCAATCTATCGGTGTCTACACTCACTGTTCATTCACCACCTTTATCAATCCCTTACGCTCAGTTCCACCATTTAACAAATAGTTATATATTATTCTTGCTTCAAGGATCCTCCAAAAGAAAATTGATGGTAGTCATCAAGCTTATTCCAATACCCTATGCACTTTACGTCAGGCTCATCAATAGCTAACGCTGCTTTATTAGTTCCTTTATAAGGAAGAAATGCCGTTAACTTAACCTTTTGTTTTGGCTTGATATTTAATTTATTTCCTTCTGCTAACACCTTAAATTTATTATCAGAATAACCGTTTTTCATTTTTAAAGGATACGATAAAAATACATTATTTTGTTTGATGGTCAAATCGCTCTTGTTTACTAATTCCATTTCATATGAAATCCCTTGCTTCATTTTTTGTTCTTTGATTACGTTAATACTTATCTTTTCTAGTTCTCTTAAAGGAACGTTGTCTTCTTCTTTTGAACACCCGGCAAATAAGATGACTAACGCTAATAAAACAAGAATTCCTAACTTTCTATTCAAAAAACAATCCCCTCTCTAGTAACAAAGGTTATTTTACAATCATAACTCAAAAAAGTTATTTAATGGTAAAAATACAATTAAAAAAGCAAACCGTCATCGGTCTGCTTTTTTAATTGCTACGCATAGGTAATGTGTTGTTGTGCGAAAAACTTTTCGATAAGGAGTTTGCCAACTATATGTATATCGTAACAAAAGAAAAAAGAATGCGCTGTGAGATTTGTCACTCCTTGTTTCAAAATAATCTAACCGGATACTTCCTATTGTCTTAAGCAAAAAGAGCAGAACGCAAACGCGATCTGCTCTTTTTACATGCTAGATATGGGTAATTTGTCCATGCGTGAAAAGCTCTTCAATAAATAAGGGGTTTATCACTACACCTATAGAATAACAAAGAAAAAAAGATGTGGCTGTGAGATTTATCACAGCCGCATCTTTTTTATTCAACTAGCTTGTTAAATTGTACACGTTTATTAATTGCCGCCATAATTGGTGCTCCTACAAGCATAACAATGAACTCACCAACAGCCGTTGTTAACCATGTAAAGAAAAATGGTAAATCAAATGCTAAGTGCAGTTCAAACGCAATAATAAACATCGTGAACGTAAATACAAGTGTATTAACAAGCATACGAGCCCACATATTTTTAATGTAGCGCATAGAAAAAATGGTAATGAGTAATGATAGCACGGATTGTCCTACCCCAAACACCAGATCATAAGCGACCATTGGTGAAAAAAACAAATTCGTCAGAAATACTCCTAGCACAATGCCGTACACGTACTTTTTATTAAACACAATTAAGTGATTGAACATTTCCGATATACGAAATTGGATATTGGTGAAGCCAAACGGCTGGATTAACATGCTGACAGCAATATACATAGCAGCTAAAAGACCGTTGACGCAAAGTGTTCTTATATTCATCTTACTATTCTCTCCTTAGTTTTTTAACGTGGGATGGTTACGAACCACGTAAACACTCAAAGAATCATACAGCAAGCTTAAGCTTTCGTCAATCTAGCTGTTTACAAACTACTGCCGGTTTCTATATCTTGCATATTGACTGCTCTTTTTTCTTACTTTTCTTTAGTATAAAATAAAAGACGTATCAGTATACATAGGTGACATCAAGTAGTTAACCCTTTTGATTTGAAATACGAAAGGATTTGTAGCGATGTTAGACAATACAGATAAGCGCATACTAGAAGAGCTATCAAAAAATGGACGTATAAAGATGAAAGAATTAGGAGAAAAAGTGCATTTAACCGGACAAGCCGCTTCTGCTAGAGTATTAAAGTTAGAAGATGAAGGCATTATCAAAGACTATACAATTAACATTGATGAACGAAAACTCGGCTACATCATCCATGCATTTTTAAATATCTATACGCAGAGCATTCATCATCACCCCTACCTTACATTTTTAGAAAGTCAGCAGGAGTACGTTATCAACAACTTTAAAATCAGCGGCGATGGCTGCTACTTATTAGAATGCAAATTTCATTCAAATGAAGAACTAAATGATTTTTTGACAGAGCTAAATCAGCATGTGAATTACAAACTTTCAATCGTCATTAACAAATAAATTTTTTTAAAAAATAAAGGTATATTAATTTATGAAAATGGTAATCCTAATAACGTATTCCCCCTATTCCAATAAATTTGAAAATCCTTTGCACCATCGCAAAGGATTCTTTTTTTATGTAGGAAACCGCCTTCTATTTTTTGAAAAGTTGAACATCTCTCACAGCGTTGACATAGCGGTCAGAGGTTTATATAATCGGTGACATCGAAGCATAGAAAAGCAGGATCAAGACCTATACACGTATCGTAATTCTTCGTCTTAGAAGTTGATCAGTTTTATAACTAGACAATTTCTAAGACGTTTTTTATTTCATTATTTGTGAAACACTAGTAAAAACAAGATTCCACGTGAAAATATCCTAATAATCAAGGAGGTTTGTATATTGAAAACAATCTATAAAGACATCATCTTAATTATTGTTGGAGCACTTTTAGTTGCTGCATCCATTGATTTTTTCGTCATTCCAAATAAATTAGGTGACGGCAGTACAGTTGGTATTGCTCTTGTTTTATATTATTTATTTCATATCCCTACAAGTATCAGCACATTTCTTGTAAACCTTATATTTATTGCCTTAGCCTATAAATTTCTAACCAAAAAAACGATTCTTTATACGATTCTAGGAGCCGTCATGACGTCCGTTTTCCTCGGTCTAGTCAGCTATATTCCTTTTCACGTTCACGACATGATTTTAGGAATTGTATTCGGGGCTTTACTAATGGGAACAGGACTTGCTCTCATTTTTATCGCAGATGGATCTACCGGTGGAACAACTCTTTTAGCTTATTTATTAAACTATACAAAAGGCTATAATATTTCTAAAAGCATGTTCTATATGGACAGCGTCATTATTTTAGCATCGGTTTTTGCTATTGGCGTCAACAACACACTCTATACTTTTATATTCGTCTATCTTTGTGCCAAAATCGTAGATGTCGTTATTGAAGGTTTCCACAACAAAAAAGCAATGACGATTATGTCTGATCAATACAAAGACATAGCACAAGTCATCACCAGTGAATTTGGAAATGCAGCTACCATCTTTTACGGATATGGCTACTACGCCAACAAAGATAAACGTATTATTTACGTTGTTATTAAAAAGAACGAGTTATTAAAAATTAAAAAGAAAATCCAGCAAATTGACCCGAATTCTTTTATTGTCATCCACGAAGTAAAAGAAGTTGTCGGCGGAAAATTTGGATTTATCGGCAATTCGCCTCATGAAACAAAAGCCGCTGCTAAATAAAAAAATCCACCTCTTGGTGGATTTTTTTATGAAAAAACCGTTAAGAAAAACGAAAAGATACCTGCTAAAAAGTAAACAGACCCTAACGCAATTGCTCCTGTAACGACCGTAAATACACTTAATCCTATAGCCACCTTCATTTTCATCCACATCCCTTTTTAGATTAGTAGTATAAGTATGTCCAAGGATAGGAGATTTATAACTATGCCATCCTATTTATTTCATATATCGATGCAACAATTGTCTATTCAATGTGTTCTAAAACCACCCCTGACGACATAATGTATAGGAAGGATTTCATATACACATCTTTGTATCACACATATCATATGAAATTAGGTGAGATAAAATGGTGGCTGTCCACTTTTTTGAAAACAGAAAGCTTCTATTAAGCCAGCTGAGGGAAAACATTCCTTCTACGGGTGATGATTTAAAGATTAAAGGACGAAAAGGAACCGTCGTGCTTGTGAATGACATCGATGAAAAAAATGTTCACGTGGAAGTTGCTTTAGAAAAAGTAGTGAAAAAGAACTTAGCGTTAGATAACGCTAAAAAGAAAAGGAGATAAGCGGCTTACGCTTATCTCCTTTTCCTTTTAATTTATATACGAATCGTCTGTATCTTTTGCTTCAGTTTCCAAAAAAAAGAGACTCCTAAAAAGGAATCTGCAGCAAAGAGCGATATCATCGCCTGAATATTAATACAAGCTACATTTTAACATATAAAAACATATTTTACAAAAATAAACTATTATTTTACGCATAATTATTTTTCATTCGAGGTTTTTCAACATTTGAAACCCATTTCGTATAAAGATCTTTATTTATTTTTCAGGCCAAATTTTTGCATCCGGCTCTAATAACCACTTATGCTCTTCTTCCATAATACGGTCTGTCCACGGATTATTGTCGAGATGGCGAATCATCCAGCAGAAGTACATCGCATAGCCAGGAGCCGTTGCTTGAGGATGATCCAATTCGCCAGGAATTGTAATAAAGCTATTATCAACTACACGGTACGCATCTTCTCCAACCATTGCGCAGCCAAATCCTTGGGGCTTGTCAAAACGATAGTAATACACTTCGGGCTGGTCATGATGATGAGGCGGATAACTCGACCATCTTCCTGGATAAGAAATAACTTCTCCAATAACAAGGTTAGAGTAAGGAGCGTTATTGTAGTCAAAAATTGTTCGAATTACACGCTGAGCAGTACCTTCCCATACTCCTTCACCAGCCACTGTGTTTTGACAATCTTCAGGCGTATATAATTTTGATGAAAACTCTTTTTCATTATCCGTTTTTTGAATTAGCACTTCACTATCGGCAAGCCCGGTAATTTTAACCTCCACATTTTTTGAAACGTGCAAACACCAAGGCTCTTCTTCAAATAGGGACTGGCGCTGAATTTCTTTCGAATGGCCTTCCCACTCTAGCTTTACCTTTCCTTCTAGTAAAAGAATAGCCGTTTCACTGCTACTGTCTAGTAAAGTTTCCTCTTTTCCTTGGGCCATTTTATAAATCCCAATATCCATCAGCATATCTTTGTGCTGACCGGTCATTTCTGTAAGTACGTTGTATCCTTTATTTAATTCACCTAATTTACCTAACATGCTTAAATTCCTCCTTTATGTAGTAGCGCAATAAGAATTTACTAATTACTCATTTTTTCTTCATAGACTCTCTAAATTCTTTTGAATATGTGACTATGAGGATTTTTTATTAACGGCAATATTCTTGATTGTGTTCAATTATTTGTAGATGCTGTGGCTTCCCTTCGTAACGGAGCCGTTGATTTCCGAACAATCAATTTTGGCTCAAGAAGCAAATGTTCTTTATGCATCGCTGGATATTTCATTTCTCTAACCAGCAAATCCACTACGTTTACAGCCATTTCTTTTGTCGGCTGTGCTACCGTTGTCAACATGGGCGTGATGGTAGTAGAAAGAACCGTATTATCAAAGCCAATCACTGATAAGTCTTGCGGCACATCAATTTTGAGTTCCTTTGCGGCTTGCATAACGCCGATAGCCAGTAAATCGTTACAAGCAAAAATAGCCGTCACTTTCTCCTTCATTGAAAAAATTTGCTTAGCACTTTCATATCCTTTTTGAATACTTGCTTCGGTCGTAATAACGTGCTGAGGCGGCACGATGATTCCATTTTCTTGCATAACTTCTCGAAAAGCATCTAAACGGGCGTGATTACTTTTTGCATTTTCTGTAATAATTGCAATTTTTTTATGATGCAAAGACAGCAAATAATCAGTCGCTAAATAGCTCCCTTTGTAGTCATCCACTGTCACTGTATTAACGGATATGTGAGGAATTTCTGAAGCAATAACGCTAATCGGTATATCTTGCTTAAGCATATTTTTTAAAAGATTAGCATTGCGAAAAGCAGAAGCTACAATTAAACCGTCGATTCTCTGACGTATTAACAGCGATAGATATTTTTTCTCTTTTTCCGCATCGTTATCGGTATTGCACATTACAACATGGAAACCTCGCTCATGACTTCGGTCTTCTATGCTTCTTGCCAAATCGGCAAAAAAAGGGTTGGAGATGTCAGGTACGAGAAGCCCAATCGTTTTAGTGGGTTTTCCTGTTAAAGCAGATGCTACGACGCTTGGATGGTAATTCAACTGCGCCATAACCTCAATTACTTTTTGTCTTGTTCTTTCACTAATATGACCGGTTTGATTGATGACTTTTGATACGGTAGAAATTGATACACCTGCTTCTTCAGCCACACTATAAATGGTTGGCTTCATTTCCTCTCCTCCTTTCCTTTCATAAACACATAAAAGGCGTAAAATCTTTTACAATGGAAATTAAAGACCGCTTTTTTCTTTAATAAAGTTTCTTGCTTTTAACGCATATTCAAAAGGATTAGCAAGGGCTGGATCCTGTTCTGCTTCTACGACAAACCATCCGCTATAATCCGAAGTGGCAAGCGTAGTAAATACCTCATCAAATTCAATAGCTCCGTCACCTGGAACAGTAAAGGCTCCTTCTTTTACCGCTTGCAAGAAGCTCAAGTCTTGTTCTTTGACTCGATCAACTACTTCTTGACGAATATCCTTTAAATGAACATGCTTAATACGGTGCAGATATTTTTTTAAGATATAAAGAGGTTCTTCTCCTGAAAAGACAAGATGACCAGTATCAAATAGCAGCGAAACAAGCTCCGGATTGGTAAGCTCCATTAGCTGCTCAATTTCTTCTGTTGTTTGTACACCTGTGCCCATATGGTGATGATAGACAATATGCATATCTTTCTCTCGTGCTAGTTTCCCAAGATGGTGCAGGCCTTCTGCAAGTCTGTTCCACTCTTGCGATGTGAACACAGGCTTTTCTTTAAATAAAGGAACATCCAGCAGCCCTTGAATGCTGTGCCCTTGTTCAGACACAACAATTACTTTTGCTCCCATTTCGTATAAAAAATCGCGATGTTCAATAAATGGCGTCACCGTTTCTTCCAGCGGCTTTGTTGTTAAAAATGTACTAAACCAGGCACTTGCAATTTCCAAATTTCGAAGCGATAATGCCTTTTTTAAGATTGAAACATTTCGCGGATATTTATTTCCTACCTCACTTCCTTTAAAACCGGTTAAGGCCATCTCACTGATACACTGTTCAAATGTATTTTCAGCTCCTAGCTCAGGCATATCATCGTTTGTCCAACCAATTGGAGCAATCCCCAGTTTGACCGTATTTTCCTTGAACATCTCTTCCTCTCCCTTATATAAAATTAAAACCTCTTTTATATTTATCGAATGTTTCTCTTCAACAACCTCATTTTCTCCTACTCCTTAATAAACTCTTGCCATTTCAAGGTTTTTCACCTTATCTTCATAAGCTTCCTGTACATGCTGATTTTTAGATACCTCTGCTACTCCTACATGCCACCATGATTCATAACCGTTCGTCATAGTTTTTGGCAGCACTTTAATATCAATTAGCGTAGAAACCTCTTGTTTTTGTGCATCTTCTATCGCCGTTTTTAATTCTTCAAGAGAACTTACGCGATACGTTTTTACACCGTAGCCTGCGGCGCTGGCTGCAAAATCAATTTTCATCACGTTTCCGTTTAGTTTTCCTGTTTCATCGTTTCGATAACGAAACTCTGTGCCAAAGCTACCCATACCGTTTGACATTTGAAGGTTATTAATGCACCCGAAGCCTGAGTTATCAAACAGTAAAATGTTTATCTTCTTTCTTTCTTGAAGGCTTGTAATAAGCTCTGAATGAAGCATTTGATAGCTTCCATCTCCAACCATCGCATACACTTCTTTAGCTGGTTCTGCCAGCTTAACTCCAAGTGCGCCTGATACTTCATATCCCATACATGAATATCCATATTCCATATGATAGGTATTAGGTTTAGTAGACTTCCACATTCTCTGTAAGTCGCCTGGAAGACTTCCTGCTGCACCAACAATGACGGAGTTGTCATCAAGGAGCTTATTCACCTCTCCAATTACTTCTGTTTGCGTTAATTGAGTACCAAGTGATTCTACATATTCAGCTAAGCTTTCATCTAAATGACCTTGTATTTCCGGAACAAAATCTGCACCAGTAAAACGTATGCTATGTAGACGCTCTAATTCTGTATCCCATGCGTCTTTAGCACTTGTAATTTCTGTTGTATAAACAGACTGATAGCCAATTGATTTTAGCTCTTCCCTAAGAGCAAGCAACCCTTCTTTTGCATCAGCTACAAGTTTCACGGCATCAAGTTTATTTGCATGAAATTCAGACGTGTTAATGGTAAGAAATTGCACGTTGGGATGTTGAAAAAGCTGTTTAGATGCTGTTGTAAAATCAGTAAATCGAGTGCCTACTCCAATTACTAAATCTGCTTCTTTAGCGATTGTATTAGCAGCTGAGTTCCCTGTTACACCTATTCCGCCCAGATTATAGCGATAGTCACTTTCAACGGCACTTTTCCCTGCTTGAGTTTCTCCAAATGGAATATGGAACTCACTAGCAAATTGTTTTAACTCTTTTGCAGCTTCTGAATAGCGAACGCCTCCTCCGCAAATGATGATTGGCTTTTTCTTTGTTTTCATTAATTGAATTGCATCTGCTAGACTGTCCCTAGTCGGAAGGCGGCGCTCAATGCGGTGAACGCGCTTTTGGAAGAAATAAGCTGGAAAATCCCATGCTTCTCCCTGCACATCTTGAGGCAAACAAATAGTTACAGCTCCCGTATCTGCAGGATTCGTTAACACACGTATCGCATTAATCATAGCTGTCATCAATTGTTCAGGGCGGCTTACGCGATCCCAGTACTTACTCACTGGTCGAAAAGCATCGTTTGTAGAAATAGATAAATCATATGACTGTTCAATTTGCTGCAAAACGGGATCCGGCTGTCTAGTTGCAAATACATCACCAGGAAGCAGCAAAACTGGAATATTATTAGCTGAAGCAGTGGCTGCCGTTGTAACCATATTTGCTGAACCTGGCCCCACTGAAGATGTGCAAGCCATAATCTGCTTTCGATGTTTTTGTTTTGCAAAAGCCATCGCTGCATTGGCCATTCCTTGTTCATTACGTCCTTGATATACATCTAGATTTCCTGGGTCTTCTTCCAAAGCTTGCCCAAGACCTACCACATTTCCGTGCCCGAAAATTGTAAAAATCCCTTTAATAAACTGATGCTGCTTTCCATCAAATTCAACATACTGCTGATTTAAAAACTTCACTAATGCTTGTGCCGTCGTCATTCTAACTGTTTCCATGCTTCTTTCTCCCTTCTAGTACTAGATTGCGATTTTAAAAAAGGAAGCATAAGGAATATCTTTAATTCCTGATACTTCCTTTTTAAATGAGATGCGATTTTTAACGAATCACTTACCAGCGCGTTGTTACCATTTTCTTTCTTGTATAAAACTCCACGCCGTCCGTACCATTTGCATGAAGATCACCATAAAAAGAGTCTTTCCAGCCAGAGAATGGGAAGAATGCCATAGGTGCCGGTACCCCTACATTTACTCCTAACATACCAGATTCAATATTTTCACGGAATTCACGTACGCTTGCGCCGCTATCTGTATAAATACAAGCACCGTTTGCAAATCGAGAGTTATTAGCTACTTCAATAGCTTCTTCTAATGTTTTCACACGTACAATGGACAGCACAGGTGCAAAAATTTCATCTTGCCAAATTTTCATTTCTTGCGTAACATGATCAAAAATCGTTGGTCCGACAAAGTAGCCATTGCCATTTACTGCTGCATCTGTGCGACCGTCACGAATAAGCTCTGCTCCTTCTTGCACGCCTGATTCAATATAGCTGAGCGTACGCTCTTTATGATTTTCACGAATAACTGGTCCTAAGAAGACATTTTCTTCTAAGCCGTCGCCAATTACAATATCATTTGCTTCCTCTACTAATCTTTCAATTAGCTGATCCGCAATTTCTTCTTGTACAGTAACAACAGATGCTGCCATACAACGTTCACCTGCTGAACCAAAAGCAGCTCCGATAATTTGTTTTGTTGCTACGTTCAAGTCTGCATCATTTAATACGATCGAGTGGTTTTTAGCACCAGCTAAAGCTTGAACACGTTTTAAGTTTTCCGTACCTTTTTTATACACGTACTCAGCTACAGGCTGTGAACCAACGAACGAAATAGCTTTTACGAGCTTATGTTCAAGAAGGCCATTCACTACGTCATGAGCACCATTTACAATGTTTAGCACGCCTTTTGGCAAACCAGCTTCTTCAAACAGCTCAGCTAATCTTGCAGCTAAAAGCGGTGTACGCTCAGACGGCTTTAACACAAATGTATTGCCGCAAGCAATCGCAAGCGGGAACATCCAGCAAGGAACCATCATTGGAAAATTAAACGGCGTAATTCCTCCAATTACACCAATTGGATAGCGGTACATGCCAGACTCAATGTCTGTTGCAATATCAGGAAGCTGTTTCCCCATCATTAACGTAGGAGCACCCGCCGCAAATTCTACACATTCAATACCACGCTGCACTTCGCCTCGCGCTTCGTTAAAGCTTTTTCCGTTTTCAACCGTCACTAACTTTGCTAATTCATCCCAGTTATCTACTAATAGCTGCTGATACTTGAACAAAATTCGTGCGCGTTTAGGCACGGCTGTTTTTGCCCACCCTTTGAAAGCTTCATTTGCTGCTTGCACCGCTTGATCCACATCTTCTTTTGTAGAAAGAGGCACCTGTGCGATTAATTCACCTGTCGCTGGGTTATACACAGGTTCTGTTTGTGATGTAGCTGATTCAATCCATTGTCCACCAATATAGTTTTTTACTGTTTTTACTGCTGTTTGTGTCATAGAATATCTCTCCCTTTATCTGATTTTAATAAACTTCTATTCCTTTAATCTCTCAAGATTTTCCCTTTGTTTATTAAGCTTCCTGCAAAACTTCCGTTGCTGTCTCCATAAAGTTGAAGAGCTCAACGCTTGTCGGCATAGCATCTGAACAGCTGTGTTTTGAAATTACAATCGAAGCTGAGGCACCTCCCAATCGCATTGCCTGCGGAATTTCAAGCCCTTGCATCAATCCGTAAATAAAGGCTGAAGCATAAGAATCACCAGCGCCAAACGTTTTCAGAACTTTTGTTTTAAATATTCCTCCACGGTGAGAATCGCCGTCTCTTGTATAGGCAATAGATCCTTCTCCACCGTGCTTAATCACGACGATTTGAGCATGGTAAGAAAACCAGCGCTCTGCTGTTACTTGGTCATTAGATTCTTTATAATTTAAAAGTTTTTCCATCATATCAAACTCTTCTCGCGTACCAATAATCACATCTGATTTTTCAGCGGCTAAATTAAAGTAGACTGCCGTTTCAGCTTCTGATTCCCATGTATATGGACGATAGTCGATATCAAAAAACACTACAACTTCATGCTTGCGTGCGTGTTCTAGTGCTAAAAACACGGCTTCACGAGAAGGACTTTGGGCAAGAGCGGTTCCAGATATTAAAAGAGCCTTTGACTTCTTAATATATTCTTCTGATACTTCTGTAGGATCTAGTTTTAAATCCGCTACATTATCTCGATACATTAAGATGCTGCAATCTGTAGGGCTTTTGATTTCCGTAAAAGCTAACCCCGTTACGGCCCCCGTTTTATCAACAGCAATGCCATCTGTATTAATCTTATTTTTTTGAAGATAGCCAGTAATGAAGCGGCCCATTTGATCATCTGATACTTTTCCGATAAAGCCGGTTTTTAAGCCTAGCCTTGCTGCTCCAATCGCAATATTAGCCGGAGAGCCTCCTACATATTTAGTAAATGTTTTAGTCTCTTCCATTGGACGCTGCGTTTCATTTGCATTTAAATCAATACATAAACGGCCAACAGCGATGAAATCTAACCCACGATTTTCTTTAAAAACAAGCGGATTCATCTTTATTCCTCCTTAGTTAAGCGCTTTCCTAAAAGGGTAGAAAGACCAATTTCTTTCATCCCCACGTTTACCGTCATTAATTCACTGCGTATTTTTTATGTTCAATCTTTACTGGCTGCCCGGATAGTAAAGATTCTTTTGCTGCTTTAGCAATTCGTTCTGCTTGTAACCCATCGTTCCCTGTACAAATAACGCTTTGATTTTCCATAATTGCTCTTGCAAACTGTGTCACTTCCGCTATGTACGCTTGTGTATAGCGCTCAAGAAAGAAATACAGCGGCTTCTCTTTAACTACATTTTCGCCTGTTGATATTTCCACTGTAGTAGGACGGCAATTGTCAGCGGCAGCTGCACCTTTTTCACCAAAAACTTCAAGGCGCTGATCGTAACCGTAGACAGCTTGACGACTGTTATCGATTACACCTAAAGCTCCATTTGCAAATTTTAATGACACAATGGCTGTATCTATATCTCCCGCTTCTTCAATAGCAGGATCGATGAGCGTCGTGCCGTAAGCCGATACTTCTATTACTTCGCTTCCCATTACATAACGAGCCATATCAAAATCATGAATCATCATATCCATGAACAATCCTCCTGAAGCGCGAACATATTCCGGACTCGGCGGCTGAGGATCTCTAGACGTAATTTTTAGAATGTGCGGCTGTCCTACTTCTCCTTGCTGTACAAGATCATGCACTTTTTTAAAGTTGGGATCAAAGCGTCGGTTAAAGCCAACTTGAAGCTGTACGCCATGTTCTTTTACTACTTCTAACGCTTGGATTGTTTCTTCTACTGAAAAACTAACGGGCTTTTCACAGAAAATATGTTTTTTCGCTCGAGCAGCTTCTTTAATAATCGATGCGTGCGTATTCGTTGGCGAACAAATGAAAACGGCATCAATTTCTGGATCAGCTAATAAATCTTGATAATTTGTTGTTAACGTCGAAATTTCTTTACTTGCAGCCCATTCATGCAAATGATCTACTACCACATCTGAAACCGCTTTAATTTTTATTTGCGGCATTAATTTTAAATTATCAGCATGTAATTTCCCTATGCGTCCAGCACCAATTATTCCAATTGTAAGAATCCCCATCTTATTTTCCCCTTTAATTAAAAGTTAAGAAAACATTCGCTCAAACCTTTATATGGGTTAAGCGCTTTCCTAACCCCAATTATACATAACGTTTTCTGAAATGCAAACTTTTTTATAGATTATTTAGAATATTTGTTTTTTAACAATCTAAACGTATACGATAAAAAAACTATTTTTATCTATTTATCAATGAAATATAAAGAAATTCTTTATATTTCAGTATTTTTATCATGAATTCAGTGATTATTGCCTTACGTACTAATATTTTTATGATTAAAATAATTTAATTGAAAATTATATATATTTAAAATTTTAATTGACGTTCAAAAAATGTAAGCGTATACTTTTTATCAAATAGATTAAGCGCTTAACCAAATTAGTTTGATGTTTTACACAAAATAATCGATCTGGTGGTGTGGAAAATGAATGAATTTATTTCCAGAAAAACGGCTTTAGACAGGATTGGGATCCCTTCTCATTTAACGTGGGGATACATAGGTATTATTGTTTTTATGATTGGCGATGGTTTAGAACAAGGATGGTTATCTCCTTATCTTGTAGAACGAGGTTTAACCATTGAACATGCTGCTTTACTGTTTACTGTTTACGGCATTACGGTCTCTGTTTCTTCCTGGTTCTCCGGCGTACTGGTTCAGCTGTGGGGTCCTAGAAAAGCAATGGCATTCGGCTTGATATCCTTTATTATTGGTTCAATTGGATTTATAGGTTTAGGACTTCATATTATGAATTACACAATTATACTAATTTGTTATGCTCTTAGAGGATTTGGTTACCCTTTATTTGCCTACTCATTTTTGGTCTGGGTGTCTTACCGCACGCCCCAGGAAATGCTTTCAAAAGCAGTAGGCTGGTTTTGGTTTGTCTTCCAGCTTGGATTAAGCGTAATCGGAGCCTTTTATTCAAGTTATATGGTTCCGAAAATTGGCGAAATCGCTACCTTGTGGAGTGGTTTACTTTTTGTTTTGATCGGTGGAATCTTTTCGATTATTATGAATAAAGACAAGTTTACCGTTCAAAAAGTAAACGATAATAAAACAAAAGAATTAATGAAAGGGATTACAATCGCATTTGAGAACCCTAAAGTAGGCATCGGAGGCATCGTAAAGATTATTAACTCTGCTGCTCAATTTGGATTTGTTGTTTTCTTGCCAACATATATGATGAAACATGATTTTACGATGAGTGAATGGTTGCAAATCTGGGGTACATTGTTTTTTGTGAATATGGCTTTTAATATTATTTTTGGTATTGTTGGAGATAAGTTTGGCTGGGTAAATACAATCAAATGGTTTGGCGGAGTTGGATGCGGAATTGTAACACTTGCTCTCTACTATGTACCGCAATTCGTCGGACATAATTATTGGGTGATGATGATTGTCGCATGCTGTTACGGTGCAACACTAGCAGGATATGTTCCTCTTACAGCGTTAGTGCCTTCTTTAGCTCCTGAGAATAAAGGAGCGGCAATGTCTGTGTTGAACTTAGGATCTGGACTTTCTGCTTTTGTAGGTCCTTTAATTGTGACCGTTTTTATTGGTCTTTTGGGCACGGGCGGCGTGATTTGGATCTTTGCTTGCTTATACTTCTTTGGTGCTTTTCTAACTGGTTTCCTTACGATTCCAACAGAGACAACTATCAAAGGCGAAACAATAAACGAAGTCAAAAGTCCAGTCTCTCTATAAATATGCTTAAGCAGAAAAAGCTGCGGGTGCCTCAACACCTGCAGCTTTTTTATTTTCTCTCCTTTATAACTTTTTTACCGACGCACGTTCTACTAGTTCGGGAATAATCGTTACTCTCTGTTTCGCATGCTCTTCTTTTTTCATAGACTTTAACAGCTGTTCAAACGTACTAGTAGCCATCTGAGAAATAGGTTGTTCAATCGTTGTCAAACCCGGCTCAGCAATATCGGCATATATCGTATTATCGAATCCAATTACCGACAGATCTCCAGGGATCGAAAGCCCCTGCTTCCTTGCCTCGTTTATGAGCGATACCCCAATTAGATCTGTACATGCAAAGACTGCTGTTGGCCTATTAGGCAAGGAAAGCAGCTGTTTACTTGCTCTCCTGCTATCTTCTACTGTTGAATAACAGCTGATAATGGACTGATTTTCTAGTGATAAATTTGCTTCTGTGAGCGCTTGTTTAAATCCCGCTAATCGCCCCTCACTGCTTTTTCTATCTTTTTCAGTCATAATCGTTACCGATTGATGACCTTTTTCTATTAAATACGTACCCGCAATATATCCTCCGCGAACGTTATCAATTGTCACTACATGCGTTGAGATAGAAGGATGGTCAACTGAAAACAATACAAGCGGTACATCATGCTTCACAATTTTCTTTACGAGCTTCGTATCATTTAGTTCGGTTGCGATAATGATTCCATCTACTTGTTTTTTAAATAAAAGATCTATATATTCATGTTCGCGCGCAGTTTGATGATCTGTACTGCATAAAAAAAGCGTGTATCCGGCTGCTCTAGCACTATTCTCAAAAGCTCTTGCTACCTCTGCAAAAAAAGGATTCGAGATATCAGGAACTAGAACACCAATCGTGTACGTCTTTTTTCCTGTTAACGCCGCTGCGACACTGCTAGGCTGATAATCTAATTCCATCATTACTTCATTCACTTTTTTTATCGTTTTTTCACTAATACGGCCTGTTTGATTGATTACTTTGGATACAGTGGCTATCGATACCCCTGCTTTTTTCGCAACATCGTAAATGGTTGGTTTCACTTTCACTGTTCCTTTCTTCGTGATCTCTTCCTTTATTTTATCACGAAAGTATTCAATCGTTTATTTTAGATACAATCTTTCGTTTTAAAAGAGAAATAAAAAAGCTGTTCAATGTGCAACAGCTTTTTTTAAAATGATTAATTTTTCAACGATTGTTTGCTCATCCATTCCATTATGCTTGTTGTGCTTCCGTTTATTTTAGCGTTGGGTTCATTATTATACAGATATATCCAAGATGAATGTCCATTATACTGATAGGGCGAACCATCATTATTTTTATACAAGCCTGTGGTGTCATGCACATCCTCAAATAGTGATAAATAAACATTATTTGCATGGCTTTTCACCAAACGTTCATAAGTTGGAAGAGTGTTAATTGTTGGCGGAAGGACTGTATCATTCTTAGCGGCTACGAACCAAATAGGTGTTTCTTTCATCTTTTCAATATCTTGATTCGTAATTAATCTATCATTTAGTCCTTCACATACTGGAAATGCTGCTGCAAAGTATTTTGGATAATCACGAATCATAAGCATAGTCATATATCCGCCGTTAGATGCTCCTCCGATATAGATTCTATTGGGATCAATATCAGGGTTTTTAGAAACATATTCTTCAATTAAGGCCATCAGTGATTCTTTATAAATAGAAGTTCCATCCGCTTTACCCGTATAACCATCCATCCATTTTGTTGGCGCTTGCGGTACTAAAACGTAGGCACCTTCAAAATAAGCCTGAGTTTCTTTTGTGATAAAACTAACAGCTTTATTGGCAGATAAGGGAATTGTTGCATCTGTTCCTCCCTCTCCTCCACCATGTAGCCAAATGATTAATGGATTCTTTTTCTTATCCTTTGCCGGCGCATGACTTGCGTATGCTAATTCTATATTTTGATATATACCTTTTTTAATTGTAAAATCATCTACGAGTTCTTTTTTCTCTCCCGCAAACTTTTTCACTACAAGCCCTGACAACTTTCCTTTATTTGTTACCATGTCTTTTTGCTGAGTAATGGTATATTGACTGTCTACCCATGCATTTAATCCTGTACCATATTCATCATAATTTAGTGGTGCTCCTAATGAAACAGCTGGTCCAACTTCCATTTCTAAAACTGCATATTTTCCAGTATGTACGGCTGGTTGTCCATCTTTATCGGATACATAGGCTTTTTTTACTGTACGATCTCCTTGTTCCAATAAAGACGGTTCTAATCGACTATCACTTCGAGCCACATGCACCTTAAACGTTTCTTTTGTAAGTGAATTGGTTGGAACAGGTTCACCTAAGTCAATAATAATTTTTGTGATCGCCGCTCCCCAGTCATAAATCTCTGTCACTGTACGATAGGATGTAGCTTTTTCGTGCGTCTGCTTCGCCAGCGCTGCTTTCTCATAAGAGAGTACAATGCCAATTGCTAAACTCAATGTAATAGCCAATAGTACAGACTTTTTTAACCTTTGATACATGGCAAATCTCCTCCTTTTAAATAGAATAGGAATATTAAAATTTTCCTTCTACCTTAATCATTTTGTAATCGCTTACTTACTTGTGTTCTATTTTACTTGTCCCCTCTCTCTTTCTACACATAATTATTTTCCGTTACCTAGCGGAAACTTTTGGTTCTTTATTCCAGTAAGCATATTCTATAAGTCCCTGAAAAAATTTTTTTATTTTATGTATAAAAACTATCTATTAATCAAATCATAATCTTAACCTTATAAAAGGAGTTGATTATGATGGCAAACAGCAGAAATAAGAGCAGCAACGAATTAGCAGTACACGGTGCTCAACAAGCAATCGATCAAATGAAATATGAGATCGCTAGCGAATTTGGCGTAACTCTTGGTCCTGACACAACTGCACGCGCAAACGGCTCAGTAGGCGGCGAAATCACAAAACGTCTTGTGCAAATGGCTGAACAGCAACTTGGCGGCGGACGTTTCTAAATCACTATCATAAGCAATACGGCTGGAGGAAGAGCGAATGACCGTTCTTCCTTTTCCAATTTTTACATAATCTCTTATCGCGTTCCTTCTACTCTATATGTATCTAAAACAAAACCACTACCCCATAACGTTCACATCCCGTTATATAAGGTTCTCTTTCTCTCACAATAGAGTGTTTATGATAAAACATAAAAAGAAGTTCCTTTTATAGGAACTTCTTTTATCTCACTTTATAAATGTGCAAGCTCTTTAGATATCTTTTCGGTCTTTGCTTTTAGCTGTTCTTGCTGACCTTCTAAGTCAGCAAGAACAGCTAACACTTCCGTATTCTCTGGTTCTTCTTCATACTGTTTTAACGTAGCAACAAGAGACTGTGAAACTTTGATGAGCTCTTGATTAACTTCTTGCTGCTGTTTTAAATAGTCAAGTTCATATTCCGTTTTTTCTAGATTTCTCATCGGTCCCCTTCCTTTCGTTAACTAGCTTTTATTTAAGAACGCAGTCTTTTATTATCTCATTTAGTTACTTCAACATTACCTTATTTTATTTTCGTGATTGCCGTATAACATTTTTTCATTCATCGGGTCAGCTGATTTTTCAGCAGGTGTCACTGTTTGTCCTAGAGATGAATTGTGTTTATCATGCTCAACTGCGTCTACCATCAGCAAAACTTTTCCTTTTTTAAGATCAGATACATATGAGGAAGCTTCTGCAGCAGGTACACCATATTCGGTTAATTGATTTTCGATTCGATTAACATCTTGATCCATTTTTTCTTCAGACGGCGTAAAAGCATTTTTTATTTTCTCCATAAAGGATTGATGGTGCTTTGAGTGTTGATCTGTATCAACTGTTTGCACATCAATTCCTGCAGAATGCTCAATCGCTTCTGTATTTTCATGATGGGAACCACTGTTTGTCAAAACAGAAAGTGCACTGTCCGGATATCCCTGTGTTTTTAAATTTCGAATCGCTGTAATAACGGCTGCCTCTGAATCATACGTACCTACTACATTTTTTGTCATTTTCTATTCCTCCTAGGTATTATCATTTTTTAGCTTGTTATAGTATTAATACCCTTGGATTTTTTGGTAAAACTTTTTAACTTTATCTCTAGCTCTCCTTACAAGGAGAAACCAATAAAATAACAGACTTGAATCTAAAAATTCAAGTCTGTTTCATGATATCAATGATTTGTATTATAAAATTGGTGACAGTAAGCGAGATACCGCTTCTTTAAATTTTATAAGAAGAGAGCGCTCTTTATATCGTTCGAGCGTTAATTTTGAACTGCACTGCACATCTTCAAGAAACAGGTTCTTTAATTTTTTGGCAATAGGCTGGTCATATACAACTGCATTCACTTCAAAATTAAGGCTGAAACTTCGTGGATCAATATTCGTCGTTCCTACAGAAGACACTTCACTATCTACTACAATTGTTTTAGCATGTAAAAAGCCTTTTTCATAGAGATAAATATTCGCACCATACGTCAGCAGTTCACCTACGTGAGACCACGTAGCCCAATAAACAAAAGGATGATCGGGTTTGTTTGGAATCATAATATGAATCTCTACTCCAGATAATAAAGCAATTTTACAAGCATCCATAAAGCTTGCGTCAGGAATAAAGTAAGGCGTTTGAAGGTACACGCTTTCTTTGGCCGACATAATCAATGAGATATACATGTTTTTCAGATGCTGGGTAGTCGAGTTTGGCCCGCTTGCTACAATTTGTACAGGAACCGTTCCAGAATGAGTTTCTGTACGATGCAAAAATTGTTCCAGTTCAATTGGCTGCTTTGTTGCTTGATGCCAATCTAAAATGAATCTCCCTTGAATATCGTTCACTGACTCTCCTTTAATGCGAAAATGAGTGTCTCTCCAATAACCCATTTTTGGATCTAACCCTAAATATTCATCTCCTACGTTAAATCCTCCTATGTATGCTACTTCACCATCAATAATACAAAGCTTTCGATGATTTCGATTGTTAATCCGAAAATTAATTAAGCGAAGAATTGAAGGGAAAAATGCCTGTGCTTCGCCGCCATATGAAATAAGCTCCTTAAAAAATGATGGCGTCATTTTTCTAGATCCTACTTCATCATAAAGAACGCGAACCTTTATGCCTTCTTTTGCTTTTTTTGTTAGCTCATCTCTTAATTTTTTCCCAAGATTATCTCGTTGAATAATATAATATTGAATATTAATTTCTTTTTTAGCATTTCGAATGTCCTCAAACAATGCATCAAATTTCTGATTACCATCACTAAAGATATCAATTTCATTGTCGGTGCGCACGAGTGACTTAGAAGAATTTAAATTAGTGAACAGCAGTTTATTATGTTGAATTAATAAATCATTTCGATATTCATGGGTAGCTTTAAGTTCTTTTAATTGTTCATCTACTGAAGATCTTAAATATTCCCGCTCATCAGATGATAACTTATAAAAGTTCTTCTGTTTTAGCTGTCTTCCAAAGAATAGATATACAATAAAGCCGACAATCGGTATAAAAAATAAAATAAGAAGCCACGCCCATGTAGATCCTATATCTCTTCGTTCGATGAAAATAAGAATACCGGCTAATAAAATATTAATAGCTGTTACAACAGATACACTTAGTGTAAAGATATGGGCAAATTCCATCCTTTTACTCCTTTCTTTCTACTGCATTGCTTTATTAACTCATTCCCGTTTTTAACGTTCTCATTCACTTTACTATACATAACACAGATCGCTTCCTTTTTCATCTTTAGTATCCAAATTTTATTGTTTTTTTATTTTTTGCCACACTAAAAATGTAAAATATTCGCTTTTATTGTGTATTAAAAACAAGGGGGAAATAATTTGTTTTTTTCTTTTATTTTTCTTAGCCTCATCAATGTATTTATCAGTATTAGCCTGGGGTATACGGCTTATCAATTATTTAGAAAAGCATTTATTGGAGGTATTCTTACGTGTATCCTTGCTTGCAGCGCTCCTATCATGTTTGTATGGCCTTTCCTGTTTTTATCAACCGGCATATCACTTTTTCTCTACTTTCTCATTATTTACTCAAAAAAGCACATATCATCTAATATGTAAATAAAAAACACGAAAATCTAAGATTTCCGTGTTTTTTATTTACAAGCTGTATACGTAATAATCCTGCACGTGATATGAATTGAAACCGCATGTTTCGTAGAGTTGCAAAGCGCGTTTGTTTTTCGCTTCAACCTCAAGAAATATATCATATCCTAGCCGAAGCTGCTTTAAAACAACTTGTTTTAAAGCAGCTTTTCCTATTCCCAATTTTTGATAAGAAGGTAAAATACCAAATCCATAAATCCATGCCTCGCTTTTATCATAAGATACCCTTAACTTTCCAACCGCTTGACTATTGTACTCTACGATAAAATGATTTTGCTGTTCTTCCGTTTTCGTTTGTTCATAATAAGCAGCTGCTTCTGTTAAAGACATACCAAAGCATTCCACATCAACTTGTATTTCCATTTTCATATCGGTATCTGATTGGGAAGAGCGAAGTGTAACAAAGGGATTATCATCTTCCAATTCTTTTTGTGTCCACTTCATTTGATATTCTGAAAAAGTAAATGAACATGGAATTTGCTTTAAGAACTCCCTGCCTGAAACCGAATCGCCAGGAGCATTTAATAAAATCTCTGTATACCCACGCTTCTTACATATATGTAAAGCTTGAGAAAACAGCTTTGAAAAAATCCTTTTTCGGCGATAGCTAGGAGCGACCATTCCGCATATTTCTACTGTATTCCCAAACCCATAAAGACCAATAAACCCAACAAGCTGATTATCTTCATAATGAAAAAAATCGTTAACTTCATTTTGTTTTCGACTTCGTAACATATCAAAATTCAGCTTCAGCTCTATGTGCTCTTCTTGTTCGCAAATAGACTGTAGCTTTTGTATATCTTCTAACACATGTTGTTCTAACATAAAACGCCCCCTGCATTCTTCTTTTTATTATAAGTTCGGCTTTATTTAACTTTTTCCTTTCATCTTTAGCGCAACAGTCGAATAATTATAGGGTAAAAGCAAGATCAAAAAGCATATAGAGTAATCAAACTAAATAGGCGGGGTGCTTATGAAAAAGACCATTTTAATAAGTTTTATTGCACTAGTTGCTTTAACCATTATTTATTGCCTGCAGAAAGAATTTATTTTCGCTTTAGCTTTGTGGAGCATTTATGGAACAGTATTATCTGTTTTTGTATATTTTTCTTTTTACAAATCAACGGAAGATCGCGAGGAACAGTAACGATAATGCTATTAAAAGGTCTGTAAAATAAACCTTTTTACAGACCTTTTATAAATTTACAACTGGGATATATGTTGGTAACAATTTAGAAACAAGTATTCCTTATTCTTAGTGTTATAGAAAAGTTATTACCTATTTCACTAAGGAGTTGGATATTTGTATGAAGACAATTACAAAATCTATATCGGTTTTAGCATTAGCAGCGGGCTTTACTTTTTCATCTCTATCTGGAACACTGCCATTCACTCACGAGCAAACAGCAAGTGCAGCAGAAAAAATAAACGCACCGTTCAGCGTATATGAAGTGACCGCAAACGTACTCAATATACGTTCAAAACCTAGCACTCAGGGAAAGATTCTTGATACATTAAGAAAAAAAGATCAAATTGAAGTAGTCAAGTTTGTAAATGCAGATTGGGCTGCTATTAAAATAATTGGCGGCACCGGATATATCAGTACTTCCTATTTAATGAAAGTCCCTTCTACTGTTCATACAGCTGCTAACCTTAATTTACGTACAGGACCTAGCACAAGCAACAAAGTTGTAACAACTATTCCTAAAGGAAAAAGCGTCAGCTTCTTAGCTTGGGGCTACTCAAAAGATAACAAGCTTTCATTTGATTGGGCTTTTGTAGAATACAACGGCTTTAAAGGATATGTAAGCACTTCGTACTTACAGTTACCTACTTATAGATAAAAACAGATAACTCCCTTGAATTATTTCAAGGGAGCTTATTTATGGACACCGTATTAATAGTGCCCTGCCCATGAAGCACCAATGATAATTAGTAAAATAAATAGCACAACGATTAACGCAAAGCTACTTCCGTGACCTGCTCCGTATCCGTACCCATAACCATAACCTCCGTAAAAACTCATTTTCTTTCACCTCCTTTTTTGTAGAATATGTGAAGGGAAATGAAAACGAACATGAGTATTCTTTATCACAAAATTCATTATAATTTATAAACGTTAACTCTTTTACTAGTAAGGCATAGGATATAGCATCCCGTGGTTCATCTCTACATCTTTCCCTCGTTCCCCCTTTTAAAGTAAGGGTATATTCGAGCAATACAAAAAAGAAGAGTTTATATAACTCTTCTTTTTTATTGAACTGGATTATCAACTTGCATGTAGTCATTATAATATTCTTCTAACGTAATTCCTTTCTTAGACACTTTAGAGGCGAGTTCTTTCCCGACAAATCGTATATGCCACGGCTCATATTTATAACCTGTAATCTGCTGCTTTCCTTCTGGATAGCGAACAATGTATCCGTATTTATATGAATTTGCTTCAATCCATTTGGCTTCAGGAGTATCTTTAAAACAATCTTGAGCTGCACACTTACCGGTGCTGCTTGATACATCTATACTTAAACCAGTCTGATGTTCACTGCTGCCTGGATGAGCGCTGTAATGATTAGCTGCCGCTTCTCCATCTTGTTTTATATACGCTTGATAAAGAGATTCTTGACGGCTTTGAGAACGATAGGCAGAAACACCGGCTAGGTAAATTCCTTCTCGTTCAGCAGCTGAAAACATCCTTTCTAACGCTTTTGCTGCTTCTGTACGCATTTGGCGCTTTTCAATTTTTTCTTTAAATATAAACCGAACGTCTGGGTATACAAGGTCAGTGGGTTCATAGTGATCAGGAAGAAGATTTTGTTTATTTACTAACACAGCAATGGATTCTGGGTTCCCTACAATTTCTATACTATTCTGCTTCTGTTTAGAAGAAGATAAAGGATTATGATCAGACGTATTCAAATGATCGTCGTGCTGAAATAATCCCTGATAGCCTAGATACGAGAATCCTGCAATAACACCCAGCACTATTAGTAAAGCCATTTTTTTATAAAGTTTCATATTTCTATACTCCTGACATATTTTCAGCTTTTTAGGACACTCAAACATTGTATATAAATCAAGAAATAATTACTAATATAACAAACTAATTCCTACTATAAATTTTAGTATGCCCGGACCTAATTTTTTCAAACGTTCATTTTAAGCATAAAAAAAAGAGATGTCTCCTAAAAGACATCTCTCTTTACTTCTATTCTATAAGACTAGTATTAGTCGATAACTGTAATTTTAACTGATCTTCTGCCCCAGTCTTGTGCAGCACTATCTGAAGAAACGAATACATCAATTCGATTTCCTTTAATTGCGCCACCTGTATCTGCTGCTACAGCTTGACCATAACCTTCAACGTATACTTTTGAACCTAATGGAATAACGCTAGGATCAACCGCAATTACTCGTTGATTTGGATTTGATTTTAAATTTACTCCAGTAGCTGTTGTACCACTGCATCCAGCACAGTTAGCTGTATAAGCTGTTGCTTCAACAGTCATAGACTTGCCGCTAGCTTGCTGTTGAGACTGCTGTTGCTGCTGTTGAGCTGCTTGTTGCTGTTGCTGAGCTGCTTGTTCTTTTTGTGCTTGCTCTTGTGCTGCTGCTTGAGCTTGCTCTTGTTCTTTTTGTGCTTGCTCTTGTGCTGCCTGTGCTTGTGCTGCTTGAGCTTGCTCTTGTTCTTTTTGTGCTTGCTCTTGTGCTACCTGTG